>Ga0310121_10000841_pt1 | contig 32687 bp, 29 predicted proteins | sample CB27_Tmax_986_MG_FD_203504 | JGI IMG/M metagenome (GOLD analysis project Ga0310121, IMG submission 203504) | Marine microbial communities from Western Arctic Ocean, Canada - CB27_Tmax_986 | ecosystem: Environmental > Aquatic > Marine > Oceanic | place: Canada: Western Arctic Ocean | collected... | reverse complement strand
CAAACTCGTCGAGTCTATGGAAAAAGAATACGGCGAAGCCCGCCGCAAGGGACTGCGTACCGTGACCGCCGGCCTGGACTGGCGCACACAGGGAGAAGCCTACGACGTCTGGATCCTGGACGTCAGTAATGTCGGCAGCAAGGACTGGCCGGACATCAAGGCGCGCGCCGCCGAGCTCGGGGCGGAGGTCTGGGCCTATGATTGCAGCCCCCACCTCAACACACACCCTCGCAACATACGTTTCTACACGGGGCTGTGGACGTGGGCGGCCGGGCTGAAGGGGAATTGGCTCTGGGAATACGGGGCCGGCCCTCCGTCCGCCATGCAGAGCGTTTACTCCCTGTCGGACACGATTCCTCCGAAAACGTGGTGTCAGTACGGATTCGCCTTCAGCACCCCATCCGGCCAGGCTGCATGCACTGCCTGGGAGGCACGCCGAGATGGGGTGAACGACTATCGTTACCTCTACACTCTCGATCGCGCGATCGCAGAAACCGGCGACGCCGGCAAGGCGGACCTTCCGTCCATCGTTGAGGCGCGTAAATACCTCGACGGCCTACGCGCACGGACCCCTCTCGACGCATTCAGCTACCGGAAGCGCCCAAGCACCGCTTCCAAGCAGTTCCAGGAAACGGCGCCCGATATCGCCCCCGAGGAGTACGACGCACTTCAGGAAAACTGCGCAAAACACATCATCGCCATCCGGAAGGAACGCGGGTCATAACCGGACCTTGCCCTTCCGATCCCTGCTGTAAGTGCAATCGGGAGGGCAGGAGGCGTCGACGACATCGCGGTGGTTCGTTCGATAGTCGCGGAACTGCCGTTGCACACTCGAGCCCGCTGTTTGACAGGCTTCGCTATCCTGCCCTATGATGCCGTCTGCGCGGCCAGATTGAGGCCGTGAACGCATATTGGAATTCCTATTAGTCAGCCGCGGCGACACTTTGTGCTGGATCGTTCATAGGACGAAGTAGGAGGGTGTGTTTAAGTACCTGGTGCTTGCGTCCAGTTTCCTGTCAAACTTAAATTTTCGGGTGATCGCAGCTTGGCAGTGTACGACGGGACTCTGATCCCGTCGCCATCACCGAAGGTGACCGTATATTCGACGGGATCGGAGTCCCGTCGTACAATCAACGCCAGAAAATTCACGTTTGACAGAGCACTAGGCCGCTGCGGAGCTACATTAGTGGGCAATTTCTCGCCTCCTCGGCCGTGACAAACCTCACGGCGGAAGCCCTATGCGGCCTTGCAGATAGAATAAGATCCGTTAGAATCGGGGATTACACTTGGACTAGGCCCCTACCTTCGAGGGCCCGGTCGCGGTACCCGTTTCACCCTACCTCAGTACGTTATTCAGGAATCCATTTGATGAGAGGTCCTCGCAGACCAATGCGGCCGCGTCGAAAGGCGAAGGCGCGCGCGAAAACGCCCAAAAAAGACCCGATTTTCGTCGATGGGCAAAAACCACGGCCCATGTACGTGGATTATAAGGATGTGGAATTGCTCAAGCGGTTGGTGAACCGTCACGGACGTCTTGTCGGACGTCGCAAGTCAGGATGTACGGCGTCCAGCCAACACGCTGTGACCTTGGCGGTCAAACGGGCACGCTTCATGGCACTATTGCCCTTTGTGGGCGGATAGTTTGCCAACAGAACGGTTTCCAGCAGCCGGAATCAAAAATCATTTCTGCTTAGAATGAGTCTGTTGCGGAACGACTGCGGCGGGCTTTTTTTGTGGACGCGACAGGTGGCCATCGGCTAGAGCGTATTTCAACACCGGGAGGGCCAGGCTGGGGTGTTTCAAAGTTGACCTTGGCACGACAAATATTGTGCCAGGAACTGATGCCTTTCCGTTTCAAAACAATGTTCGTATCTTCTCAATCGCTATTCCGCTTCGGCGGGCCATTGTTAATCGAATAGGACCCCCACGAGCTTGCTCGCGGGTGAATGAGGTTGACGGCTACCAAAGCAGAATCAGAAACCGCGGCCCCCACGAGCTTGCTCGTGGGTGAGAAAGGTTGTTGGCTATGTATTGAGTTTAGCGTAAACACTTCATCCGCTTACGATGAAGTACGCCGGGAAGCCACTTGGCTTAGTGGATTCGTAGCTTCCAACCTGATTCACCCACGAGCAAGTTCGTAGGGGTCGCAAACGGGAACTCAAACAGTCGAACCAATAACCAACAAGAAATGAAGCTTCCCTTTCAAACCACGCGCCGCGTCGAATTTCGTGACACCGATGCAGCTGGCATCGTGCACTTTTCGATGTTCTTTGCGTATATGGAGGAAGCCGAGCACGCGATGCTTCGTGAATTGGGTTTGAACGTGATCTTGAAAATGCGCGATCAAACCATCAGTTGGCCACGCGTGGCGGCGAGTTGCGATTTTCGCAAGCCTGCACGTTTCGAGGATGAATTGGTGGTCACCGTCCGAGTGAAACGCATAGGCGAAAAGAGCGTGGCCTATGGTTTTGAGTTTCAACTGGACGAATCACTTATCGCGGAGGGGTCCTTAACCGCGGCCTGCTGTCGTGTCGATGGTGACGACGCACCGCATGCCGTTGCGATTCCATCCGAGATTGCCGACAAGCTGAAGGTGGCTGGCAGTGATTGACTCACAGCGACCGGGGTCGACCGACTACCTCGCCGATTTGACTTGGCGATTGGCTATGGGGGCGTCGCGCATCGACGACCAACGCCGCGAGAGACATCTGGCCTTCTTCCTTCGTAACCAACGTGAGGACGGGGGATTTCCAGGGCGAGACGACGGTGACAGCGATCTCTATTACACCGGCTTTGGCGCTCGAAGTCTGGCAGTGCTGGGAGGGATGACCCCGGAGTGCGTCGAAAAGATCGCCGATTTTTTGCGCAGCCGACTCTCGGGCCGCGAATCGATCGTGGATCTGTTTTCGTTGATTTATGCCGCCAGTATCGTGCAAACGATGGCTGAGATTGACGTTTTCGGCGATTCTCGCGCGGATTGGCGAACAGCACTGGAGGCGCACTTTGCGTCCCTCCGACGGGATGACGGCGGATTTGCCAAGGCGCCCGCTGGGCACGTCAGTAGTACGTATCACACTTTTCTGGTCATACTTTGTTTGCAGTTGATCGGCAGTGATCTTCCCGAGCCGACGCGGATCGTCGATTTTATTCGCGACCGTGAAGCAGAGGACGGAGGATTCCACGAGATCCGTGTCAGCAAGCGAGCCGGCACCAACCCCACGGCGGCGGCCGTGGCGGCCCTGAGGATGCTGGACGGATTAGACGATGGAATTCGCCACCGGACGACTGATTTTTTGATTGACATGCAGACCGACGAGGGAGGCCTGCGCGCCAATACGCGAATTCCCATCGCCGACGTCTTGAGCACATTCACCGGGATGGTCACTTTGGCGGATTTGGACGCGTTGGACGAATTGGACCTGGCGCGGGTGGCGCGTTACGTGGATTCACTGGAACATGAACAAGGTGGTTTTCACGGAGCGGTATGGGATGAACACCGAGATGTCGAGTACTCTTTTTATGGGATTGGTTGTTTAGCGATTTTGAATGGAGGGTAGTCATTGGTCATTCGTCATTGGTCATTCGTTAACCGTTCTCGGTTCTTCCATAATCCATAATCCGCGATCCCATGCCTCGCCTCATCGTTGAGAACCTGTACAAGGAATACCCGACTCGCGACGAGCCGTTGGTCGTATTGCGTGATGTCAACTTGCGTTTGGACGGCGGTGACAGCCTGGCGATTTTGGGGCCCAGCGGTTCTGGGAAGAGTACTCTGCTGCACATCTTGGGAACGCTTGACCAGCCAAGCAGCGGGACCGTTCGATTGGACAATAACGATCCGTCGACCATGGACGAACCGAAGCTGGCTCAATTTCGTAACAAAAAAATCGGGTTTGTCTTTCAGCAGCACTATTTGCTGCCTCAATTGACGGCACTGGAGAATATCCTGGTGCCGGCACTGGCATCCGGATCGGTCACGGACGACGTAGACGCTCACGCTCGCAGCCTGGTTGATCGAGTTGGACTGACCGACCGGATTCATCATCGCCCTGCGGAAATGTCGGGAGGCGAGCAGCAGCGCGTGGCCGTTGCCCGGGCGCTGGTAAATCGCCCTTCCCTGATACTGGCCGACGAACCGACCGGTAATCTCGATCGGGGAAACGCGTTGGGCATCGCGCAATTACTAACGGAAATCCAGGCCGAATCACAGGCGTCCGCCGTATTGGTCGTCGTCACCCACAGCGAAGAGATTGCTGGCCACTTCGCCGGGCAACGCGTACTTTCTGGAGGAACTCTCATGAACCGGGCCAACGCGGTAACCGATCATGAAACCGCTTGATCTGACATTTCGCAGTTTGCGGCACCATTGGCGAATGAACGTGGCGGTGGCGTGCGGAGTCGCCGTGGCCACGGCCATATTGACCGGAGCGCTGTTGGTCGGCGATTCGATGCAGGGTAGCCTCCGCCAGTTGACATTGGATCGTTTGGGACACATTGATTTTATTTTGCTGTCGGACCGTTTTTTTCATCAGGAGTTAGCGGCGGAATTGGCTCAGGCCGAGGGGTTCGCAGCAGACTTGCACAGCGCCGTGCCCGCGATCGTCTTGCCACAGATATCCAGTCAGGCAACCGTCGACGACCCCACGACCGGGGTAGGGCGCGTTACCCGCGTGGGGAAAGTAACTCTGATCGCCACCGATCCAGGATTTTGGGAATTGGATCAAAAAAACGTGCGGCCCAGGGCTTATCCGGAGGGCAATCAGGTTGTCTTGAACGCACCTTTGGCGGAGGCGCTGGGCGTGACTGTCGGAGACACGGTCGTTCTGCGCCTGCCGAAATCGAATCAGGTTCCAGCCGACAGTCCATTAGGCCGTCGTTCTGGACGGGTGCGTGGGTTGGCCAACCTGGAGGTCGTGGACATTGTGCCAGCCGAGGGGCTTGGCCGATTCAGCTTGCACCCGACGCAGCAGCTGCCTCGCAACGCCTTTGTGTCGCTGAACCGAATCCAACGTGCGCTGGACCAAAAATCCAGAGCCAACTCCATTTTCGTTGCCGCGGGTGATCCGAAACTGGCCCATTCGGCGGACGGCCCGCGGCGGTTGGCCGAACGGCTGAACCCGCAACTAGCCGATTATGGCTACTCGGTTCACCGTCATCGACTGCCCTTCAAGGGAGCTAATGACAAAGTGGCCAGTGACGATGCAGCTAATGACGAAGAAGGGGTGGAGCCTGAAATCGTCTACGACTATGTTCAAGTAACGAGTGACCGTATGGTCTTTGAGCCAGCGGCCAGTCGCATCGCGCTTCGAGCGCTGAGTGAGTTCAACCCCAGCGCTTCTCTTACCTACCTGGCAAACTCCATTGCTAAAGTGGGAACCGAGGACGTGCCCCCCCTGCCCTACTCCATCGTGACGGCCATTTCAGCAAGCGAGGCGTTAGGAGACCGCCTGTCGGAACCACTTGCCGACGGGAAAGTTTTTCTCAACACTTGGTCGGCTGAACAGCTTCAAGCGAAAGTTGGCGACCAGATCAAGTTGTCATTTTTTGCGCCCGAGACGACGCATGGAGAGGTTCGGGAAGAGACTGCAGAATTCCCAGTGGGGGGTATTGTGCGTCTTACTGAACCGGCCAAAGGCTACACGCGGCACGACCCAGCGAGCTTCGATCAGCGGCCGACGTGGGCCAATGATCCGCATTTCACACCGACGGTGGAAGGCATCACCGATCGTGCGTCGATCGACGATTGGGATCCCCCCTTCCCGTTTGACGGGCGGCTGATCAAAGAGCGTGACGATCTCTATTGGGAGAATCATCGAACGACGCCGAAGGCCTTTGTGTCGTTGGCGACTGGCCAGCGGCTCTGGGCCAGTCGATTTGGGAATATCACGTCGGTGCGCGTTCCGATGCAGGAGGGTGTCGATGTGAATTCGGTATCGAGTCGTTTGCGCGACGCCTTTCATCTGTTGCAAGCGGACATGGGATTTCGTTTTTTGCCGATCAAACGCGATGGACTTCGCGCGGCAACGGGAACCACTCCTTTTGGGATGTTGTTCCTAGGTTTTAGTTTTTTCGTCATCGTCGCCGCGGTCATTTTGGTCGCCTTACTATTTCGGCTGGGTATCGAACTTCGTGCCCGCGAGATCGGCACGCTTTTGGCGGTGGGATGGTCCGTTGGGCAAGTCCGAGGATGCTGGCTTGTCGAAAGCGTCATCGTGGCGGGGCTGGGTGGCGTGTTGGGATGTGTGTTGGGGGTCGGCTACGCGTCCCTGATGCTGGCCGGCTTGAGAACATGGTGGTTGGACGCGGTCGTGACCCCTTTTTTGCTATTGCACGTGAGCGTTTCGAGCCTGGCGATCGGCGTGATCGTGAGTCTGACTGTCTGCCTGCTGGTCAATTTTCGATCGTTGAGCGGGATGCGCAGCGTTCCGGTTCGACAGCTGCTGGGCGGGCAATTCAATGTACCACGGGACTGTCGGCGAGAGGGCGGTGGAAGTCTCGTTGCGGCGATTCCCTGGCTGTTGATTCTAAGCGCGTTTGGGCTGGCTTTCCTGGCCACGCGACTTAACAACGAGGCGCGGGCTGGTTCGTTTCTGGGCAGCGGATTCGCAACCTTGGCCGCCATGCTCCTCTGGATTTTCAATCGGCTGCGGTTGTTCGGGATTACGGAGGAGGGTCGAGGGCGGATTCAGTTAGCCACTTTGGCTTTTCAGTCCGCCGCCCGCAACCCACTGCGGAGCGGCCTAACGATTGGGCTCATGGCCATCGCCTGTTTCCTGATCGTGGCCATAGCCGCCTTCCGATTGCAGCCGACCAGCGAGGGGACTGGTGGTTTTGATTTGATTGCCCAAACCGACCGTTCGCTCTTCGACGTGAACACGGAGGAGGGTCGACGCGAGTTGCTAGGCAACGACACATCGCAGCTTGATGGTGCAACGATTGTGGCGATGCGTTGGCATCGTGGAGAGGACGCCAGTTGTCGCAATCTGTTTCAATCAGCCCGACCACAGTTACTGGGAGTACCCGCGTCGTTTGTCGAGTTGGCTCGCCGGGATAAGGAGGCGGCCACGTTTGCCTTTGCGGGACCAACCGTGGGCAACGCCGAGGAGCGCGCCGATGCCTGGGCGAAATTGTTTGAAAAATCAGATGACGGAGTGGTGCCAACCATTTTGGACAAGAACACGGCGATTTACGCGCTGCATTTAAGTGGCCGGTTGGGAGAGGAGTTTGAGGTAGACTATGACGGTAGTCGCCCAATCCGCTTTCGCGTCGTGGGCTTGTTGGCGAACAGCGTTCTGCAGGGCCGCTTGTTGGTCGCCGAGGAGCCATTACTAAGATACTTTCCCTTGATCAGTGGTTACCAGTACTTCCTGATTCGTTCCCCGCAGGGTCGGTCGGCTGCGATTGCCACGTTTCTGGAGCAGCGACTAAGTGATGAAGGTTTTGACGCCGAGGATGCCCAGCAGCAGCTTGGTGAATTGCTGAACGTGCAGAACACTTATCTTTCAACTTTTCAAAGTTTAGGCGGTCTCGGATTGTTGTTGGGGACGCTTGGCCTGGCCGTCGTGCAGATGCGCAGTATCGTCGAACGACGCGGTGAATTGGCACTATTGCGGTCGGTCGGTTTTTCGCGGAGGCGAATTAGCGCCTTGGTCACACGAGAACAGATGATGTTGTTGTTAGCAGGCTTGATATGTGGCGTGCTGGCGGCCTTGGTAGCGATCGTGCCACATCTATTGTTGGGGGCCGCTTCGATACCGTGGACACAGCTCGTCGTGACGCTGGTCGTGATTACCATCGTCGGTGTCTTAACCAGTCTCTGGTCGGTGCGGATTGCCTTGAAGTCGCCGATACTTCAGATGTTGCGGGGAGAGTAGGCCGCGTTTCAACAATCGTGCAAGATCCTAGTTGCGGCGCGTTTCTGTCATCCTGAGTGAGGAAAACCGCTCCGCGGCATTAAAACCGACATGAACCGGGCGTTCATTGCGAATGTAACTCAGACATGTCATCCTGACGGAGCGCAATGGCCGCTTGCGGCCATTCGCGGAGGGAGGATCTCGGAGGGCGGGTCGCGCTAGCCCGGATTATTCATGCATTCGATCGCGTCTGTGGTAAGTGATGTGTCCGTAATGATTTACGGCTATCTTGCCCATTTCACACTGCGCCAGCAGTAACACTAGCCCGAATGCGCAAGCGAGGAGAGCGAAGGTACATCGCCAACGCAGTCTCGGTTTCGGACTCGTTTGGCAGCGCCAGAGTGCGTTCGCGAGGTACCTTCGCTCTCCTCGCTTGCGCATTCGGGCTAGTGTTTGTGAATAATCCGCGCTAAGGCCCCGCGTGGAGTTACCATTCGGCGGTGCTTCGAAGGACACCCTCTAGCCATGTTTGCGACCGGGCACGCGGCCCAGCGCACCCTCCGAGATCCTTCCCTCGCCATTCTTCGCTGCGCTTTGAATTCGCTCACACAGGATGACAGCTCCGCCTGACGCTCCCGCAATAGTCCCAGTTCATTTCTGACGTCGTGCCGCGAAGCGGAATCCTGGGCTCAGGTTGACATGTCCGGCTCCGACGCCCTGTTTCAACCAACCGGGAAACGTGGTTGCGTTGATAGGCTCGCAACGGTAGGACTTCCGTCGCATTGTGAGCGGTGTTGTACCGTCTAGTGATCTGTTAGAATGCACACCCCACGGTGACGCAGCTCCTTCGTTATCTCGCAATAACAACCAAAAAACGGAAAGATTGAACTCCATGCTTCGTTTGCCCTTCGTCCTGGTCTTTGTCGCCTTGGCCTTTCTCTCCTGGGGAGTCTACGGGCCGGTATTGCATCTGGGTCAGGAAGCGATGGGACATAGTAAATGGCGTCCCTTCATGTGCGTGGGGATGGCCTATTTCCTGGTGGCCGTGATTGTCCCCTTGGCGCTGATGGGGACGCGTCGCGAGTCGGGAAAATGGTCGCTTGGCGGAATTGGCTGGTCGTTGTTGGCTGGAGCCGCCGGGGCGATCGGCGCTTTGGGGATCATCTTCGCCTTCAAATTTGGTGGAACACCGGTTTACGTCATGCCGATCGTCTTTGGTATGGCACCGGTAGTCAACACCTTGGTCACCATGTGGATGACCAAGTCCGCGGCAGAAATTGGCCCGTTATTTCTGACGGGTGTGTTGTTGGTGGCTGTGGGAGCGGCGGGAGTCTTCGTTTTCAAGCCCAACCCGGTTGAAACGCAGACAGTCGCCAGCGGCGACGAGAGCGAAACGCAAACCGAGCAATCCGCGTCGTTGATTGATTTGATGAAGATGATTTTGGCAGTCGCCGTTACGGTCCTTTGTTGGGGCAGTTATGGTCCCACCTTGCACAAAGGACAAGCGAAGATGGAGGGGAGTCGCTTGCGGCCATTCCTCTGCGTCGGCGTCGCGTACTTTTTGATTGCCGTCATTGTGCCCATGGTGGTATTGGTCACTTTCGGTGAACAAAGTGGTGATTGGACGCTGCGGGGAATCAGTTGGTCGGTGGCGGCAGGCGTCGCCGGCGCCGTGGGCGCGTTGGGCATCATCATGGCCTTTGATTTCGGTGGCAAGCCAGTATTCGTGATGCCGTTGGTCTTCGGCGGGGCCCCGGTTGTCAATACATTGACGAGTCTCTGGGGGGCGAGAGAGATAAGTTTGATGTTCTTCGTCAGCCTGGTGTGCGTCATTGCGGGCGCGGTTTGTGTATTGATCTTTGCACCGAAAGGCGGACCGAAACCGGAACTCTCCACCGCCGAGCCGGAACCGGCGCCGGCAACGTCTTGAGTGCTCATCATGACACCTGAGGAAAAGATGGAACGTGTCGAGTTGCTGCTGAGCCACGTTTGGATGGTACGCACGTTTCTCAAGCATGCGGAGGAGTCGGCAGAAGATGAGGACCTGCAGCAAGTTCACCGCGACCTTTACGATGTGATGCTGGCCGTGGGCGAAGCGTACAGGGAGGGTAACGCGGATCGTTATATGCGGCAGATCAAAAAGAAACGGGCAAAACTTCAATCAGCCACGGAGTTGTTCGTGGAAATCCAACCCGAGATTTCCACGCATACTAATTTTGCGATGGCGGCCAATTCGCTGCAGGCTGCCGTTGCGGAAATAGTGGTGTTGAGTTGAGTTGAGTTTTCGGCTGCGCTATTAGGAAACCACGAAGGACACAAGGATTGACTCACTCTACGAAAATCTTAATGCCTTTTCCGTCGTTTCCCTCATTTGTGTCCTTTGTGGTTACTCGTCCTTTTCGTCTGCTACGTGCCCCGGGTCATGCCGAACCACTCGATTTGCCGTCGCGGGCAGAAATGCAGGCAGTTCTTGCCGCAGTAGTCAGAGAGCCAGCTACCGATTTCGGCGAGCCGGTCTGGATCGACACCTTGCGGCATCAACATCACCGACGATCGTTGGATGCCGGTCATCTCATCGAGATATCGCTCTACCTCATCCACATCCGCCTGCGTCTCGACCACGAATTTGAATTGGCAGCGGTATTCGTGGGCCAGTCGACGAATAACGTCGGGCACGTGACGTGATAGATCGTGCCGCACGTACCATTTTGGGTGTAAGGATTCGTCCGGCGACGAGTTGGCAAGTTTGGGACTGACCGACATCAAGTCACACCGCACCGGTAGGTACAGAGTTCCCGCGGTTTCAATCGTAAGGTGGCGTCCGAGATCGCTAAGGGCATCGCAAAGTGGTAGCATTTCGGCGAATAGCATGGGCTCGCCACCTGTGATGACGACGTGTGAGGTGGTCCATTTCTCGACCATCGCGACAATTTCAGCGACTGAGAGGTCTTTACCTTCGGGTTCCCAAGAAGTGTAGGGTGTATCGCAAAACCAGCAGCGTAGATTACAGCCGCTGGTGCGCACAAAAACGCTTTCGGTTCCCGTAAGGAAACCTTCTCCTTGAATCGAATGATAGATTTCAGCAACTTTCACGGACCTGACGATGATTTTGAGGACTTGACGATTGAGTGCTTCCCCTTGGACGCACCTGTCCATGATGCCAAAATGAGTTGTTCAGGAAAAGGAGCATGCCGTTGAGCGACGACAACTATTGCCAAATGCTGGAGACCTTCGAGAACCAGTTCCCTGATCGAGATTATTCGATCGAGATTGTTTGTCCGGAATTTACTTCGGTTTGCCCGAAAACAGGCCAACCTGATTTCGGCACGCTGACGTTCACCTACACTCCAGACCAACTTTGTGTGGAGCTGAAGAGTCTGAAGGTGTACCTCCAGCAGTTTCGCAACGAAGGTATTTTCTACGAACACGTCACGAATCGTATTCTAGATGATTTCGTGAGCTTGATCCAACCTAGAAAAATGAGGTTGGTGGCGTCTTTCACGCCCCGCGGCGGAATTACCACGAGCGTGACGGTACAGCATCCGTAGAAACGCGCTTCAATACGCGGCACCACCAGCCTCTTTCCACTCTCGGAAGAGATCGATGCATCGGTCGCGGAGAACATTGTCGACTAGTTTGATCTGGCTGTTGCCCAGCTTGATAACATCGGCAGCGGCCAGTTTCAGTTCATTAAAGCCAGCCGTCTCGGCATCATCGATCGTCGCACCGTAATAGACAGTTTGTACACGAGCCCAATGCAGCGCCGACATGCACATTGGGCAAGGCTCGCAGGTTGTGGCGACGATGCAATCGTCCAGCAGAATTTGCCCCACATTTCTGCAAGCTTCGCGCAATGCGGTGACTTCCGCGTGTGCTGTGATATCCGTCGTGGACCACACCACATTGTGGCTAACGGCAATCACATCTGCTCCGCGTGCGATCGCGCAACCGAATGGGGTTTGTCCAGCGGCGATACCCTCCTTGGTCTTGTCGATGGCCAATTGCATCAATTCGGTCGAGTTCATCGTTGCCTCGCAGGAGAGCGCCTGTTCATAAATACGCCCGTGCGTCCCTTCACGCTTGTGTTGTAGCATGTTGGGTACCTGCGGGCGATACAAACCGGGGCGGTAACGAACGCCCGAGTGCAGGAACACCTGAGATTAATTCGGCCGTTCCATGGCCAACAACTCTGCGCTGACCACTTCGCCGTTGACCAAGTTAGCCTCGGGCACGGCGGCCTCGGGCACGTCAGCATCGAGACAGCTGGCTTCCGAGACGTCTTGAGCCATACCAATTGCGCTCAGCTCTTCGTTGACAGGCTCACTCCACAACGGGTCATCCGCCGCTACGAAGTCGACCTTTGCTTTTCGCAGTCTGCGGGCGTTTAACATATAGAGGATTGATCTGGCAGCCCATGTTAGTGATGCGAGGACGCATACGCAACCGAGGAGGAACACCGGTGAGAAAACGGGCAAGAAGGCCAACAGGAAACCGGAGGAAAGCACCCCGATGGCCGAAAAAGCCAGATGTGATAGTGCTACATCGCTACGAGACGTCTTGGAGTGGCGGTCAATCGCGGTGCGCGCCGAATGATTGGCCAGTTCCCGCATCGCCTTGAGATTTGAAGTCATTTCCGGCGCGTGGCTGCGCGGTATATACTCCTCGGCTGTCAGCGTTTCAGTTGATTCCTCCGGAACGGGTTGTGCGGAAACCTCTTCTGATTTCGCTTCGCCGACAACTTCGTCTTTCACGTCCTTGTGGCTGCTGTCATTTTTCTCTGGAAGGGTGTAGCTAGTATCAGAAGAGCCTGAAACGCACTGCATGAGTTGGCTCATGTAGTCCTGGATAGACTTTTCTCCTGCAGATTCGGCGCCGAACGAAGTGACGCTCGTCTTCGGCGATTCAATTAAATCAACTTCATCCTCGCTCGTCGTCAAGTGGTGATCCGCGCGCGTTGACCAAGGAGATACCTCACCAACTGGCTCTTCCTCGGATAATTCTGAGAGAATTTCTGAGAGAATTGCCGCCGTGTCGACCGGAGCCTTATTCGTCAGTTCTTCAAAGTTCAAATCTTCGGCGGTTATCGGCGATTCGTCAAAGTCGGATACTAGTTCATCTAGGGGAGAGGACTCGGATTCTGTGATTCCTTCCTGGTCAGGCGAGATTCGCTCTTCCGCGTCATCGTCCTCAAGCGTTTCCGTCAACAAGGGTCCAGCCAGATCGTCCGTGATCGGATCTGCCAGCTGCTCAAGGACGTTGCCAAATTCGCCGTCGCTAAATGCGTTTGTCGTTGCCGGGGATTGAGATTGCAAGTCCGTGTCGCTGGGCGTCTCGTCAAATGAGGCAGTAATTTCCTTGACCCAATCCGAGATATCTCCGTCCGCCTCGGAATTGGAGGCCGACGTTGTTGCCTCGTCCGCTACGGTTTCCTCAAATTCATCGTCGGTCGCGAAAGGCCCCTCGGTGGCTGTGTCAGGCCACCCGTTCGCGCCGTCGATTTCGGAGTCGTTTTCTTCGGGTGATTCGTTGAGAACGTTTTCATCACCAATTGCCGGTAAGTCGCCAATGGGCGTGTCATCCCACTGGTCTATTTCGTCGAACTCCGCAACGGTTGCGTCACTAATTGCCGGTGATTCACCAGTTAGCGTGTCATCCCACCGATCTGTCTCGTCGAACTCGGAAACGGCTGCATCTGCAAGTTCGGCGATATCGAAGTCATCGCCGGTTGTTGACGCGCTGTCTGCGGATGCGTTGTTCCACTGGTCCGATTCGCCTAACTCAGGGTCGTCAGAGTCAGCACTGTCGACCCCCGCACTGTCGCAGTGCACACTGCCAAAGTCAACACTGTCGACGTCAACACTGTCAACGTCATCGGAAGTTGGTTCGGTCGATGCCGTCGCGCCGAATTCATCACTGAGCGTTAAAGCGTCCTCGGCTGCCGTTTCATCCGACTGGTCGGCCGAATCGAATTCGGATAACTCGGTGGGTGTAGATGCGGTGGCTTCAGGTTCGTCGCTGACCGTCAACGCATCCACCGCGGAAGTTCCTCCCCAATCGTCGCCGAGCGAGTCGCCGAAGGCGTCACCATTAGCTGGCGTGGCGGAGTCAGAATTGTCTGTGGCGACAAATCGGTTGTGTCAATGAGGGACCGGTCCGTTTCGGCAATAGATTCGTTGCGGCAGGCAAGTTCGGCCTCGGTTTCGCGTCGCTTCGACTCCCACATTTCGCGGTCTTCTTCCAGCTGTTGCAGGCGTTGCTGGTAGTCGGCAACGACCTCGTCTCGCTCTGATTGCGATTCGAGTCTGAGTTCTGCCAACTCCCTGGTTAGACTGGCCACTTCAGATTCCAATTCCTGACCGCGGAATTCAAGTCGCTCACGTTCGGCGTCCAGGTTATCATTTGTCGATGCAAGCTGTTCACGTTCGGCGGTCCACTCTTCCTGCTGCCGCGCCTCGTGCTCGGCGTGGCGAGCCTTGGACTCGTCGAACTCCTGCTCCAGCAGCTCAAGGCTAGAGACTTTATCCTCCAGCTGCGAAATCTGGGACTCCAATTCAAATTGGCGGTTCGTCCAAGCCGCTTTCTCTTCGTCGAATTTCTGTTGAAGCTCAGCGATCCGGTCATTACTAGACAGCTCCCACGATTGACGCTGTTCGTGAAGTTGAAAACGTGCTGAATCCAGCTCCGCCACTTTGGAGCGAAGTTCGCCATCACGTCGATCCAGCTCCCCACGAACGAGATTCAATTCAGATTCTCGGGAAGCCAGGTTCGCGGCTAACTCGTCGTTCCGTCCATTGACGTCGGCGATTTGTCGTTCGCGATCAACCTTAAGTTCAGCGGATTGACGGTCCCAATCCGTGCGGGCCTGTTCAAGCTCTCGTTGCGTTGACGCCAATTGAGAGGCCGTCTGTTCCAATTCCATACGGTCTCGTTCGTAATCGGCCAACCGATTTCGCAGCTGCTCGTGGAGCGGTGTTTATCTTGTTCCCACCCATCCAGCCGCTCCTGCAACTGGTCACGCTCCTGTTGGATATTCTGCTCAAGTCGTTGGATTTCATCTCGAAGCTGTTGCAATTGGCTCTCGTGCTTTGCTTCGATCGTTTTCTGAAAGCGACTGGCAATCCCATCAAAGCGGGCATCCAACTCCGTAGCATCATGATTTCTGGATTTCACGAAATCGTTTTGAATTGCTGGCAAACGAGATTGCGTATCGTCGATCTTTTCAACCAACTGGACCATTTTCGTCAGGATCGCCGGCTGAGCCCGATCGACGGGTACATCGTCTGATTCTGCTCGGCTGCACGTGTCGCTGACAACCTCTATGGTGATTCCGGCCAACTCGATCTCGTCACCGACTTGCAATGGCGAATCTTCAAAAATGGTCCCATTTAATCTGGTATCGTCTGCCCACCGTCGAACGACTGTTTGCGTTGGCCCACGCAACACGATGCAATGCACTGGTCTCACGCGAGGCGCTCGCAGCCGAACGCTACAGCTGCTGGCCGAGCCAATACTAAATTTGGTTGCCGTGATCCGTACGGTTTCTATTTGCTGCCCGTTGCCACGAATATGCATCGTCAGGGCGCCGCCGGCTCGGCCGAGAAGAAAGGAAGGATCAAGCGATCTCAGGGGAGTTTCAGTGTAGGTCAACATGGTCAAAAGCCAATTTGCTAGGTTTTCGGTGTGCGGATTCCAGTCGTTTCAATTAGCTACATGCGGTCAATTCCAGCGTCGCTAGCTGCCGTAACCAATGCGCTGAGTCGCTACTTGCGCGGCGTTCCAGGTGCATGTAGCTCACGGAAAGCAAGAGGTCAAAGACTTGGCCTGAGAACGCGGAAGTCCGGATAGGGCAGTGGGAGCTGGATGGTACGCGAAAACGATTGAGGCAATTTGACTGTAATTTGGTGACGATTGTGCCGATTAGTCCGTGGGGATGAGACGTGACGGACCGTTGGCCGGGAGGGGCCCTTGCTCAATGTGGTTTTTATTAAGAGTTTTTACGGCGGAAATCACAAAAAAAGTGTCCCCTTGGCGGAAACTTAATTCTTGATACCACGGTTATAGCCGGAATCGGCGATGGCTGAAGAGATGTAAGTGGCTCCAGTATAACAGTTTACGGGATAGGTTGAGCCATTGGGTAAATTAGGGGCAGGAGGGCTTTTCGACGCCGACCGCTCAAATGCGTACTATAGTTTGGCTGCAGCAGGAGCGGAGAACGAGGCACCGCTCTGGGCGGCAGGCCCTAGCGAGTTCAGCCAACGACATTGAGGCAGCTGGAATTCGACGACGTACGGAACAAACAACGAGGCACTTTAGGCGAACAGAGAATCTGGCAGGAAGTCATCGGATTTTGACAGATTTGAATTCTGTTGAGACCAGCCATCCCGGTCAGACGATGAGGTGAACCATGGCACGAAAAGACGCGATCGACGGTTTGAAACAGGTGTTGGTAAAGCGGCGTGATGCGCTGCGGAAGGCTCTGGCAGGCGACTTAAGTCTCCTGAAAGAGTTACGCGAGCAGTCGGCGGGAGACGTTGTCGATTTCGCGTTAGATTCAGCACAAGACGAAATCAGTTCGCAGTTGGCTGAAGTTGAGAGCCGCGAACTGGCCAACATTGATGTGGCGCTGGAGCGCATGCGTGACGGCAGTTATGGAAAATGTGTTGGATGTAATGTGAGTATTCCGTTGGCCAGATTGCAGGCGCTCCCCTACGCGGGTTGCTGCATAGAATGTCAACGTGAATTGGAGAAACAGGGAATCGACGCCAACAAAGTCACCGATTGGTCAAACATATTTGACGGCGAGAGCGGTGACCCGGCTTATTCGGATGTTGAGATTAGCTAAGCAGTCGAATGGCTTTTGGATTACGGCAGCGGCAATCAGCCACGAAGGACAACCACGGACGAGCAACCCTTGTGCGACAATTCGATTAGACGCTGGCTGTTGAGCTAACCATTGGCAGCTGGCGTGAGACCTTTCGGGTCAGTCTTCATCGACTTGCGACCGGTCCGCCGTCGCCTTGACCCGTTGGGCTCCAACGCAACCTTCCAAGGACGGAAAGGAGTTGTCGTATGGGACGGCCTATCAGATGCCGAGGTGCTCGGTCCACTTGTACAGCGGTTCTCTCAGGTTGCCTGCTCTTCTGTGGGGGCTTCTATGTTGCCGCCAGTGGCCAAAACGACCTGTCGCTGGAGGACCGACCGCCGCAATCGGTTGACTTTGTTGACCCCTTTTCGTCGACGTCGATCGAGTCCCGCGTGCTTCTCGACGCTGGTCAACGGCAACAGGCGTTCGGGGAACTGACCCGAGAAGCGAAGGTTATTCACCGTTTAGAATCGGTCGTAAGGAAAGTCGCGAAGCTGGTGACCCCTTCGGTTGTTCACATTCAAGCGGAAAAGACGCAATACACTTCTGCTTATAAAGCGGAAGCGGTGGAGGAAGCAGGATCGGGCGTGGTCGTTGCCTTTGGTGAGCGAAAATACATCCTCACCAATCGACACGTCGTGCGTGATTGTGAATTGCAGAACGTTCACATCTCCTACTGGAATGGCCGTCATGTGCATCCGACCAAGATTCTTTCTGATGCGTCAACCGACGTAGCCGTGTTAGAGATTGACGAGCAGGATCTCATTGCTGCCCACATCGGCAATAGCAAACAACTGGAGATAGGTGATTTTGTGCTTGCTTTTGGCAGCCCCTTCGGGCTCAGCCATTCGGTAACGCACGGGATCGTCAGCGCCAAGAGCCGACGAGACCTTGTATTGGGATCGGAAGAGGTTCACATTCAGGACTTCATTCAAACGGACGCCGCAATCAATCCAGGCAATAGTGGCGGTCCGCTGTTGAACATCGAGGGAGAAGTGGTCGGCGTCAACACGGCGATTGCCAGCAATTCTGGGGGCAATGAGGGCATTGGGTTTTCCATTCCGATCAATTTGGTCGTTGTGGTCGCCGAACGATTGATTCGTGACGGCGTGCTCAAAAGATCGTTTCTGGGCGTCCGACTGGACGACGACTTCAGCTCCCACGCGGCGAAATTGATGGGGTTGCCACGGTCACACGGCGCCAAGATTACGAGCATCACGGCCGAATCACCTGCCTCGGAAGCAGGATTGGAGACGGGTGATGTCATTCTTCAGTTCAACGGAATTGAAGTCCTAGACAGCGGCCACTTGGTAAACCTAGTGGGGCTTTCTCCGCCCGGAAACGATATGTCGATGGTTTATTTCCGAGATGGAGAATTGCTGTCGACCAACGTGCAGGTCGCCGAACGCGCTACGGTTCATCGATAGGGGGCGACGGGGTCCGGGGTCCGGGGTCCGTGGACGATACAAAATCTTAAACTCTACAGACCACAGATGTCGCAAATTTCTCCCACAGCGCCGCCCGCTACTCTGCCCGTCCAGCTCGCTTCAATTCGCGAATAATGCTATCGGTCGCTCCGGCCACGTCGACGGATTGGACGATCTCCATGTTAGGTCGGCGGTCCGGACATGGACGACGGTCAAAGACGGTGGCTCCGGTTGATATTTCCCCGCATGTTTCGACGTCCCCCCAGATACCCTCCGTCGTGAAGAGCGAGGCGTTTGATGCTACCAATAATGCGACAACGTCGTGAAGTACGATTCGCTCCATTCCCAACCTTTGGCGATGCGTGCGAAACGCGAAAGGGACAATGTGGTGCAACAGACTTCCGGCACGGGTGTCCGCGCTGGGTAGCTCATTCACGAAGTCCCATGACAACGCGACTTGGTTAGTCACGTCCAGTGGTACCAAGGTTTTTGTCGTCCGCGAGTGAAACACGGTACGTGCCGCTTCCGGATCGTAGTACATGTTAAACTCAGCCGCTGGTGTCACATTTCCGATACCATTCAGGCTGCCGCCCATCATAACGAGCTCACCGATCATGGTGGCGATTTCCGGATCCCGATTCAGAGCCCGCGCGATATTGGTCAAGGGACCCAAGGTAATGATGGTGATATCCTGAGGTGCCGAACGGACGACATCACATATAACCTTTTCAGCCGGATGTTGATGATGAAGAGACGAAGTGTTGGCGTTCCAATTGGCCAAGCCATCGCCTCCGTGGAACATCCTGGCATCGATGGCTGGTGCTTTCGACAACGGAGCGGCCGAACCGAATCGGGGATATCGAGGCGGATCCAGGTGTTCGACGATCGCCTGCACATTGCGACTGGATTGTTCCGCGTCGACATTGCCCTCGACGGCGGTAATCGCGACGACCTCCATCTCAGGATTGAACAAGGCCATACAGAGAGCAGTAGCATCATCAATGCCTGGATCGCAATCAATAATGACCTGGCGCGCCATGTAGAATTCTTGCCCGATGGTGACGGCGGGTTGACTTTAAAAGTTGTCCAAAAATGACTCTTGCCCCTCTCCCGGGGGCAGCGGGGACCCAGGTATAAGTTATATCCTGACAATTCCTTGGTGTGATTCTACGAGTCGTTTGGCCGTGCCACAAGGCTGACGTGGTGGGACCGAGCGAGCCGCTCGGATAAAATTGACGATTGGTGGCCAACCCCAGTCCCCTGGGGCGTTGGTTCAAGCCGCTTGGCAGAAATGCACGCTGGCCGTAACCGAAGATATGGAGAGCCTCAGGTGTTAGACACGATTTTGGGACGGGTTTCCGGTGGTGATGATTTGTCAATGGACGAGATGGCGGAGACCATCGGTTTGATGATGGACGGTGGTTGTGCGGATGACCAGATCGCCTTGTTACTGACCGCATTACGTTCGAAAGGGGAATGTGTTGACGAGGTGGCTGGGGCAGCCCAAGCGATGCGTCAACACATGGTGAAGATTCCGTCGCAGCACGAAAACCTGCTGGATACCTGTGGCACCGGTGGCGATGCTTCTGGAACGTTCAATATCAGCACGGCGGCAGCGATCGTGGCGTCCGCGGCTGGAGCGCACGTTGCCAAACACGGCAACCGTAGCATCACCAGCAAATCAGGGTCGTCTCAGGTACTGGAGGCCTTGGGAGTTAACATCGGGGCGGATGTGGCTCAAGTCGGCGCTTGTCTCGACGAGGCTGGCATTTGCTTCTGTTTCGCGCCGCTGATGCATCCGTCGATGAAACAGGTGGCCGCCGTGCGTCGCCAACTGGGAGTGCCCACGATCTTCAACATGCTGGGTCCCCTCTGCAATCCAGCTGGTGCGCCGTTCCAATTGCTCGGCGTGGGCCGGGCCGAAATGCGACCCCTGTTGGCCGCGGCTTTATTGAAGTTGGGTACGCAACGTTCATTGGTCGTCCATGGAACCGACGGATTGGATGAAGTCACGTTGTCCGGGGCCACATTGGTCACCGAAGTTGTCCACGGGGAGCTGAATGAGTTCGAGTGGCATCCCAGCGAATTTGGGCTGGCGACGGCTGGCAAAGAGGAAATGATGGTGGAGGGGCCAGAGGCGAGCGCCGCGCTGATCGAGCGGATACTGGGCGGACAGGCCGGCGCCCCTCGAGATATCGTTATTCTCAATGCAGCAGCCGCCCTATTTACGGTTGGAATAGACAGGTCACCCCAGAAATGTGCCGGATTAGCGGGCACAGCCATCGATTCGGGTGCTGCCCGACGTCAATTGGACGAATTAATCAGAGTGTCCAACGCAGGCTAAGTCAATTCGATTTTGCTGAATTCGCGAACCCTGTCGGCTGCATAAAATGGGCGCCAGCCGAGAAATCCTTTACTTTTCTTCAGTCCCACAACCTGCTAGACTATGGGGCTTGGCACAAGACCTTAAATCCCTCAAGGAGCAGCAAGACCATGGCGAAACCGACCAGAAAAGTGAAAAAATCCAATCACGGCAAACGGCCCGCGAACAACCGCGGGCGCAAGGCGAAGAATAAGAAACTGCGCACCTAATCCTGGCGGAGTTTGCTTTGGTGGTGAGTGGAAAAGAGTTCATTGTCGATCCGGCGATATTGGATTTTGAGAATCCAGTTGCGGACTTGGAAGAGATCCGCAAATACAACCCACAGCGTTTCGAGATGGAGCAGCTGACAGGGATTGCCTACATCGACACCGAGAACGTCATCTGCGTCGGTTATAAAGACGTGACCGAGGATGAAGTTTGGGTGCGCGGGCATATGCCGGGCGTACCGCTAATGCCGGGCGTGTTCATGTGCGAAGCCGCGGCTCAGGTTTGCAGCTTTGTCACGCAGAAATACGATCTGCTGGGCGCCGAGATGGTTGGTCTTGGTGGCATAGAGGAGGTCCGTTTTCGCGGTCCAGTCGTTCCCGGTGACCGTTTGATTATCGCGTGCAAAATGACGAAAGTTCGGCGAGGACGGATAATCGTCTGTCGCTTTCAGGGGATCGTCGGCAATACGATTGTCGTCGACGGCGGCATCAAAGGAATTCCGCTTCCCCTCGACGCGGGTACCCGAATTAAATAGGCGATCGGGATATTGCCGGCGTCCGATTGATCCAAAATGGGGCGACGAGCACTTCGAAAGATTGACCCAAATATCGATCTGACTCGCTTTTACGTCGAGTCAGAACGACTACCGAATCCTTGGGATGCTGGCCAGTTGTTTGGCCGTGAGGCGCCTTTGGTTATCGAAGTCGGGAGTGGCAAAGGATTGTTCATAGCTCGCGCCGCGGCCGATCATCCGGAGCGCAATCTACTGGGTATCGAGCTCGCCAGGAAATATGCACGCTTGTCGGCTTTAAAACTAGCACGAATCGCTGCCGAACACGCGAAAATGGTCCAGGGTGACGCCCAACCGATTTTTGCCGACCTTTTGCCGTCGGGTTCAGTTTCGGAAGTCCACATCTATTTTCCGGATCCATGGTGGAAGAAACGGCACCGGCGACGGCGCATCATGAACGAAACGTTTGTGTCCAACGTCCAACGCGTCTTGTCGCGGGGGGGAAAACTTCATTTCTGGTCTGATGTTGAAGAATATTTTGAGATTGGATTGGAATTAATTCGGACGGTGACCGAACTTCAAGGGCCGCACACTCCGGCCGCGGAGCCAGCTGAGGATGATCTGGACTACCGGACCCATTTCGAACGCCGTATGCGGCAACATGGCTTGGATGTCTTTCGCAGCCAGTTTACCAAGAGCGGCTAACCCATGTCGCAAAACAACTACGTAGTCGCGCGGGCTTGTTCGTAAGTTCGTTCACCCGCATGCGCCTCGGCCGATTGATCGAGAGCCAACTGATAAAGCTTTTGTCCGTGGGGAGTCGGGTAATCTCCGCTGAGGCAGGCCTGGCAGAGGTCCGATGGCGGTTTTTCGATGGATCGAGATATGGATGCCAGGGGAAGGTAACGCAACGAATCAGCGCCCAGCGATGCCGCCATATCTGCTAATTCGTCCCTCGTCGGTTCTGGACCTTGCATAAAGCGAGGCGCGAACAATTCGTTCACTGTCGACATGTCGATTCCATAAAAGCACGGACCGACAATCGGTGGGCAGGCAACGCGGACGTGAATTTCCTTGGCTTGGCCATCCGACCGAATCCTGTCCAACAGCACACGCATGGTGGTGGAGCGCACAATCGAATCTTCGACCAAAAAAATGCGTTTCCCTCGGAGAACTTCGGGCAACGGAGTGTATTTGGTTTCGGCAGCCTTACGGCGTGTGCCGCTGCCTTGAATGAAAGTCCTTCCCGAATAGCGATTTCGAATCAATCCTTCCCGCGCGGGGACGCCCAAATGAAAGGCCATCGAGTCGGCCGCCGCTTTGCTGGTGTCCGGCACTGGCACGACAATCGTTTGATCGTCAATCACCACGCTCCCGTCTTGCTTTTCGAGTTCCGCCAGCTCCGCCCCTAACGCCGTCCTGGCCAAATAAACACTGCGATCGTCTAACGTGCTGGCAACGTTCGCAAAGTAGATCCATTCGAAAAAGCAGTGTGCCGTTTTTTTGTTGGGGGCGAACGCGGACTGCTGGACTTGGCCATCCACAATTGTGACGGCATGGCCAGGCGGCAGCGATCGGACCTCGTCCGGGGTATAGCCGAGATTCACCAACGCCACACTCTCGCTGGCAGCAGCAAACAAAGAGCCATCAAATGCATAGCAAAGCGGCTTGATTCCCAATGGATCTCGCGCGATCAGCAGCTCTCCACGGGCGTTCATGTAGGTCAAACTGTAGGCTCCGTCGAACCTTTGGCTGACGTTGCGCATCACTTCCAACAGCGGCTTGCTGGCGTCGCCGGACAATTCCCGGCTAAATCGATGCATGATGATTTCCGTGTCGGTTTCACGCGCAAGGTGATAATCGCCATCCTTGAGCATCTCGTCTCGCAGTTGCTGATAGTTGGCCAACTGACCATTGAAAGCGAAACTGAACCACTTGTGTTTTTGCAGATGGGGTCGTTCGAACGGTTGGGCGTAACTGCGATCATCTTGGCCGCAGGTCGCATATCGCACATGGCCGATGCCCGCCGTGCCGGCATACTTCTCCATAATGCTTTGGGCTTTACCACGATGCGACAGCCGAAATACTTCCGTAACCGAACCAACGTCCTTACATGTGTCGATCAACTGGTTACGCGACTCGTTATACGTCGTAATGCCCGCCGCCAATTGGCCACGGTTTTGAATGTCCAACAACATCCGTGGCAGCAAATAAGTGACTCGGTCCGGGGCGCCGTCCGGACAAAGCGGACTGACCGGAACGCCCGGAAGATGATAGATCGCGGCGACTCCACATTCCTCGTGCAATTCGCTCATGTTTGGCAGATTCCTAATCGAATAGGATGGAAAGACGTCCGTCGTTCGTATTGTAGTCGGATTGGATGGATGAGGGTAGGGAATTGCGGAATAGGTGGCTAGTGGCTAGTGCTTTGTTCCAGCTTAATCTTAGGTTAGATAACAATTGTGGTGCGGCCGTCTCGGCTGCTTTTGGCAGGCGAGACGCCTGCACCACAAACATTGCAACCCTAATTCTTAGCTGTAACAATGCACTAGTGGCTAGTTTCGCTGTTTAACTTCGCATGGAGGGCCCCTGCCCGCCTTGTATCAATGGCACTAAGCTTGATTCCGGCTCAGGTTCTGGTAATTTCGCAGTATCCGCCCATGTTGGCGAGTCCTGTCTAGTTTGCACGACAGCAACCGATATCAAGCTTGATACCGTTTGAACAAGCCGGGAATTGGACGCCTGAGAATTTAAGCTATCGATTTTGTCACAAGCCACTCGTCACTAGCCACTCATCATTAGCCCTCTCCCCCCTTCGTCATGTCCGACCTCCTCCGCCAAGAAATCACCGCTTCCGCCCAGCGACTGGTCGTTAAAGTCGGCACGCGCGTCGTAACGGACGCGGAAGGCAAACTGGATGCCGAAGTAATTCATCGATTGGCCGAAGATCTTTGTCGGCTAGCGGAAGCTGGTCGCGAAGTGGTGTTGGTCAGTAGCGGTGCCGTGGGCGCAGGATTGAAGATTTTGGAGTTAGACCGGCGACCTAGTGATTTGGCCAGGCTGCAGGCGGTGGCGGCGGTGGGGCAAACGAAGCTGATGGACGAGTACGAGCGGTGGTTTTTCAAACACGGTCGTCACGCAGCCCAAGTTCTGTTGACCGCCGACGACTTGAATGACCGCAAGCGTTATTTGAATGTCCGCAACACGCTGCTTTCTCTGTTGGAAATGGGGGCGATTCCTGTCATCAACGAAAACGATACGGTTGCCGTGGATGAGTTAATGCTAACCGTGGGCGATAACGACCGTCTGGCTGCCATGGTCACGAATTTGCTTCGAGCACCGTTGTTGGTCATCCTTTCCGATATTGATGGTTTGTATGACGGCGACCCCAGCTCCAGTACGTCGTCGATTGTCCATGAAGTCATGGAATTGGACGAGGATATTTTTGCTTACGTGCGAGATAGACAAGGGGAAACTTCCCAGCAGAGTCAAGTAACCAAGGGGGGTATGCTCAGCAAACTCGAAGCGGCGCGGATGGTAACCACGGCGGGAGAGAATATGATCATTGCCAATGGCAATGAGCCGGGAGTCATCAGCCGCATCATGGCCGCCGAGCAGGTCGGCACTCTGTTCGTCGCGAAAGGGAAGGCGGTGTCTTCTCGCAAACGATGGATTGGGTTTTCGGTCCAGCTGCGTGGCGAATTGACGATGGATGAGGGCGCTTGTCGAGCGATTGTCCAGCAAGGTCGAAGTCTGTTGGCCATCGGAATTGCCACGTCGTCAGGCGATTTCGAGATAGGCGACGTCGTTTCCATTCTGGATAGCCAGGGGAACGAACTGGCACGTGGGTTGTCTAACTACTCCAGCGACGAGGTGAAGCGAATTCAGGGCCGGCGGAGCGACCAGATCGCCGAGATCCTCGGGCACTGCCCATATCAAGAGGTCATACACCGCGACAATTTGCTGGTGACTGGACAGTAAAGTCGCATAAGATCATATCATTGGTTCAATTAGTATGAACGCTGGGTGGGGTCGTCACAAGTTGTTACCGATTAAGACTTTATCGAATCTTTTTTCTGCTTCTGCCTGCCACTAGACACTTGGCCCCGCTTTGCGTTGCTTTCAAAAATCGTCGAGATAACTGACGAATTGCTGTAACAATTCGCAGTTTTCAACGATTATGAAGGTAGGGCCGGAACTTGAAAACTCACGACGCCGTTTGTCGTGAATTCACACAGAGGAGGCAGGCAATGACTACGGCTACAGCGATTCGAATGTTGCAGGAACGTCTCGACAAGACGACTTTGACCGCCAGTCGGCAGGTGATTCTCAAAGCCATCTGGAAGTTGAGGCAGGTTTGCACCGAGAGTGCTTCAAATGATGTGCTCGATCAAGGCATGGCGGAAGGCTAGGCGCGAATTTTGCTACTTGATCTCGATTGAATAGGGCAAGGCAAGTGCAACAGGGTATTGTTCCAAGGCCCGCCCAAACACTTCCAGATCCCCGGCGCATCGTCCCAGTTTGGGAAACAGTTTGGTCAGCGGTGAACGAACGGACGTGTCTTCGATCAGCTGCTCGAAAAACGTCTTAGGTTCGGGAAGAATCAATAAATCGACTTTCTCGTCTATGGCAATATCAGCGGCACGACGTGCTTCGGAAATCGCATCCTCGAGCGTACCGAGCTGGTCGACCAAACCTTCTTTCAGAGCCTGGCTGCCCGTCCAGATTCGTCCGCCAGCCACCTCCAGCAGCTTGGCCAATTCCATCTTACGACCTTCCGCAGCTTTGTTGGTAAATTGCTCGTAGATATCGGTCATGAACTCGGTCCAGGCCGTTCGCTCCGTATCGGAAAAGGGTTCGGTAGAGGAAAGGATGCCGCTGTTCTTGCCGCGGCTGATCACTTCTCGCGTGACGCCGACCCGATCAAGCATCTTGCCGATAGCCAATTTACCGGCGACGACCCCGATGGAACCGGTAATGGTTCCGGGTTCGGCAATGATACGATCACAGCCCATCGATATGTAGTAACCTCCGCTGGCCGCCACATCCCCCATGCTGGCCATAACCGGCTTTTCAATCCGCTGAATCTCGCGCCAAATCAGGTCACTGGCCAAGGCCGAACCGCCCGGGCTGTTGACGCGCAGCACAATTGCAGCGACTTTCTCGTTTTCATCTGCGTCGCGGAGGGCGTCGACAATCGTGTCACTGCCGAGCACACGACCTCCGAGCGTTGTGATATGGCTCTTACCGGTCATGATGCCTCCCTCCGCATACACGATAGCGATCTTCTTCCGTCGTGAAGAGCCACGATTTGAACCGCCGGTGGTGAAGGCTTCCATCAACTTGACCAGCCCCAGCATTCCTGAGAAATCGGTATCGGCGGATTTTTTTCCGAAATCCTCCATCAACGTCAGCTCAATTTCTTCCGTTTCATTTTCGGCCAGTGTGTCAAACCATTGGTCATCATAGGTCATCGCGTCGATCAAACCCGCCTCAAGGGCCGCCTTGGCAGTGAACAAGCCCTTATCCAATAGCTCTCGCACCCGTTGCGGGTCCAGCTTCCGGTCCTCGGCAATCGTTGATGTCATTTGTCGATAAAAGTCGTCGATCACAGATTCATATTGGCGCCGGAATGGTTCACTCATGCTGTCGCGCGTCATTGGTTCCGCAGCCCCCTTGTAGTCACCGATTTGCAGCATGTCGGCCTCGATGTCGAGCTTGTCCAGCATTCGCTTAAAGAAAGTCACCTCGGCTCGAATACCGGGAATGACCAGCGCCCCTGTTTCTGGCATGAGGATCTGGTCGCAAGCTGAGGCGATTAAGTAATCGCTCGCCAATGCCATTTCCAACTGTGCGTAGACCGGTTTGCCCGCCTTCTGCAACCTCTTAATCGCGCCGCGAACTTCAGAAATCTTCCCCCGTCCGACGGAAGGATTTCGGATGCGCAGCAAGACCGCGGAGACTTTTTTGTCCTTCTCAGCCCGCGCTAGCCGATCCGCCAATTTACTTAGGGTCAGTTCCAGGTCGCCGAACAATCCCGACTGGGATGTATGCTCAGGCAGATTGCCCTTCAGTCGCAAAATGGCCAGTCCAAACTTGACTGGCTCCTGCGGTACATCGGCAGCATTCTCACCATCGGCAGCGTCCGGCTGATTCCCGGCACGCGCTGCGTCGGCCGGCTCGCTGGCCGTCAGCTGGCTGCCTTCGGCCTCTTCAAGCTGGTCCTGAAGGGCCACGCCAAAGGCCAAGTGAGCAAAAAGGAAAGAAAGGAGAACAGTCAGTGAACAGGTGCAGGCCCAGGGGATCCAGCAGATTCGTACCAAGTGTCGCATGCCAATCTCCTAGCGAGTCGGAAGTAACCAAATCGAGACGACGACGGCCAAAGCGGCGGCAGTATTGCCATCATACCGCTGGACCATCGCCCCACCAATGTAACAAAAGCGGAGTTTTTTGACGCTAAATATCGCTGAATTTACCGGAAAAAGCAGGTTTTCAAGAAAGCGAGTGTACAGATGCTATTGACTGTGTACACCCGTATATTAGACTTTGCACATGGATGCAGCCGATCCTGTCGACGGCTGCCGTGGGCCCGTCGATAACACAAGTGTCGATAACGCAAGTGTCGATGACGCAAGTGTCGATAACGCAAATGCGGTTGGCCCGAACACACATGGTACGCGAGGAGGGTGGCTGCGGGAGGAAGAGGGCCGAAGTGATTTTTGGCCGAATCTCCCCGCAGCCGCACACTAATCAAAAAGGAAGATTTACATGGTGTCTTTAGACATTCTTACCAAGCGACAACTGGCCGTTTACGAGTTCTTACGCGATTTGATTCAAAATCGCGGATACGGGCCGACGGTGCGAGAGATCGCGAAAAAGTTCAAGATCAGTTCACCTAACGGCGTGATGTGCCATTTAAAGGCGCTCGAAAAAAAGGGGCTGATCTCCCGCGAGCAGAACAGGTCGCGGGCGATCCAGTTATTGGCCGAGCCGTTAGGCGATCAAGGATTGCCCCTCGCCGGTCGCGTGGCGGCTGGTGTGATGCACGAGGCGATCGAGCAGACCGACGAGCGGATTAGTTTTGGCGACATGTTTTCCAAGAAGAATCAGTTCGTGCTTGAAGTCAAGGGTGACTCGATGATCGACGCTCAGATCGCGGACGGTGACTACGTCGTGATCAAGAAACAGCGGACCGCACAAAAGGGACAAATGGTAGTCGCTCAGACGGAGGATGGAGAAGCCACCCTCAAATATTGGTATCCGGAAAAGAACCGCATTCGGCTCCAACCTGCCAACGAGAGCATGAAACCGATCTACTCGAAAAACGTGCGAGTCATCGGACTTGTCGTCGGCGTCGTGCGAAAGGTGGCGTGAGGAGTGGCTGGTGAGAAGTGGACAGGCCACTAGCTGACCAGTCACTCCCCCGCCGGCACAGGGCCGACGGTGAGATGTGGGCAAACCTAAGCCCCCATCCCCTCACCTGCCCCTACGCCGCCGATTTTTCGTGTGTTTCAGCCTGGTTTAACTTGTTGTAGAGCGTCTTGACGCTGATACCTAACTCTTCCGCCGCCTTGGGCTTGCTGCCATTGTGGCGCTCAAGGGCGTCATGGATGGCTTGCATTTCCAATTCTCTCAATGTTTGCGGTCCTATCAGCAAGGTGGCATGTGGCCCTGCTTGGATTTGCGGCAAGTGTTCCGGAGTAATTGGTAATTCATCGCAAAGTATGGTGCCGTGTTCAACGACGTTGGCAAGTTCTCGGACATTTCCCGGCCACTGGTGATGTTGGAGTATCTCCATCGCTTCGGGAGTAATACCCATGTTGGACTCGCGTTGTGGGCGGAAACGTTTCAACAGATGATCGGCCAATGCGGGTATATCCTCGCGGCGATCGCGCAGCGGGGGTAGGACGATTTCGAAGGTGTTGGTGCGAAACATCAAATCTTCCCGAAAATGGCCCTCGTCTACCATGACACACAGATCGCGGTGGGTTGCGCAGACCAGCCGAACGTCCACGGCGAAGGCATCGTTGTCGCCAACGCGTCGGACTTCGCCAGACTCCAGCACGCGCAGCAGTTTCGCTTGCATCGATTTCGGTAATTCACCGATCTCGTCGAGGAACAGCGTCCCGCCATGGGCTACCTCGAAGAGGCCAAGCCGTTGTTGATCAGCTCCGGTAAAGGCTCCCTTGCGATGGCCAAACAACTCGCTTTCGATCAAATTCTCTGGCAAGGCGCCGCAATTGACTGCCACGAATGGCATATTAACACGCGGACTTTGGTCGTGGACGGCGCGTGCGACCAACTCTTTGCCAGTACCCGTTTCACCGCGAATTAGCACGGCGGAGCGGGTTGGCGCAACTTTTGAGATGCGCTCACGTACACTCCGAATCACTGCACTATCACCGATGAGTTTCGATTGGCCTTCGATCGATTCCAATCGATGTTTGGCGGCTCGGTATTTGTTCGCCAACTCGCGTTTGTCCATCACACGTTTGAGCAAGGCGTCGATTTCGACCAGCTTGCACGGTTTCGTCAGGTAATCAAAGGCGCCCTGGCGTAGCGCGACGATTGCGGACTCCAACGAGGATTTACCGGTTAGCACGATCGCTTCCGTGTTGGGAGAGACACTCTTTGTCTTTTGAATTACTTCAAGTCCGTTCATTCCCGGCATGTCTAAATCGACAAGAATGCAATCAAAAGTGTTTTTGTCCAAGCTGGCGACGGCGGTCAAACCGTCAGGACATACCGTTACCTCATGGCCCATTCGCGGCAGCTCGTTGCGCATGAGTTCCTGAAGATACGGTTCGTCGTCCGCGAAGAGCAGCTTCATACCGCGGTTCGGTGAATCTGATTTGGCGTCAAGCGGCGGTTGCTTCGTAGAAATGATTCTGCTCCTCGTTGGTTGGGTTCATGGGAAAAAGCAGTAGAAATTCCGATCCTTGTCCCGGACCTGCGCTGTGTGCAACCAGGCGACCACCGTGATCGGACATGATGCGGTAGGAGATGGACAGTCCCAAACCGGTCCCCCTCCCTTCTCGACGTCGAGTGAAAAAAGGCTCGAATAGATGCTCGATTACCTCGGGAGTCATGCCACATCCATTGTCCCGAACGCGAATCTCTCCATAGGCAACGTTTTGGAGGAGGTCAACCTGGACCCGTCCTCCTGGATCAATACTGTCGAGTGCGTTGGCAAGCAGATTCAACAATACCTGTTTGATTTCCTGTGGATTAATCGAAATTACGAGGGGCTGCGAACAACTGTATTGGATCTGTTTTTCTTTGTGCTTGCCAATGTGCCCGAGCATGTCGACGACACCTCGCGTGAGCTCGGCAAGATCTGTGCGTTGGCGACTGACTTCACCTAACCGAGAGAAATCAAGTAGTCCTTCGGTAATCTCTTTACATCGAAATGCCTCGTCCTGGATCATGCGAAGGTAGTTGCGCAGCTGCGCAATCTCGCTATCGTGTTCGGCATCGGGACGCATGTCGTCCAACTGGATGATGTCGTGTAAACGGTCCTCCAGCGACTCACTGCACAGCGCAATCGACGTTAGCGGATTGTTGATTTCGTGAGCCACCCCGGCCGCGAGAAAGCCCACACTGGCCAATTGCTCGCTTCGCACAATCTCCTTGGTACGTTGCTTGACCTTTTCGTCCAATTCGCCGTGAATGTCCTGAAACCTTTGGGTCATGTCATTCAACGCCTGTGCCAATTCAGCCAACTCGTCTTGGGTATCCAGCTGGACGCGATGGCCGAAGTGCCCGTTGGCAATATGTCGCGAGCCCTGCACCAATATGCGCAACGGCGACAATACCCAGGCGTAGACGAAGTAAACCATGGTCGCGAGGACCACCGCGGCGAACACGGTCATCAACCAAATGAGAACAATCCAGGTTCGGTATTCGATGCGAACCTTGTCGGCAAAGCTCAGCAACCTTTGCTGAAGAAATCCAGGCAATCGGTTGCTGTGTGTTTGCAGCGTATCCAGCTCATTGCGCATTTGCTCGGCATCGAAGGTTTCAGGAAAAATCCAATTCTCATCTTTGTCGAGTTGGTCAATGCGATAAAGAGTATTGTCGATATCCGCGACCGTGTCCCATTCCTCCCGGTTGTCGCTGATGTGGCTGGTGGTCTGCTCCTTCAGCCTGTTTTGAGTCAGTTGCTTCCGATAGCACTTGAGTGTCTCCCGGTAGGACTTCAGTCCGTCGCCGAATTGTTGCCGCAATATCTGGCTGTCGAAGATCGGCGTGCCGTAGTCTTCGCAGCAGGGCAACATGTGATGGTCACCCGTCATCAAGTTCACGGGTAATTGAAGATTGCGAACCTCACGCGACAGCTGTGTCGTTAGCGGCAACTCCGTGGCCCTTGAGCTGATGCCCCTTACGGCACCGCGGTAGGAATAGACACCACTGAATCCACCGATGGAGAGCGCCGTCACGACGACCGCCAACACGAACGTGCAAAGCAAAAGTTTTTTTCGGACGGACCATCGCCGAAGCATTTGCGACCTCCTTGTCGCGATCAGCTGCAGGCCAAAACGTCGCCCCAGTGATCAACCATGAATCGGGCGTGAGCGGGGAGTGTATCAGCTGTTTCGGTGGTGGGACAAGCCTGACTGGAAAGTTGGACATATGGGAAACACGGGCTGGCAATGCATGCATTGTCCGAAGCGGCGATGCAGGCAAAAAAATAACGGCGGGCTCGGATCGAGCCCACCGTCTTCGCACCAATCGCTCCCGCATCAATGTCAAACTGCACTTTAGGGGATCACGCGGCGAGGGCAATCAGGTCCTCGAAAAGCGTCCGCAATTTGCGGTGGTTGCGGCCGCGAGGCAGAGCGGCCAGGAATTGTTTTCCCAGCTTTTCTCGGGAAATAGAACGTCGCCGGTCCGCGTGCGAGGGGCGACGGTCCTCGTTGTCCCAAGGACGATCACTGCGGTCACTCAATTCCGACTTGTGCACGTCCCAACAATATAACTCGACCAACGTGTACACCCATTGGTTCAAAGGGTGCGATCTGGCCAGCCCCAAAAAAGCGGTGGTTTTGCAGTTTGAGTGCTAGCGTGGAGAGTTGAGTTAGAAATTTCGTATCAGTGAAATGGGCGTCCTTCCGTGAAATTGAGGGTAGAAAAAAGCTCTCAACCACAGAAGGAACGCCCGCATGGATGCTAACGGCGCGACACGATGTTTGGCAATACTCTGTCAGCTCACCAGCTCAGAATTACTCGTTTCTCTCTGGCCGGTGGTGCTGCAGATAGCGCGGCTCGTCCATCAGTTCACGTCCGAAACGGCTTCTCCGAAGAAATTATTTGAGTTCGAGACCAAGCTGCAACGGCTAATCAGTGAAATGGGCCGAAGAATTGTTCAATGGAAGCTGAATTCGATCGAATCTCGTAATCGACGCGACCTGCCACGCAATTTGTTATATCAGTGTGATGCCTA
>Ga0310121_10000840_pt1 | contig 32776 bp, 27 predicted proteins | sample CB27_Tmax_986_MG_FD_203504 | JGI IMG/M metagenome (GOLD analysis project Ga0310121, IMG submission 203504) | Marine microbial communities from Western Arctic Ocean, Canada - CB27_Tmax_986 | ecosystem: Environmental > Aquatic > Marine > Oceanic | place: Canada: Western Arctic Ocean | collected... | reverse complement strand
GTTTTCAGCTTATGAGTCTGCTTTAGTCACTTTCGTCTCAGCCATTTTGTTACCCATCCGGGGACCCTCGGTTTCGGTGAACGCGATCACGACTGCAGCAAGACTGATTACAAAAGCGATTAGTTTCAGGGGGACGGCAAGCACGAGATTGATAATGGTTACGGCAAAGAACTGGGTGGGCTCATCCAGCCCGAACATCCGGTTTCACTTGACCGAGATGGCTAGGCTCAAGGCTTGACCATCGAGCATGACCGGGCGGCGAGGTATTGCTTGGCGTATCTGCTATTTGTTCTCATTCTTCCGAAACGGTCGAGGCGTTGACAACGCGGGGCTGAATACGCGCCCGGTCACAGATTATGGGTATCACGATGGAGACGACACCGAACAAGAAAAAGGCGCGCCATCGTGGCGCGCCTTCGATGTCGAGTTGGTTCCAGAGTTGGACTACATGCCGAGCTTGGCGTCTGCGATGTGGACGTCCAATTGGTGATTGACTCGGAGCCCGGCGAGGCCATCCGTGTCGAACGATGACCGCGGCTGCGAACTTACTTCCATATCGTTGACCAGAAAACGTACCTGGCTTGCACCAACCTCAACCGTCAGGGTGTTGGTCGAACGTCCGTCCGCGTCGAGCGTTTCGATCGCGTCGTGCGGTGTCCAGGCAATCACGTCAGGTGTCTCGCTGCCCATCCGCTTCTTGAGCAGATACTGCCCATTCTCGCGGATGACAAAGTAGGAGTACCGTTGATCGGTGCCGGAAAGGTCCGCTCCTCCAAAGAACAGACCGTAAGCGTTCGGATGGGAGGAGGGTTCCGTCTGGGTAAAGGTAGCGCTGATCGAGTAGTTGCCGCTGTGCGTGTCGGTCTCACGCCAGAAGATCCCTGCGCCACGGCCAGCGGTGGATGCGTGGAGACCTTCACCCATCGTCCTGAAGTGGAGCACGCCGTTGATATCACCGTCTCGATCGAGACGGCCTTGCCACCCGTCGGCCTGAACCCCACCTTCCTGGGCCTGAAGGCCAAGCGGAATCGCCAGTATAGTAACGGCAATGGTGATGAGTAACCTTTTCATGACCTATGTCTCCTTGAATAAAACGGGTATTAGCCAACCATACACGAAATCATAGCACTCATCACCAGCAGCACTGCGGCGACAGATTCTGTGACCGAGGTGACAGTACTGTCCGCCGTGTGGATACCACTGCCAGAACACGATCTCCATGCGCTAATGTGAGGACCTTGGCGTAATCTCTGCACCGCTTGGGTCCACACCGCGGATGCTTAAGAGTAGATCTCAGACCAGCCAGACCTCATACTGGGGGTGCCGTGGCGTGGCACGCCGCTATCGGTGACTACTGGATTATTTGTACGATTGTCATTCTGGAGATTGACTCAGTGGCCGTGTCGGTCGTGGAGAACGATCAGTACGTCGAATAGTAGGGCCTAGTTACTGGGGCGTCCCGACGCGTTTTTGAGGAGTAAGCCCGCTGCTTTGGCTGAGGTTTCCGTGCCGGTCCGGTCCCGATGTATCGTGTGAACACGGAACACGGAGGATGGTGATGTTCGACGGGTTCGCATCAGGACAATGAAGACTGGGTTCTACCGCTTCGGCCGAAAGGCTGGCATTACATATCGGCGCGCCCGGTGGATGTGGGAGTCGGTCGCCGGGAGCGAAGACGACGCCATTAGGGCTGAGCACAGCGTTGGTCGTGACATGGCGGCGGTTGTCCGTGAGCAGACTTCGTGCCAACCCGACGACGACGGTCAAGCGCTGCTGAACGAGATTGGGCAGCAACTGTCCGGATCGGTTCGCAACCGTCTTCATCGGTTTACCGTTACCCTTGTCGGCGAGGACCAACCGAAAGCGTTTGCTTTGCCCGGGGGATTTGTCTTTGTGGCCCAGGGGCTCGTACAGTTATGCAAACACGATCGGGACGAGCTTGCGTTTGTCGTGGCGCACGAGATGTCTCACGTCATCAGGCGGCATGCGATCGACCGGCTCGTCTCACAGAAAATACTGTCCGTCGCATCCCTCGCATCCCCTGGTAGAGGCGTCCTGGCGCCGTGGATTAGGAAAGTCGGCCTCCATTGGCTCGAGCGGGCGTATTCAAGAGAGCAAGAGTTCGAAGCCGACGAGCTGGGGGTCTTGTTGATGCGCGCTTCCGGATTCCATTTTGAGGCGTCTGTCCGTCTTCTCCACCGATTTAGCGATCTGGATACTGAATCTCACTACTCAAGTCTTGGCGCCTACTGGTCAACCCATCCACCCGTTGGGGAGCGAGTGGGTAAGTTGCGTCAGCGCTTTAGCATAGGGGACTGACCGAGTTCGAGTAATCCCTTGCCCATCACGTAAGGAGGTCGGGCGGTGATCGTCAGGGAAGTGGGGTCGCGACACGAATCCCGAATTGAGTCCAACGCACCAGCTCGTGGCGGTCTAAGGTTGGGTCGATTCTTTGTTCACGTGCCACGAAGAGGTCAACCGCCGTCACGCCGGTGGCGATGCGGAGTCCACCTTCCACATGGCCCCCACGCTGGTCGGAACGGTCTAGCATGAGCGGGTCCACCTGAACCGTGACGCCGTCGACGCTCCAGAACAGTGCGAGCCGTCTATTGAGCGGCCGCACGACACTAGCGTATCCGGCGTACTCAGTCTCGTAATCGACGCCGGCGCGCTCGACAGTCCATAGGGCTCGCAGCCCGGCGTCGACCTCGAACCGACCCAGGGTGAACCGGTCTCCGTAACCGACACCGAACATGTTCCACGAGATGGGGTCGGTCGTCGCTCGGTCAGAGAAGTGGCGAGAGACGTGATGAAAGGTCGAGGAGATCTCTCCTCGTGGGAGACGGACGAATACTGAGACGTCCGCAGTGTAGCTGTTGTGATTGGGATCGACATCCCGGATTTCGCTTCCGACGATCGTTTCGACATTGATGAAGAGATTACCCCGGAAGGGACCGGCGTCGACCACGTCCATATCGAACGAGACATCAGCGTCCCAGTTAAAGTGTGGGTCGGCGTCAATCCCATTAAGATGTTTAACGTCGATTGCGGTTCGGAACGCGGTCAGGAAGCCATACGCTCGTGGCGCCGTGGTTCCCGGCCGTGGGCCACCGAGAACCTGGGCAGACACCGCGGACGGGATTCCAAGAATCAGGCAGAAACTGACGAAGTGCCAGAGAGTGTCCGTCGATGGTTTCACGGCAACGAAGCGGTTGGTTCCCTGAGGCCGTGTAGTCCGAGCCGCTTGAGTAGAGCGTGGTCGGCGTCGACTTCTGGATTTGGTGTCGTCAAGAGCTGGTCACCAAGAAAGATGGAATCGGCACCGGCAAGAAAACAGAGGGTTTGAGTTGACTCACTTAGCTGCAGACGGCCCGCGCTGAGACGGACCCTGGCGTGCGGCATCAGGATCCGCGCGACAGCGACCATACGGACCAGCTCCTCCCAAACGACCGGCTCTTGGTCAGCTAGCGGCGTGCCCTCCGCCGCGACCAGTGAGTTGATCGGGACGCTTTCTGGCTGCGGCTCTTGGCTCGCGAGTTCGTAGAGAAGCGCGATCCGATCCGCGTGTTGTTCGCCCATTCCAAGAATTCCACCGCAGCAGACCTTAAGCCCGGCCTCGCGCACCGTCTTGAGCGTGCGGCGTCGGTCGTCGTAGGTTCTAGTGCCGATGATCGTGCCGTAGAACTCTGGCCCGGTATCAAGATTGTGGTTGTAGTAGTCGAGGCCTGCCTGTCTGAGGCGACGAGCTTGGTGTGGCTCCAGCATCCCCAGGGTGACACAGGTTTCCAGGCCGAGACCTTTGACGGTCCGCACCATATCGAGTACTCGGTCAAATTCCTCACCGTCACGAACGGAGCGCCATGCCGCGCCAAGGCAGAATCGGTCGGCGCCGTTCGACAGGGCCGCCTGCGCTGCATTCTGGACAGTCTTGAGATTCATCAACTCGCTGGCTTTAACCCCGGTCTCGTAGTGGGCTGACTGAGGGCAGTACGCACAGTCCTCTGGGCACCCGCCGGTCTTCACGCTGAGTAGAGCGGCACACTGGATCTCCGCTGGGTTGCGATGTGCGCGGTGGGTCTGGCTCGCCAGGAAGATCAAGTCGAGCAGCCCGCGTTCGTACAATGCTGCGACGTCATCTTGCGTGAGCCGTGCCCGCGGCAGTGTGGTCTGTGACACTGGACAACAATCATATCCTGAGTGTCGGATCGAAAGATTACGCCCTCTCAGCGCAAGGTGGAACCTGTATTGACAGGACCTGTAACATTAGGGCTCCCGCGGCCGACAGACGTTACTAGAACTCTGCGCTTGATATACCCGTACACCGAGGGCCGCGATGCAGCGTCGGCCACATGTCCAGATATATCGAATTCAGGATGCGAGCGTCAGGACCCGAGAGTGTGGTCGATTTCCCAGACGTGTAATGACAGGGCTAGATGATACGCTGGGACCACGGTTGGCCCAGCTCGATGCCAACCATCTCCGGCGAAGTCTGAAGACCATTTCCAGTGGACCCGGGCCCCGAATCTGGATCGGTGGCCGGGAGGTGGTCCAGCTCTGTTCGAACGATTACCTTGGGTTGGCCGCTGATCCTCGATTACAGCGGGCGGCGGCTGATGCCGTTGCGCGACTGGGGTGTGGTGCAGGCTCGTCCCGGCTGGTGAGTGGGACCATGGACAGCCACGCCGACCTCGAGCGTGCGCTGGCCGAGCTCAAGATGGCCGATGCGTCACTGGTCTTCGCATCCGGGTATCACGCCAACATCGGCGTCGTGTCGGCGCTCATGGGTTCCGGTGACACGATCTTCAGCGACCAGCGCAATCACGCGAGTCTCATCGATGGATGCCGCCTTTCGCGTGCGAGTACCAAAGTGTACCGGCACGTTGACCCAGAGCACCTAGGGCAGCTGCTATCGGCCGCTCCCACTGCGGGTCAGAAACTCATCGTGACCGAAACGGTGTTCAGTATGGATGGCGATGTGGCGCCACTTCGAGACCTGGTCGGTCTCGCTCGTCACTGGGGTGCCTGGATCCTGGTGGACGAGGCGCACGCGACCGGAGTGTTCGGGGAGCATGGGGGTGGCGTCGTACAGGAATCTGGGCTTGCGGCTGAGGTCGATGTGCAGGTCGGCACCCTCGGGAAGGCGCTTGGAAGTCTTGGAGCGTTCACGGCGGGAGGAAGACTCCTGGTTGATTGGCTGACGAACGCCGCACGTACCTTTGTCTATTCGACGGCGCTACCACCGGCGGCCGTTGCGGCAGCCCGCGTGGCGGTGGATGTGGTCCGCGGCGAACCCGAGCGGCGGCAGCGGCTATGGGATCATGCGACGATGATGCGTTCCAGACTCACCGATTGTGGCTTCCGTCTCGGTCCCACTTGCTCGCCTATCCTCCCGCTGCTGGTCGGCGACGATGCGCGTGCCCTAAAACTAAGCGCCGAGCTGTTCAAGCGCGGTGTATTCGTTCCGGCGATTCGTCCACCCACGGTTCCGCCCGGCACATCCCGTCTTCGCGTTGTGCCGACCGCGACCCACAGTACCGAGGATATCGAGACTGCGTTGGAAGCGTTTGCGGACGCAGGGCGGGTGTCCGGAGTTCTCCGATGACTGGGAGGAGAGCGGTGCCGTCACCCGAGGTGTTGAGGCAGTGGGACCACCAGCATCTGTGGCATCCCTTCACGCCGATGCAGCAATGGACAAACGAAGACCCACTGGTCATCGTCCGGGGTGAGGGCAACGAGCTGGTCGACCTGGCCGGTCGACGCTACCTCGATGGCGTGTCGTCGCTTTGGTGCAACATCCACGGGCATAACCGTCCCGAGCTTAACGAGGCGATCGAATCTCAGCTTAACGAGGTCGCCCACTCAACGTTGTTGGGGCTGACACATGTCCCGGCGGCAGAGCTGGCAAAGCGGTTGACCGACCTGACGCCGGTGGGTTTGACCCGTGTGTTCTATTCGGACAATGGTGCCACTTCAGTCGAGGTCGCGATTCGGATGGCACTGCAGTTCTGGCAGCTTACGGGCCGACCTAAGAAAACCAAGCTGGCATCGCTGAAAGATGACTACCACGGTGACACTTTGGGGGCGGTCAGCGTCGGTTACACAGAGACGTTCCATCGGTTCTACCGCTCGATATTACCAGAGACCCTCCAGCTCACTCCACCACATGTCTGGCGTTGGCGCGAGTGGCTGTCTGAAGCAGAGGCGCTTGACCGTGCCGTCGACGAGGCCCAGCGCGTGCTGTCGCAGCATCGTGACGATCTCGCGGCGGTCGTCATAGAGCCGGTCATGCAGGGCGCCGTGGGGATGTGGCCCCAGCCGCGCGGCTACGTTCGAGCGCTGAGGGAGCTCACCGCCGAGCACGACATTCTTCTGGTCTGCGATGAGGTGGCGACCGGATTCGGTCGCACCGGTACAATGTTCGCCTGCCAGGGGGAGGAGGTGTCACCGGATCTCATCTGCCTCGCCAAGGGACTGACGGGTGGCTATCTGCCATTGGCGGCAACCCTGACAACGGAGCACGTTTACTCAGCGTTTCTTGGACCTCCAGCCGAGGGGCGAACCTTCTACTACGGTCATACCTATACCGGTAATCCACTCGGCTGCGCCGTGGCGCTCGCCAGTCTCGATCTGTTCGACACCGACCGCGTGATGGCGCACCTGACCGGCAAGGTCGATCGACTGACCAGAGTACTGGCCGACACCATCTCCCCGCTGCAGCACGTCGCCGACGTGCGTCAGCGCGGACTGATGGTCGGAATAGAGCTGGCCGCCGACTCGGCCACCCGAACGGCGTATCCTGCTGCCGACCGAATGGGCGCCCGCGTCACGGACACGGCGCGGGGGCACGATGTCCTCGTCCGGCCGCTGGGTGACGTTGTCGTGCTGATGCCGCCGCTGAGCATCCGCCTCGACGAGCTCGACCGTCTGGTCGCAGCCGTTCACGACGCCATCGTCACCGTTACCGAAGCCTGATGCGCGGACTCTTCGTTACAGGGACTGATACCGGTGTCGGCAAGACGTTTGTCACGGTTGGTCTCGCCCGACTGTTGAGGGGCGATGGCCTCCGTGTGGGTGTCATGAAGCCTGTCGAGACGGGGTGCGACCGACGCGGGGACAACCTTGTGCCTTCAGACGCCGTACAACTCGTGACTGCCACCGGGGGGCATCAGGATCTCGACTTGGTGTGCCCCTACCGGTTTGAGGCTCCACTGGCGCCTGACGTGGCGGCGCGTCAGGAGGGACGAACCATTGATCCGGTCGTGATCCTTGACCGGTTCCAAAAGATCGCGGCGTCACATGACATCGTTTTTGTCGAGGGGGCAGGTGGGCTCTTGGTGCCGATCTGGGAGCGCTACACGATGGCAGACCTCGCGGGTGACGTCGGACTCCCGTTACTGGTCGTCGCTGCATCCCGCTTGGGTGCGGTCAGCCACACGTTGCTGACTCTTGCGCATGCGCGGTCTCGCGGACTTCCGGTTGCTGCCTACGTCCTAAATCAGCTAACCGATGCCACCGACGACGCAATGTCGACAAACGCAGACCTGCTCGGGCGGTCGACTGACGTACCGTGCGCCGGGGTCATCGAGTGGTCGCCGGCCGACGCGGACCGCGGGGCATCGGTTGCGGCGGCGGCCGTGAAGCGTGCGGTGTCGGTGGACGGTCTGATTGGCGCAGGTTGACTCGTGTTGTAGGTTCTTCCAGTGATCGGACTACGTCACCGTCTTTGAGAGTGCGAGTGCTTGAAAGGTGAGGTTAGGGAGCTCCGAAACGAAGCGTGGTCCATCTGACTTCTCTTTCACTCAGTTCCTTGATGAATCGTAGCTGACAATGCCTGTAGGTGGCCGTTTGCAGCCGTACGAGTTTCGAGAGCGGTAGCTGCTGCGGAACCCCCCCCCGCAGGGTGGGGACACGCATCAGATATCCGCCGAACCGGACCGTAGGCGGGGCAGTCGAGATCTCACGTCATCGCTCGACAAGCCGAGCACGTCGGCCGCTGCCACCACGCTGTCTGGATCGACCGGATAAAGGCGGCGTCGCAGCGGATCGGCAAGGCCGGCCACGTTTCGGGACGAGAGAAGCCGCCCCATCGTCTCCAAGCCGGATGACCCTGCGTCGGTCTGGATTAATTGACGTGCTGCACCGACGATTTCTCTGAGCACGGGGTCGGTTGCGCCCAGGAATCCGTACCAGCCCCACTCGCCGTCCAACCCTCTAGGAGGGCTACAGAGGCGCTGGATCGTTTCGCAGTAGCTTGCTGCTACGAAGTAGACCTGGGCGAACGCGTCAAACGTGTCGAAGTCGTGGCGGCAGCGGTATGCTCCTTCGATTAACTGCTGGAGATAGTCTCCCTCGGTCGTGAGCGAGGCGTCGTAGTGCTGTAGCCATTGCGCAAACCGGTCGTTTCCCACTCTGCGTTCCAGTATCAATCCCACACGCTCAACGCCGAGCAGGCTCCACGCGATTCCGGTGGAGAAGAGCGGGCTCCAGAACATGTAGGTATGAGGGAGGGCGGCCCATCGATGCCCGGCGGCGCGTGTAAGTCGGCGCTGTAGGGTTGAAATCATGGCGATGGGACGTGTGGGCCGCGCTCGCGCGAACTGGTGGGCGAGGGTGGGATATCTCTGCAAGAGCTCGTGAAAGGTGTCGGATGGATCGCGGTTGGCGAGAACTGTTGTCTGTAGACTCCCGGCGGCGTCATGTCGGCCGTGTTCGAGGACGAAGCCAGCACTTACCACACCAGTGTCGAATCGGAGCTCGTACATCCATCCTTCATCGATGAGATGGTGCACGGCGCCGTGATCATCCGGAAAAGGTCCTTCCGGGGCAACGGTGTCCCGGGACAGGGTCGAGACGAGTGGTGCGACACCATCGAAATGGCCGTAGACCAGTCCGGTGTGCAACGATTTTTCAACCAGTCGCTCGGATGTGACACCCAGACGTCGTGCCACGACACCTGCTGCCCCCGACGCGTCGATGACGAAGTCTGCCGCCAACGTCAGGGTTTGGTCGAATCGCGTCACGGTCAGGGAGAGCCTGTCTCCATTCGTCTCGACCGCAACCAACATGGTTTCATCCCAGTAGCACACACCCTCGTCCTGGGCACGGCAGACGAGAAAGTGGTCGACGTCTTCACGCATCCAGTGGGCGTCGGCTGTGCCGTCGTCTAAACTTGCGGCCACCAGCAAGCGTCGCGTGTTGAGGGCGTCGCCACGGAACGGTTCCCCGCGTTGGTGCCGATAGAAGGTGAATCCACGTTTCAATCCGCAGCGTAAGTTGCTGAGGTGGGTATGCCATCGTCCGTAGGACGCGAGCTGACGCAGATCATCCAATCCGTATCGGGTTGCCAGACGTTCTAACACGATAGCGGCGAGTGGTGTCGACGATTCCCCGAGCGCAAATCGTGGGTGCCGCCCTTTATCAACGAGGGTGACATCGTGTCCCTGGGATCTTGCGATCCGTGCCGCGATCGTACCAGCGAATCCCGCGCCGACGACTACAATCTGCATGTTTGACAGGCGATCCGCGCCGTGTGATGGCCGGTCCGGTTGATTGCCTGCAGCCGTTCGACTCGTGCCGGGCCACACCGGGCGCAGTCGGCCAGCCGGTCGATGTCCCAAAGGTCGACCGACACCACGACGCCAGTCTGGTCGTAGCAGGCGTCGAACACATCCTCGACCAGACCGAGGGTGGGTGACGCCAGTTCTCTGAGTCCTACAGCGTCGGCGCGTATCGATTCGGTCCGGGTGGGAATGAGCGAAACATGGTTGGCGCCGAGACCGGCGGCGTAGGCGACGGACCGTTGCGTGGAGGCGACCGCATCTCCGGCTGCCACGAACGGAGGCGGCACCAGCAGGAAGAACCGCAGGCCGATTCCGGCAGTCCGTAACGTGGCCGCCGCGTCAGCGACCATGTCGAGTGTCATCCGTTTATTGAGTCGTGCTAGGACATCCAGGTCGGCTGTTTCGAGACCGACGGCGACCTCCAGCTCGCCCGTGAGCCCCTCGGCAAACTCGAGACACCGCCGCTGGATGAATCGGGGATGCGATTCGACGATCACCCGGTCGAAGGGACGCAGGAGCATAGTAATCTCAGAGTCGTCTTCTGGTGGGACGGCGATCGGGTCAAAGAAATTACTCGCGTTATAGAGCTTGACCGACCGTGGCGTCGGTGGGCCAGCTGCGGCGATTGCGGCAGCAATCTGTCTGGGGATCGCGCCTGGTGGTGTGGGGCCGTCGAGTGTCTGACGCCAGAGATCGCAGAAAATGCAATCGAGTGGACACTCTGCCCCGCTCAGGAAAATCGTGAGAATCTGGGTGCACCGGCCGTCCGATTTCCGTTCCTCCTCGCGCAACCATCCGTTGGGCTGGTCGGGGTCGACCGACAGCTTTGGCTCGCGGGGAGCCCGTGGCGAAAGTCGAGTGACTTTCACCACAGACTCCTACGCGGTCGTGTATTGGTCAAGGAAGTGGTGACGGTAAAGGTCGGAGTGACTCCCGAAGACCTGCTGGAAGGTGCGGTCCGTCATCGACCCCTCTTGGAATCGGCGCTTGGGAAACACCGGGAGTTCTCGCCCGAGGGTCAGCCGAATGCCCCTGGCCAGTACTTCGCCTTTGAGCTCATATAGCCGCGCTGTTGACCCCTCGGTCAACAGATCGAACGGTATCGCCTCGGCAACCGAAATCACACGAGACGAGGTGCATGGGCTCACCACCTCGAACCCGTAGTGTCGTGCAGGTGCGTAGCCTCGCACGCAGCCCCGGCTGAGGCCACCCGAGTAGGTTTGTGAGTGCTTGATCGCGTCGACACCCCAGCCTTCCTGATACAGCATCCGATTGGACACGACACTACGGATGGTCAGTTCCGTGTTGTCCTCGATCGGATAGTCCTTCAGGTTTTCGTCGCCACCGTCGCCGTCAACGAGCCAGCGCCAGTCTGGGTATCGTTCACGGATACCCTGTAGCAGTGACAGTCCGGTCGCTGCGCACTCGACGTCAAGTGGCTTGTAGTCCTCGATGATCCGACTCGCCGCGAGAGGGTCCACGGCATCGGCCGAGACGGCGATCTCTTCTGCCATGAATTCGAGTCCCGTCTGGCGGAGAAATGCACGCGCGTTTCTGGCGTCATCACCACCGTTGCCGACCGAGAGCGTGAAGGCCTTTAGTCGCGCCGGGCTCTGGCCCAGCTGTCGAAGAGCGTCATGCACACAGAGCAGGATCGTGCCGCTGTCGAGTCCACCCGAGAAGGTCACACCCAGCGCCTCGGTGTCGGGGATCCTAGACAGCCACTCCCGAAGCTCCGTCAGCACGGCCTCTACGTAGCGCTGCCCGATTGTGTCGAGGTCGGGGGGCAAAGTCCCCATCGGTGGTGTAAAGAACCGCCGATAGGTAGGGTTCGGATCGGGACAGCCGATCAGTTGAATCTCGGTGACATGGTGCGCGGGCGCCATCCGGGTGTAAGTGGGATGGAACTGGTGGGCGTATCCCTCACTGACAAGAAACCGATGAATGGTGTCGATACGGTCTGACACGACCAGTAACGGCCCCGCGGCTTCTTTGGCCAGGAAATACCGTAACGGTCGGTTGAGGCTTCGAGCGAGGCAGACGCGCTCACCGTCCTGGGCCACGAGGGCAAAGGCGCCGTGTATACCGAGCACCGACGCTGGGTCATCGGAGAGCATTCGATTCCGCGCGTCGTCGACCGTCATATTCAGGATCGACTGATCCGAATCTGGGATCAGATTGACGACGCGGTGCACGGCGTAGCCGGATGGGTGCACGGTCGTCATGGAAGTGCGAATACCCACACAGATGCGGTGCGGTCTGGTGGATTCTGGATTTCAGGTACGAGCAAGTTGTACGCCCTTGACTGATACCCTCCCGACCCGACGACCATGGCAACGTAGTCTTTTCCGTTGACGGAGTAGCTGATTGGAGAGGAGCTCGGCACTTCGTTTAACCGGCTCTGCCACAGCTTTGTCCCTGTCTGCGCGTCGAAGGCGCTGAATGTCCGGTCGAGCGCGCCGGCAAACACGACGCCTCCGGCCGTGACGAGTGTGCCTGACGTGATCGGCGCCCGCTGACGTTTGATCCAGACGGTTTCCTTGGTCTCGACATTGACGACCTCGAGTCGACCGTAGTTCCCGTCGCTCTCAGGCCGGGGCCGAACCGTCCAGTTCACACCGGTCGACATGTTCCCTCGCTCACCTTCCGGTACCGGCACGAGGTCCATGCACGCCTCTGTGATCGGGATGTAGAGCAGCTTCGTGTCGGCACTGTAGGAAGTCGGGAGCCATCCTCGGCCACCGCCAACGTGCGGGCAGATCATCTTCGTCTCCCCATCGCCTGGCACGAGTGATGGGTCGACGATCTTTGCACCGGTGGTTGGATCGATCGCCGTGACGACATTCTGTAGCCCCAGATCGAACGAGGTCACGTACGCACCGGTGTCGGCTCGAACGATGTCAAAAATCATCTGCTTACCGCCGGTGATCACCACACGGGTCATAGTTTCATCGATCGAGAGGTCCATCACTTGCCGTTCGAACGCCCAATCGAGATCCCACTGCCCGTTGGCTTGATGCTGGAAGTGCCAGACCAGTTCACCAGTATCCGGGTTGAGAGCCAGCGTGGAGTCCAGGTAGAGCGCATCGTTGGTCACACCCTCCTGATCGATCAGATCGCGAAGGGGGCCGGTGTCATAAGTGTTACCCGGCCCAAAGAACGCCAGGTTGTTCACCGGGTCATAGCTCCCGGGTATCCAGACCGAGCCACCGTTGCGTTCTTCGAGCGGGAGGCCGTTCCAGCTATTTCCGCCGGGTTCGCCGGGTCGTGCGATGGAGTAGAAGCGCCAGGACTCCTCTCCTGTTTCTGCGTCGAGTGCGACGATGTAGGGCCCGCCTTTCATGCGCCCCGTCGTTCCGATCATTACCTTGCCTTTCGCCACGAGCGGTCCACCCGTCATCCGGAGACGTGCGTCAGGGTCATCCACACCCACCGGTGTATCCCAAATGACATCCCCCGTCTTGACGTCGAGCGCCACGACGTGGATGTCAGACGTCGGCACGTAGAGCCGGTTGCCGTAGATCGAAAAGCCTCGCTTGATACTTGGCGACACACCCCTAGGTAGTCGACGTGAGTACTGCCAGAGCAAATCTCCGGTCGCGGCATCGAGCGCCTGTACGTGGTCACCATACCCGTGTATGAACATCACCCCGTCGTGAATCAAAGGCGTGGACTCGTTTGGGCCAGGCGACAGCGACCAGGTCCACGCGACCCGGAGCTCGTCGATGTTGCTTGCGTTGATCTGCGAGAGCGGACTGTAGCCAAACCCGTCGTAGGTTCGGCGCCACAACAACCACTCGCCATCGGCCGGGTCGTGCAGCATCGCGTCGGTCACCGGTTGAATTCGGTCCAGTGGGTTTAACCGGCCCGGGGCTGGCGGCAGAAGGGCGCCTGGTGCGAGGCCACCTCCCGGTGCGCGGGGCCAGTTGGGTGGAGCCATGGCCAGCAGTTCTTGCGGAGTAGCCGGAAGCTCTGCGACGCCAGGCTCTGAGCCGTTCTCCTGAAGGATGTATGCCAGGATGTCGGCATAGGTCTCAACACCAAGGCGCCCCGGGCGATCTTCGGGCATCGTGGTACTGGTCAGGTCGAACAGCTGTTCCATCGACTTCGCCCGCCACCGCTGGCGAAAGTTGAGGCCCTTGAGCGGTGTCGCAAACTCGCCGTCGTCCATGTTCTCACCATGGCAGGAGGCACAGTTCTCTAGATAGGCCAGACTCCCCCGGTCGGCCTGTGTGAGAGTGTAGCTGAGGGGGGGGAGCGCTTCCTGTGCGGTCACGTCACGTGACCGCTCCGGTGGCGAGAACCAGAGACCAAGCCCCGCCAGTAGACCGAACCCGACACGCCACCGCCGATCTCGCACAACAGTCAGAGTCAGTGTTACCTCCAGTATTCCGTAGGGTACCGATACATTAGCGTATCTTTGGCGAAAAGGCTGGGATTTCTTATGCCATGAAATCTGGCCCAGACCGGTACCAGGCCTGTAATTTCTACCGTTTTAAATGTGTTGGTCGCGCCGTCGTGACCTGCGTGATAAGCGCCTCAACCGACATAGAAGCGATCGATTCATCGATCAGTTCGAGCGGTAGCCGCTGAGCTGCCGGTTCGCGTCCGTCACGTCAATACCCGCTGAACCGCTATGCTTTCCTTTGCGGTTGTGAACCATGAACGCCCGGACGACCGATAGGCCAAGATCGCCGTGGCTGTCCCATCGAAGCCGATGAGTGAAGCCGGTGACGCACGTGCGCAGCGGGTCGAGGATCTTCCAGACGGTCTCGTCGCCGGCCTTTGCGGACGCGCCGCCTACGTCCACGATCCGGATGCTGTCGATGGCGTGGCAGTGGTTCAGACCCATATTTCTCATCTATTTCTGACGGCGTCACGTGTCTACAAGATCCGTAAGGCCGTGAGTCTGGGGTTCCTGGACTTTGGGATGCGTGCCAGTCGCAATGGAGATTGTCTCCGCGAGCTCACGCTCAATCGTCGCCTGGCGCCTGACGTCTATCTGGGTGTGGCGCCGGTTCAGCGTTCAGGTTCCAACGTGCGGGTGGGTGCCATCGAGGAATCGGTGTCCTCCCCCGAACTGGAGCACTGTGTCGTGATGCGTCGTCTCTCTCCGGGGCAAGACGCGCTCAGTCTGATCGAGCGGAGGGAGTTTGGCACCGATCATGTTGATGCCATGAGCCGCGTGATCGTCCGGTTCCACAAACGGTATCGGCTTGGGCAGCCGGCGCCGTTCTCGCCAGAGGCATGGCTGACTGCGATCGTTACTCCGGTTGCCGACAACTTCACCCTCATCTCGGGGGTGATCGACGATGCTCGGTTACCGTCTCTTGCCCGGGGCACTCGTGACGTCCTGGACATCCACCGCGACCGATTCGAGACTCGGCGAGTAAAGGGCCGTGCAGTCGATGGTCACGGCGACCTGCATCTCGCGCATGTGTGGTTCGAGGTCGGTAACACCGACCCCCTCTTCATCGATTGCATCGAATTCAGCAACCGGCTGCGGCAAATTGACGCGGCCTCTGAAGTGGCGTTCATGGCTATGGACCTCAGGTATCGCGGATATTCGGATCTTGCCGATCGCTTTCTGCGGCGTTACGCTGCTGATTCCGACGACTTCCATCTCTACACTGTAGTCGACTACTTCATCAGCTATCGGGCTGCAGTGCGCGCAAAAGTCGCTGCCATTATTGCGGTCGAGACTGAAGTGCCGGACGCACAGCGCCGGGCGTCCCGCGTCAGCGCCAGTCGACACCTCGACCTGGCTACCGATGCACTGTTCAGACGCGGATACGGTGCGGTCGTGGTGATGACTGGTGTAGTCGGTACCGGAAAGAGCACGGCGGCTCAGACGGTCGCCGACAGTCTGGATGGGACCGCGGTGATTTCATCAGATCGGGTTCGCAAGCGACTCGCCGGACTTGACCCGTTGGATCGTACCGATGTCGAAGTTGATGCGGATATCTATACGGAAGGTGTCACGCAGCGGGTGTATCACGGTCTGCTGGACCGAGCCGAATCGGTGGTCGGCTCCGGTCGGGTGGCTGTCCTCGACGCGACGTTCTCTAGTCCCGATCGGCGTGCGCAGGCGGCCACGTTCGCTAGGGATCACGGTGTGCCGTTCCTGATCGTCGAAACACGTTGCGGAGAGACGGAAGTGCGGCAGCGACTCGAAGACCGGGAACGGCGTGGTCTGGATGCCTCAGATGCTGGCTCTGAATTTTACACCGTTAGCATGAGTCGGTATGTGCCGGTTCGAATACACGAGGGAGACCATCTAGTGGTCGACACCGATACCCCTTCTTGGCAGCTCAACCTCGGGAGGCAATTACAGTCCTGGCGTCGTCGATCCATTCACGATGGCCAAGGTTGACGTCGAGAGCTACTGAGTTCGCAGCTCGCAGTGCCCTCGCTGACCACTTCGTGGGTGAAGATGGCGGACAGTTCAGGTTCACGGACGATTGAACGGTGGCGACACTGAAGTCGACCGCCGGACCCTGGCCTTCTTCAAGTTCCACTTAATGGGGGCGCCGGCGTCCACTAGGGAGCCTGCTTTTGTGTCGTGCGCAGGATCTGCTTGGCGATCGTCTGTAGTTGCATGTTCGACGTACCCTCGTAAATCTGTCCGATCTTCGCGTCACGGTAGAGCTTCTCGACCGGAGAATCCTTTGTATAGCCCGCGCCGCCAAAGAGCTGAATAGCCAGCGACGTCACTCGCTCTGCCACCTGGGACGAAAATAGCTTCGCCATCGCCGCGGCGGTCAGGAACGGACGGCCAGCATCACGGAGGCGAGCAGCGTTGTAGACTCCGACCCGAGCCATCTCAAGTTCCGTGGCCGCCTGAGCGAGCTGAAACTGTACCGCCTGAAAATCCCCGATCGCCTTTCCGAACTGCTTCCGTTCCTGAACGTAAGCCAGCGCGTGGTCGAGCGCACCCTGTGAAAGCCCCACCATCTGTGCGCCGATTCCAATTCGGCCTTCGTTCAGCGTTTCGATCGCCACTTTGTAGCCCTGACCGGGGTGGCCGAGAACATTTCCCCGCGGCACGCGGCATTCGTCGAGCAGCAGTTCACACGTGCTGCTGGCCCGAATCCCGAGCTTGTCTTCCTTCTTGCCCACCCGAAACCCTGAACGATCGTGTTCGATGAGAAATGCCGTAATGCCTCGGTGCCCAGCCGTGGGGTCGATCGTCGCCATGACGATGAAGAGGCCGGCTTCGCTGCCGTTCGTGATCCAGAGCTTCCGCCCACTCACGACGTAGTCGTCACCGTCTTCGACGGCGCGGGTTGTGAGAGCGAATGCGTCGCTGCCAGACCCGGCTTCGGATAAGGCGTATGCGCCAACGGTGTCACTCGCCAGCTTAGGTAGGAATCTCCGCTTAATCTCGTCGGAGCCCCACCGTATGAGCGCGTTGGCGACGAGAGTATTCTGCACGTCGACAAGAACAGCCACCGACGGGTCGACCCGTGCCAATTCTTCGACGGCGATGACTGAGAGGAAGAAGTGTCCGCCCGCGCCGCCATGCGACTCGGGGATCTCGATCGCCATGATGCCCAGCTCGAAAAGCTGGTCGATCAGTGCGCGCGGAATAACGCCCCGCTCTTCCATTGCTCGCACCTGTGGGGCGATCTCCTTCACCGCAAAGGACCGGACACTCAAGCGGAGTAACTCTTCGTCCTCTGAGAGTTGATTCACGGCGGGAGCAACCTTTACCAGCATGGTTATCGATGCGCTTGTTTCGACTAGAGCGTCGGTGTCTCTTCGTACTCACCCCAGACGGTCCGGAGAGCGTCGCACATCTCACCGATGGTCGCATACGCGCGGACAGCATCAAGGAGAATCGGCATTAAATTTCCGCTTCCGGCAGCGCCGTACCGCAGCCGATCGAGTGCCTTGGAGACTGCCTCATTATCGCGCGTGTCGCGCAGTCGCTCCAGACGTTCTACCTGCTGCGTACCCACGTCCTCATCGATCGAGAGCGTCGAGACCGACGTTTCGAGCTCGTCGGTGTAGCGGTTGACCCCGATGATCGTTTTTTCGCCCGCGTCGACCGCTTGCTGGAAGCGATAGGCGCTCTCCGCGACCTCTCTCTGGGGAAAGCCCTGTTCAATCGCCGGCACCATGCCTCCAAGCGAGTCGATACGGTGGAAGTAGTCGCGGGCACCTTCTTCCATTTCCTGCGTAAGACGTTCGACGAAGTACGAACCGCCTAGCGGATCAACCACGGATGGGACGCCGCTCTCGTATGCGATCAGTTGCTGAGTTCGAAGTGCAAGCATTGCCGCTTCACGGGTCGGCAGAGCAAGGGCCTCGTCGAGTGAATTCGTGTGCAGGGAGTTGGCGCCACCCAGGACCGCAGCGAGCGCCTGAATGGCCGTCCGGACGACGTTATTAAACGGCTGCTGTGAGGTGAGCGAGACACCGGCGGTCTGGGCATGAAACCTGAGCTTCCACGATCGCTCGTTGGTGGCGCCAAACCGGTCTCGCATTATTGTGGCCCAGAGAGTTCGCGCGGCTCGGTATTTAGCGATTTCCTCGAAAAAATCGTTATGAGCATTAAAGAAGAAGGAAATTCGTGGGACGAAGTCGTCAACCAGGAGGCCGGCATCGAGACCGTACTGCACATACTCGATACCGTTCCGCAGTGTGAATGCCAGTTCTTGGAGTGCGGTCGACCCGGCTTCCCTGATGTGATACCCGCTGACAGAGATCGTGTTCCACCGTGGTACCTGCTTTGCGCAAAAGGCAAAGACGTCTGTCACGAGACGCATGGAGGGACGTGGCGGGTAGATGTACTCCTTCTGCGCGATGTACTCCTTCAAGATGTCGTTCTGGAGCGTTCCAGAGAGCTGTGACCAATCGGCGCCTTGTTGCTCCGCTACGACGAGGTACATAGCGAAAATCATTGCGGCGGGAGAATTGATCGTCATCGAGGTTGTCACGTCCTGCAGGGCGATGCCGTCGAAGAGCAGCTCCATGTCGGCAAGTGAGGCGATGTTGGCGCCGCACTTGCCGACTTCACCGAGAGAGAGTGAGTGGTCAGGGTCACGTCCCATCAAGGTGGGCAGGTCGAACGCGACGCTAAGACCGGTTCCGCCGGCCGCGAGCAGCTCTTTGTAGCGTTGGTTGGTTTGCTCGGGCGTGCCAAAGCCAGAGAACTGGCGCATCGTCCAGAGTTTGCCGCCGTAGCCGCTTGCATGAATACCCCGCGTGTACGGGAACTGGCCGGGTCGAGTGTCAGCGGTCGACGGGGTGACGTCGTCGGGGGTGTAGACCTCCTTGATCGGTCTTCCGGAGACGGTCGTAAACGTCGGCGTGGTTGGAGTCGACGGTATGGTAGCGGCCGCGGTTGTCTTTTTCATGAATGTACCTTCGGCGAGTATACAGGCGCCGCCACCGAGAGACTTCTTTGTCGGAGTGGATCGGCCGTATCATCGGAACCGTCCGTACACACCTGTCTTCTAGCCATTCGGACAGATGGTTCGGCTAGATGGTTCGGCTAGATCGAGCCTGGCTTGGCGCCGTGTTCTATAAGGAATTCAATGACGGCCGTGTATCCTTGTGCCGTCGCTCCGTCGAGCGCGGTCCGACCTTCCAAGTCAACTGCGTTCACAGCGACACCGCACTCTACCGCCAGCTTCACGGAGGCCAGCACTTGCGTTTCAAACTGGTTGGGGTCTGGTGCAATCCACGGTCTCAGTCTTCGTCCTCCCATTCCCACCGCAGCCATGAGCACCGTGGTCGCTTCCCGCCGTGGGCGAGAGTCGTATCCATCGGCCACGTACTCCACATCGTGGATGAAGAGGGAATCGGCACCGTACTCAACCAAGCGACGCATGACCGTGGGCTGGGCGAACCTGGCGGCCAACCAGAGCGGAGTCGAACCGACCAGTGAGGGCGAGAAGTTGAAGTCGCGGGAATCTCGCCGCTTCGGTGTCCAGGTTCGCAGGACGACGTTCGGGTCTGCACCATGGGTCAGGAGGACTGTGACCATCCGTTCGTCGCCGCGCATCACGGCTTCGTGCAGTGCGGCAAACCCCGCGGTTGCGACGTTCGCGTCTGCGCCGCTCTCAAGCAAAAACTCGACAAGCTCCACGTACCCTGAGTGCGACGCCAGCACTGTGGCGCTAACTCCCCAGGCATCGGTGTCGTTGACGTTGGCGCCAGCCGCCACGAGTAGCCTGGCCGAGGCGAGGTCTCCGACACGCGCGGCGAACATTAGTGCCGTGTTTCCGCCGTGTGGAACATCGAAGTTGTATTCAGGTCTCCCGTGAGGCGGAACGGCCATCACTTGGCTCCATACATCGGAGCGGGCGTGTGGGTCGGCTCCGTGATTCAGCAGTACATCGACGACATCCGCGTGACGCTGACTCACGGCCCACATTAGCGCTGTCTGCCCACGTGCCGCTCGGGCACCGAGGTCAGAACCCTTAGCGAGGAGCTGTTCGACGACCCGCGGTGCCCCGGAACGCGAGGCGACCATTAGGGGCGTTTCACCCAGACGGAGTGCGGTGTTTGGGTCGGCTCCAGCTGCGAGCAGCGTCCGAGCCATGACGTGACTTCCGTTTTCGCACGCCACCCAGAGCGGGGTGGCTCCGAGGTCGTTCATGGCATCGATATCGGCGCCGGCATCGATCAAGAGCTGCGCGGATTCGACATCATCCCAGTAACTCGCCCAGTGAAGGGCAGTCGTGCCGTCAGCTTCGCTCGCGCCGACCGGTGCGCCCTGCTCGACCAGTACCTGAACCTCGGCGCGGTTGTGTTTCTTGGCAGCGATCAGGAGCGAACGGTCCGTTTGACCCGCCGCAGGGAGTGGGGTCAACGCGACAACCATGAGAAGTATCGCCGTTTTGGTCGGCTGCAGCAGCTGGCCTCTATTCCGTGCGGGTGCAGATGAGTGCGCGAACACCGGCTCACACTCCAGACAACGTGTCGATCGGAAGAGGACCGGTGCTGCCACCGACTCGCTCAACCGGCACATCCATTTTGTCCATTAATGTCACCAGGAGGTTCGCCATAGGCGGAGCATCCGTGTACTTGAGATGGCGTCCACCGTTGATTCGGCCGCCCCCTCCACCGGCCAATAGCAGTGGCAGGTTGTCGCCAGAGTGACGGTTACTGTTTGAGATGCCGGCCCCGTAGAGGATCGTCACGTTGTCCAAGAGCGTCCCGTCGCCGTCGGGGGTTGCCCGAAGCTTCGCGAGATATGCGGCGAAGAGCTCCGTATGATACCGGTTGATCTTCGACATGTGCTCGACCAACTCTGGAACATCTCCGTGGTGAGACAGCGGATGATGTGCCTCGGCGACGCCGATTTGAGGATATGGCCGTGCACTTTGCTCTTTACTGAGCATGAACGAGATCACCCGAGTGAGATCTGCCTGAAACGCCAGCAGCTGGAGGTCGAGCATTAGCTCCAGGTGGTCTTCGAATACCGCCGGTGCGCCTTGCGGCTGATCGATTGCTGGGAGCTCTAGGTCGCTCTGCTCTTCTGCCTTCTGGATTCGTCGTTCGACGTCCCGAATCGCCTCGCTGTACTGTTCGACCTTGTGTTGGTCTTCCGCTCCAAGCTGTCGCTTGAGGTTTGACAGCTTTTCGCTGACCGAATCGAGAAGACTCTTGCGCTGCTGGAGTCTTCTTTCGCGTGCCGTGCGCTCTGTGCTTCCGCTGTCGCCAAAGAGTGTCTCGAAGACCGCTCGCGGGTTCCACTCCATCGGCAACGGTTGAGTGGGGCTCCGCCATGACAGCGTGTGCGTGTAAACACAGCTCAAGTTCCCGGTGCATGCTCCGGCGTTCGCCGGAGGGTCGACTGCCAGCTCCAGCGAAGGCACTTGAGTTTGGTCTGCGAAGTGGCGGGCGAGGAGCTGGTCCATCGACACATCTGCGATGATCTCTATTTCGTTGCGTCCTCCACGAGTCGTGCCAGTGAGAAACGATCCTGAGGCCCCCGCGTGAATGTAGTTCCAGTTAGCCTTTAGACCTGAGAGGACCAGCAGCTGATCGCGGAATGGTGCTAACGGTTCCAAGATCGGTGACAGTTGGAGTCCGTGCCCCTCAGTCTTTGGCGTCCAGAACTCCATCGCCATGCCATTCGGCACGTAGAACGTTTGGAAGCGCCGGATAGGCCCAGCCGCCGCTCCGGCTCGTAGCGACAATGCCGGGGTCATCGCATCGAGGAGCGGTAGCGCCATGGTCGCTCCGAGCCCGCGAAGGACAGTCCGTCTGGGTAACGGTTTGTTTTTCAAGAAAGGCATTGTCTGCGTTCTCCCTTAGTTCGTCCTGGTGTCGGTTGCTCGCATGGTGAAGGCGAAACTTTTGGTAATTCCAAGGACCAGCGCTGACCACCGATAGTTGTCAGCCGCGGCTTCTCTCACGATCTGACGCACGACCGGCTGGTCGAAGTGCTCGAGGCGTCGCCCCAGTGCATAGGCAAGGAGTTTCGCGGTGACGGTGCGAGGGAATTGTTCACGATCGCTCAAAAGGAGATCTCTCAATCCGGTCAGTCCCTCGATTTGCTCCCCGCTCGTGGTTATCCCACTGGCGTCGACAGGTTGACCGGTCGCATCGGTTTCTCTATATCCACCGATCACGTCAAAATTTTCCAGAGCAAAACCAACCGGATCCATCACTGAATGACAACTGGCGCAGGTCGGATTCCTACGGTGCTCCTCTAATCGTTCCCGTACCGATGCCGGAACAGCGCCAGGCGGTGTTTCCAGGTTCGTGTCGACATCCGGGGGTGGGGCGGGAACCCGGATACCGAACAGATTGTCGAGTAGCCACTTACCACGGAGAACCGGTGAGGTGCGATCGGGATACGATGTCGTCGTCAGTATAGAGCCATGAGCGAGCAGTCCACCGCGTTGGGTCGGATCGGACAGGCGCACACGGCGGAATCGGCTGCCGTAGATCCCGGGGATTTCGTAGTGGCGAGCGAGTCGTTCGTTCACAAATGTGTAGTCGGCACTGAGTAGTTCCCGGATGCTTCGGTCCTCCTGCAGCGTGGAGGCGACAAACAGCTTGGTTTCCTCCTCAAATGCTAGCAGCAGGCTCTCATCGTAGTGAGGATAGCGAGCCGGGTCGACCACGGCTTCGCCCAGGCGTCGAAGGTTGAGCCATTGCGCTGCGAAATCGTCTACGAGTGCCTCGGTTGCCCGTGGGTCGGCCAACATGCGTCGAACATGCCGTTCAAGTACGGCTGGGTCTGACAGCTCGCCAGTTTCCGCAGCGGTGAGGAGCGCCTCGTCCGGGATGCTGCTCCACAGGAAGAACGATAACCGGGAGGCCATCTCGATATCACTGAGCGGGTAAGACGTCTGGCCGTCGGACAGGTCGGGTGGGTCCCGATGGATGCGCAGCAGGAAATCGGGGTCGATCAAGAGCCGCTCGAGGGCCAGCTGTATACCGTCGTCGAAACGTCCAGTCGTTTGTCGTCCGGTTTCAAAGAAATCGAGAAGTGGTCTCACATCGGCGTCAGTGACGGGTCGGCGATACGCACGGCGGGCCAACCGAGACAGGATCTGAGTGGCGCACGGCTCCTCGTCCATTGGGTTCTGCGGCTCGCAAACAAATATCTCCCGGCGGCTTGGGGTGTCGCCGATTCCAATGACGGTGTGCGGTCCAGCAATCTCAACCGACCAGACCGCGGCGTGGCCCATGTAAATTTGGTCGTTCGTCAGAACCCGACCTCGTTGCAGCGGCTGAGGAAGTCCCTCCGGCGCCCACTGTGCCCTCACAAACGACACACCGACGACACGCGGACCAGCCTCGACCGGGACACGGATCTCAAGGGCTGCGTCGCCAGTGACTTGCATGTACTCTTCCCACTCGGGATCGCCAGCGAACCCAGGCTCACCGTCACCCGCGTAGCTGGCTCCGGCCGGCCGGCCCTGAGCGCCACCTCCTACCGTGAATCGTTCGAGCAGTGCCCCGTCCAGCCGAAGATCGATCTCTTGTGGCCAGCCCATCCCCATGATGTAGTCCTGATACTGCCTCCGTAGACGGACTTTGATGACGTAATCGCCGTCAACCGGAAAGTTGTAGGGCACGGCGATACCGCCTCGCGATCCAAGCGGTAGCGCGTCGCTCTGTCGCTGGTCCTGAACGACATGCTTTGGAACTTCGAACGTGTCGGCTGTGGAATGCGCCGGGGGGACGCCTGTCGCGAGGCGTGTGACCTGGCGGGCGACGGACAGGTATCGCTCCAGGTGAGCGCGTGAAATCGTAAGAACGTCAGCAAAGTTGTCAAAGCTGCCGTCCGCCGTCTCGTCTCCTGGTAACAGTGCCGTCACGTCGACGTCTATCGCGAGTAGATCTCGGATCGCGTTCTGGTATTCGGTCCGATTCAGACGGTGAACGGCACTGACTCGCCCGGGATTCGGATTGGTTGCCGATGCCCGGTCTAACTCGGCTTCCAGTTGAGTGGCCACCGCGCGATAGGTCGTCGGGTCTGGGCGTGGTCTCCCTGGAGGTGGCATCGAACCGGTGCGTAGCTTCGCAATCACGCGCTCCCACGTGTCCGGATCGGTAGAGGGGCTCCCGGCGTCCATGGTATCCAGAGTGAGACCGCCCGTGCGCAGTCTCTCGTTATGGCACGTGACGCAGTACTGGTCGAGCATCTCCCGTGGCGTGGTCGCCGCCAGCGTGGAAGCCCGATTTTGCGGAGGTGCGGTCTCGACGCTCGACCGCGCGACGATCAGGCAGATAGCGAACAACAGGACGTAAATCGATGCACGAGACAGCCGAGTCCGCGGCCGTGCGAGTGAGCACCGGTGCCGACAAATCGCCATGGTCCAGCGCAATTGTCCTCAATTGTCCAGGTATAAGTAAAGAACTGACAACTTCGGATAGCCGATGTCTGTCTGCATTGTTCGAAAATCGCTCGTCTTGGGGTAAGCTTATCGGCCGCGGACATGCGATCTCACACCGAGCACCTGACGTTTAACCTGCCGGCCCGCATGGCCTTTGAGAACATCACATCAAAGGTCGAGGCGATCGTTTTAGAGAGTGGGATCACCGAAGGGTTGGTCTTGTGCAACGCCATGCATATCACCGCGTCCGTCTTTATTAACGACGATGAGTCGGGTCTCCACGAGGATTACAAAGCGTGGTTGGAACGGATAGCGCCCTTTGATAAGTCCCCCACGCGGTATGCGCATAACCAAACCGGGGAGGATAACGCCGACGCTCATCTGAAACGCCAAGTTATGGGGCGCGAAGTGGTGGTTGCCATCACTGCTGGTCAGCTGGACTTCGGGCCCTGGGAACAGATTTTTTACGGTGAATTTGACGGACGACGTCCAAAGCGGGTCCTGGTCAAGGTGATCGGCGAGTAACCTCGAGTCGTCATTGCCTGCAGTTCAATCGGAGCGGCATCATCGCTTGTTCGTGCTGTTGTCGCACATTGCACTCGACGCTACGATCTAGATGGAACGAACTAACTAATGTCCACAGAGATTTCTCGTGGTCGATTTCCGTGGCACGAGCTCGCTATAACTGACCCGGAGCCGGGGTTCTGTTCCTACAGCAGATTCTTCGAATGGGCGAAGACTTACGGCATGGACATGGGACCGGCCGTGACCTGCCAGATGTTCGGCCGGACTAACGTTCGTTCAGTGGTAGGTATCTTTCGGAAGGCCCCAGAAAAGCCAGATCTATCAGCTTGGTTGCGCCACCTGAGTGTCGACAACGTAGCCGCTCGCAGTCGAGGTGATCACTCGGATGGGTGACCAGGTTCTCAATGGACCGATGGACGTTCCGGGCGATGATCGCGTAGCGCAGTACATGGATCTCCAGGGCACGACCTTTACTATCCATTCGACCGGAAAGATATCTGGTTGACCAAGAAAGAGTTTCTGGCATCAGTCATCGTACGCACGGTCCAGTGGTTGTCGGCGCGGTCAGTCCGGATCCGCCTACTCACGAACGCTGTCGTCGAGCGGCTCTTCGTTACCGAGCAAATGGTGATTTCTCCTGCTCGTCCGCGGTTCACGTCCGACGAATTGATTGCGAACCTGGACGAGTACAACAAGGCGTCGGAACGGTATTTTGCCGACTACAAGGATCACGCCTACTTGGTCGGAAAGCCGTATACCGACACTATGAACTTCGCTCGCCGGTTGTTCGATATTGGCGTGCTCGTACATTGGCTTCGCTTGAGTCCTGGAGAGGTCCTTGTCGAGCTGGGTGCCGGGACCTGCTGGCTGTCTCACTTTATTAATCGGTTCGGCTGTCGAACGATCGCGATCGATATTTCACCGACGGCGCTCGAGATCGGCCGTGCACTCTTCAAGCGTGACGTGCTGACGAACTGGGACCTGGATCCGCAATTTCTCCCCTACGACGGTCATCGCATTCCCCTCCCCGATGGCCATGTTGACAAGATGTTGGTGTATGACGCGTTTCACCATGTGCCCAATCAGTCGGAGATCCTGACGGAAATGGCGCGGGTGCTTAAGCCAGGAGGGATCGTCGCAATGTGTGAGCCAGGCCAGGGCCATGGCGCCTCTGACCTGAGCAAGCTTGAGATGGACGAATGGGGTGTCCTCGAGAACGATATCTTCGTCGAAGAGCTCGGTCAGCTGGCCGTCACGTGTGGTTTTACGAGCGCGAGTGTTGTCCCGGTAAACTTACCACTGTCGGTTGAAGTCCCAACCGATCGACTCAGAGGGTTTCTTCAGGGTAAAGAGCTCCGGCACTATTGGAGCCAGTGGGCGCAGGCGTTTCAGGACGTGAACTACATCCTTTTGTACAAGGGTGAGTACGTGCCGACCACGCGGAACCCGCAGAGGGCGCGCGCTCTGATCGAGTCGGTCCGTGACCAGGTAGACATGCGAGTCGGCGCAGGTGCGGAGCTGAGCGTCCGACTGACCAACACTGGTGATACAAAGTGGTTGACTGGTATTCCTACCCAGGCGGGCTGGACCCGCCTGGGTGGGCACTTGCATTCGCGCGAGCGGGGGATACCCGCCCTTGACTACGACTGGTATCGCGGCGAGCTGAGCCACGACGTGGAGCCCGGTGAGGCGATCACGGTCAATGTTCGGCTGCCCGCCATCGACACGCCCGGTCACTACCGGGTGGTATTTGACCTCGTGGCGGAACAGGTGTTGTGGTTCGCACACCGGGATTCGCCAACCACGGAGCTTCGTATCGACGTGTCCTAGAACTCAGGACACTAGCTAGACCAGTGGCGCCGGGCAATCGACTATCGACGTCGTTCGCCGATCTGTGGCGCCTGTCGGTGAGACACGATGCCGTCACGTCGTCTTGCGCTTCTCTATTCTAGAGCCCAGATCGAGCACCGGGTTGCTGAGCTGGCCAGGACCATCGATGCGGACTACGTGCGACGCGATGTTGTACTGCTTGGGGTACTGAAGGGATCCTTTGTGTTTCTCGCCGACCTCGTTCGCGAGATGGAGTTAGAGGTGCGAATCGGGTTCGTCAACGTCTCGAGCTACAGTGCGGGAACCGAATCTTCCGGTGCATCGGCTGTCCAAGTACCGACGGACTTGCAAATCGCCGGCCAAGACGTACTCGTCGTGGAGGATATTTTGGACACCGGACGCAGCATGGCGGCACTACTCGATGTGCTTCGTGGTTACGCGCCGCGTTCTATTCGTCTTTGCACGCTCATCGACAAGCGCGAGCGACGAGTGACGCCAGTCGAGGCCGACTATGTTGGATTCCAGTTGGAGAACGGCTTTGTGGTGGGGTACGGGCTCGATCATTCAGGTCGATTCCGTACTCTGCCTGAGATCTTCACGCTCGACGTGGAGGCCACAAAGGCATCGTCTCTCAGCGGTCCACCTGAGCAATCGTGACCACGAAACGGCCACGCATCGCTCCGTTCAAGAGCGTGTAGAACGTCTCAGGTAGTCCGCTCAGCGGCACCTCCTGAACGATCGTTTCGAGATGGGTCGGTCGCATGTCCGTCGCGAGTCGATGCCAGACATCGCGTCTCCTGTCGTTGGCACAGGCGACCGAGTCGATCCCCAGAAGGTTGACGCCTCGCAGAATGAAGGGCAGAACGGTAGTGTGCAGTTCGATTCCCGCCGTGAGTCCTGAACTCGCGATCGAGCCGCCCGTTTTCATCGTGCGGGTGAGCCACGCGAGAATCTCTCCGCCCACGGGATCCACGGCGCCTGCCCAGAGTGCCTTTTCCAGCGGACGCGTGCCCATCTCCAGCTGCGACCTGGAGATGATGTCCACCGCGCCCAGGGTGCGAAGGTAATCGTGCTCACTGTCCTTCCCCGTCATGGCGGTTACCCTGTAGCCCAGCGTAGCTAGAATTTTGACTGCCAAGCTTCCGACCCCTCCGGTGGCGCCCGTGACGATGACGGGGCCGTGCTCGGGCGTCAAACCGTTACGCTCCATCTGCACGATCGACAGGGCAGCGGTGAACCCGGCGGTACCGATCGCCATCGCGTCGAATGTCGTGAGCCCGTCTGGGAGCGGCACGATCCAGTCGGCTGGCACACGGACGTACTCGGAGTATCCGCCATCAACCGAAACACCAAGCTCGTAGCCGGTGACGAGTACCTTGTCACCCTCGCGATACCGTTTGTCGGTGCTCGACACGACGATGCCCGAGACGTCGATACCGCCAATCAAAGGAAAATGTCGCAGGATTTTACCCGCCCCGGTGGCGGCGAGCGCATCCTTGTAGTTGACGCTCGAATAGGTGGCTTTAATGACCACGTCACCGGGACTGATCTCGTCGAGCGTCGCCTCAACAAGCCTTCCTTCGATCCGGCCGTCTTCGTCAAAAATACGAAAGGCATTAAAAGTGTCCACCGTTGCTCCTCATTCTTATGTCGGCTTATCAAGGCGGGGTCGAGGCACATCGCCTGCCCATCCTCATCTGTCAGTCAGATCGTGCGAGATCGGTCGGGAAACGTCAACTAAACTGGAATGTCCGCCTCGCTTTATCGATCCAGAACCGCGCTCGTGCTGTGAGTTGAAACCCCAGATCGTCCGCCACGTCGACGTGTGGGCACGTGTCGCCCACGTACTTGAGCCAGTTCTCCCGATAGTCGTCCAGCCAGCGCTCGAAATCCTGCAGGGCGCAACGGCTTACTACGATCGCAAGACCTCTCTGGGCCCAGACATCGAACCTCGCTATCGCGAGGGCGACCAGTCGTGCCGGGTAGGGTCGCGAATCGCGGGCTTGCTCGGGCGCCGCGTCGTTTCGAGCCAGTGTGTCCTTCGCGTGGCAGGTCGCCACGTGCCATAGCGGATGCCGTTCATCGTTTGGCGTAAACGGGTTGACGCACTCGACCGGGTCGCGGTGTGACCATCGCGGAACCGCTGACGATCGGAGAGTGTCGGGGAACCTTCCTAGATCGGACATTGATAAAATCCTACGGCACTAAAATACTACGGTGAAACGGTACAGTTCACGTCGCAAAACGTGAACGTGTCGTTATCGGCGACCTACCGTGACCGCGTAGTAACCGGGCGACTGTGACACGTTGCTCAGACGCCCTTCCACCAGCCGGCGACGCCGGCGTAGCTTTTACAAAGGGTTTCGTCGCTCGCAATTGGGGTAGCCGGGCCTCGGTGTCGGTCGACGACGGCAACTTTCGGATGTAGTTACGGACTCAAGGAAAGGGTGGAACTTGGTTGCTCCAACGCTCGATCGCGCCCGGTCCGGCGTTGTCACACAAATTCAGTTAGGGAGCCCCGCACCGTCCTGGCGCCGTCGGTCACGCCGCGCCAGTGAATGAGAATGGGACTCTGGTACGTCCCTTCCACGATTTCGGAACGCCCGCTTGGATTCGCGTTGGAGACCAGCAGATCGACCGATCGCTTCACTCCAAACAGGCGTTCGGCCGGTTTGGCGAGTGCGCGGGCCAGCCATTGCTCGATGCGAGAGGTTGGGAGCCCCAGAACGTCAACCAGCTGATTCGCCGCTTGCATCACGTCGTATCGCGCGTATGCACGTGCCTTCAGCGGAACGGCGCGGGGCTCGTCCCAGACGTGACGTGCCTTCTCGGCGGCAAAGCGGAACGGCTCATGAAGCACGTCTGTCAGGTCGTGACGCATTAGCAGCGTCTCGTACTCGTTGACTGTGAGACACGCATCTCGTTCGCCGGATGCTAACTCCAGTCTGAGACGGCCCTTGCCCGAGCCGTGGCGAGTGATGAACTCTACGAGTTGTTCGTGAAGCCCGTACCGTGGGTCTTTCAAGTTAACGGCCGCAATTGGATGACCAGAGACCGGGACACGTAAATCAATCTTCGCAACCTCGACCTCGTCGTCGTAGCCGACCAGGACAGTTGTGCGGTTTCTCGGGGTACTGCCGCACATCCCGTCGAGGTCAACGAAATAGACTGGATCCGGCCGTAGCCTATACGAGACACATGCGCGGAGTCCGCCGAGGATGAACCGGAGATGGGAATCACCGTTCAGAGGTTCCCGTAGACGCTGTTCTGTCGTGAGCTCCGTTCGCTCACCGAGTTCGTCGTGACGATAGCCACCCTGCTCAGGAAAAACGGCGCGGTAGAGCGCGAGATATGAAGTAATACCTTCCCCTCGCCCGACGAGCCGCCTCTGTAGGCTCTGGGGCAGATATCCCGCTGTCGTATGCAGGGAGCTGTAGAAACAACGCTTGTAGCGGTGGAGTTCGTCGCCGATCGTTGCCGCGGCGTGGCTGTGAACGTCGGTGAGCGCAAGTCTGGACTGCGCGGTGATGTCGAGTGCGAATTGAAGCGGCGCCATTTGTCTAAATGAGCGGTCCGTTCAAGGGTTCTGCGATGTCTGTTACGGTCAGAGTCTGAGTACGGTATCACGTTGGTGGCCGTGCCGCGAAGAACCCCTGGACGAAGCGTGAGGCCGACGGCGGGGCGTCCGATCACCGGACCGGGGCAACCTGAGTGTTCGGGCAAGCTTTCCCAGAGCCTAGCCTGTTTACAGTTGTGCCGTTTGTGGCTGAGTTAGCGGATCGCTTCTACGTGTCTACCCGAGACAGCCGTGGCAGTCGGTGCTCGAAGACGACTGTGTCGTCCGCCTGGGTCCAGAGGTCAGTGGTCCTTAGCGCAACAGCTCGAAGAGATAGCTGTATTTAAGGGTGAGCGTGCGCCCGGCGCCCGATGGGATCCTCGTGCCGATTCCCTGGATGTCGTTGAAGACAACAAACAGTCCGGTATTGGCATCCGACAGCAGGCCAAACCGGATGTTCGACGACCATAGATCGGCGCGGTCGTTGTACTGGATGAGCGCCTGGAGGAACATCCGGGTCGTAAAGGAGTACGCCACCCGCGTGCGTATGAGATTGGTCGTAAAGTTGCCTCCTGGTAGCTTCAAGTCGTTGTAGGACCATTCGAAGCTGGCGTTGACGGTCTCCCCGACCCGGGCCGCAATCGACGGTTCGAAAGTGACGCGGTCACCGCCGAACCACCCGCCGATGATGGTGTTGGAGTTAAAGCTGAGCGGCGCAGCCAGGTTGGTGTTAAAGGCGAGTTGGGCTTCTTTATGGTCGTAGGTCCCTGGCGGAATCAACACGTCCGGGAAAAGCTCGAACGCCTCAAATACACCCTCTCGAGTGATATTCATACCGGTGTGAACTTCGTAACCATTACGCCACTCGATATGGTTATCGATATGTGTGAACTGCGTCTCGTGCAGGCCGGTCTCGAAATCAAAGAAGGTGTTGTGGGCAACGTGAGGCCGGATTTCATGGACACCACCCATAAAATCAGAGGGGCGGAACGTTGTGAACACGCTGGCGTTCACGCGCCGATAACTCTGGCGTGCCAGGAACCCGACCTCGGGATTGAAGTTCGGGGCGACTTCGGTTAATCCGAGATTGAGGCGGGCGTTCTCCGACTCGTGCTGGGCGGTGAAACCGTAGGCGTGTGTATCACTACTTGGCTTCCCCGGCGTATCGGTTGCTGCTACGTAGCCGGAGAGGGTGCCGCCCTGCCCGATCCCCCAGCGTCCGTCGAAGGCATAGGTCCGGTTGTAGTTGCTGTCGCCAGCCAGGTTCCCGGTGGCCTGCCGATTGACAAAGATGGCGCCGACGTTCGAGCGGTTCGGTAAATCCTGTCTGATGCGTCCGACGGTGAAGTTCTGCTGGGGTGTTCCGGTCGAGTCGACCGACTGCGTCTGCATGTTGAGAAACCCGACGTTGGTGTTCGTCCCGATCTTACCTGACAGGCGGCCGCCCCCGATGATCGGAATCTGTTGGCCGCCGTCAAGTCCGATCCGGCGGCTGAAAAAGATATCGACAGCTCCGGACTGCCCCACGGAGAAGAGCCCAGCGTTTTCGAGGAAGAACGGTCGCTTCTCGGGGAAGAAGAGCGCGAACCGATCAAGGTTGACCTGTTCGTCGTCGACCTCGACCTGTGCAAAGTCGGTGTTGAGAGTCACGTCGAGCGTCATGCTCGGTGTGACGCTGTACTTGAGGTCGGCGCCGAGGTCGCCGAACTGGAGGTTCCGAGAACTCTCGGTGCGATGGAGCGTCTGACCCAGCAAGTATGGTGTGAGCTGTAGGTTCCGTTGAGGTGGTACCCGAAGTCCCTGGAGCTCACCGGCGGCCGAGATCCGGTTGATGTTGTACTGACGCGGTAACGGTGACCAGTACGATTGTTCGTTTCGCGCCCGGATGTTGCGTTGGAAATTCATTCCCCACGACTGCAGTTCGGTCGTCGGATACCGAAGCGTCCGAAACGGGATAGCGATCTCGGCGGTCCACCCGATGTCGGTCGTGCGGGTAGCTACCTGCCACGCACCGTCCCAGTTGATATTGAAGCCACCCCCGGATCCACGCTGTTGGCGATTATTGCCTGGCCGCCCGCTACCTCCCCCGAATCGCCCGCTACCTCGTCCCTCGTTGGTCACCTGGCCGTCGTATTCGACCCCCGCCGGGTTGGTGCCGAAGATGAACCCGTTCTGACCATCAAGGTAGGTGTCAAGCATGATTTGAAAGCTGTCAGTCTCGGTCATGTCGGAGTCGCGGCGGCTGTCGGCTGCGATGATCGAGCTGGGGTCTTCGGTGTAGCAGACGATACCGAAGTACAGCGTGTCGCCCGTATAGATGATGCGCACCTCGGTGCGCTCTGAGGATGGCTGTCCTTCAAACGGCCGGTTCTGGACAAATCCGGTCGCCAATCTGGCGTCCGCATACGCCGGATCGCCAAGCACATCGCCATCGATGACGGGCCCCTCTTCGACCCCCAGAGCTCGGGCCAGTGGAACGCCGCCTTCGGCGAGCT
>Ga0310121_10000839_pt1 | contig 32824 bp, 25 predicted proteins | sample CB27_Tmax_986_MG_FD_203504 | JGI IMG/M metagenome (GOLD analysis project Ga0310121, IMG submission 203504) | Marine microbial communities from Western Arctic Ocean, Canada - CB27_Tmax_986 | ecosystem: Environmental > Aquatic > Marine > Oceanic | place: Canada: Western Arctic Ocean | collected... | reverse complement strand
ACTACCGATCCCAGACGTAGGATCGTGGTGGGCGTAGTAGAGGTAATACTTGCCATCGGGATTCAGTCCGTGGGTATTCTTGACCATCGTGGGGTATCCCAGCGACTCGTGCCCGCCCGCCGGCCAGTTCGGGTTTCCCAACGTACTGTGCTCCCAGTTCTGGGTCTGCCACAGGATTTGCGTTGAGGAGACCACATCCAGCGGCAGGTCGCCGTCCAAGTCCGACAGATCCACCACCTGCAGGTTGTTGTCGAGGATTGCCTGGGATAACGCCTGCTCTGAATGGCACAACACAACCACAAAGAGGATCACCAAAGCAATTGCGGGTCGCCAGCCTTGTGTGTGACTTGAAAACATGGTCGCCTAAAACACAGTCGCCTAAAACACAGTCGCCTAAAACACAGTCGCCTAAAACACAGTCGCCTAAAACACAGTCGCCTAAAACACAGTCGCCTAACACGTCGCCTAAAACAACAGTCGCCCAAAACGCAAATTACCCCGAAAAGTGCATTATACATGGCTTTTGCCACGGACCGTGGATATTATCCATAATCCTTTTGGTAATGATTTCCGGCAAACTCTCCGACGAATTCCCGCCCCCCAGGAACATCAAAACCTGCTCCATTGGCAGCGGTTCGAAGTTTCTGCCCGTGCTCGGTTTGACGCCGACCTGTGTTGTGAATCTGCCAGTGGGCTGCCCGCCCAAACCTGACCGCGACGACCTGCGTAACGATATCACTTGCCAACGGTTAGTGAATATTCAGAATAGGGAAGGGTCAAGAAAACCAACTGGCCGCCCCGGAAAAACAATTTTGAGTTCCTTTTCCAGAGCAGATCCAGAGACTTGCAGGAAGCTTTTTGACGAGAAAATGAACAAACTCGGTTCGTTTGCAATCCGCCTGGCGGTGCGTTTCACCTAGAATTCAAACATGCCCAAGATCACCGATTCCAAACTCCTCTCTCCCGACCTGATGGCCCAGCTGGAACGCCTGGAGCTGGTGACGCGGAAGATTTTTCGAGGTCGTCTGAAGGGCGAACGGCGCAGCAAGCGCAAGGGTCAAAGTGTCGAGTTTGCCGACTTTCGGAATTATGTAGCGGGGGATGACCTTCGCACACTCGACTGGAATCTTTACGCGCGTCTCGACAAGCTGATCATCAAACTTTTTCTGGAAGAAGAAGATCTTCACTTTTACACGCTGATCGACGCCAGTGGGTCGATGGATTTCGGCACTCCAACCAAGCTGACCTATGCAAAACAGTTAGCAGCATCGCTCGGCTTCGTGGGGTTGATTCGGGCTGACCGGGTGTGCATCGAGACCTTGGGGCAGGGTCCCCATCAGCGCGGGCCCACTCTCCGGGGGAGAAGGAGTGTGTGGCGGATGCTCGAACATTTGGACACGATCCAAGCCGGTGAAATAACCAACCTGGCCGAAGGTGTGCGAAACTTTGCCTCCCGCAACTCGGGGCGTGGGATTGTCATTCTGGTTTCTGACCTGATGGACAAAGAAGGCTATGAGCCGGCGCTACGTTTCCTTGCCTCCCAGCAAATGGATACATTTGTCATCCACGTGCTCAGCCAGGAAGAGTTGGAACCTGACGTCACAGGCGATCTAAAACTGCTTGACTGCGAGGATGGGGATGAAGCTGAAATCACGGTCAGCGTGCCATTGCTCTCACGCTATCAGGAAACACTCAATGCGTTTGTGGGTGGCGCTCAGCAGTTTTGTTCTCAGCGCGGCATGAATTATCTCCTGGCGAACAATCAAACACCTGTGGGAGAGCTGATCTCGACCTATCTCCGGCAACGAGGATTGGTACGATGATTGCCCTGGCTCAAGTTGTCGACAGCCTGTTTCGCAACACGCTTGCACCGTGGCAATGGGCGATTATGGCCGTGATCCCTCCGGCAATCATCGCGCTTTATTTTCTCAAACTCAAACGAAATCCACTGGAAGTCCCCAGCACGTATCTCTGGAAAAAGTCGATCGAAGACCTCCATGTGAACAGCCTGTGGCAACGGATGCGGAAAAATATTCTTTTGCTCCTGCAATTATTGTTACTGGCGTTGATTGCATGGGCCCTTTTGAGACCCGGCTGGCAGGGGACCCAGCTCGCCGGTCAGCGTTTTATTTTCGTGATCGACAATTCAGCCAGCATGCAAGCCACGGATGTGCCGGGTGCCGAAAACCGCCTCGCGGTGGCCAAGCAACAAGCAACTGCGTTGATCGACCAGATGGATTCGGGCATGACCGGCATGATCATCAGCTTTGCAAACACGCCCCGGGTGATCCAGGAGTTCACCGACAATCGTAGGTTGCTCAAAGATCGTGTCGAGACCATCGAACCGACCTTCGCTCAAACAAAACTGAAAGGGGCTTTGGAACTGGCCGACGGGCTGGCCAATCCAGGTCGCATCACCGTCCAGCAGGAAGGAATTGAAGTCGACGTTGTCGAGGCCCAGGAAGCAACCCTATTCATCTTCAGCGATGGCCGCTTTGAAGATGTCAAAGGGTTCTCTTTAGGCAACCTCAAACCGGTGTATGTTCCGATCGGTACGCATTCAGCCGACAACCTGGCGATCACCTCGTTCGCAACCCGTCGTAACGAAGCCAGGCCGGAAGAACAACAAGCCTTTGTCCAAATTACAAACTTCACCAATCAACCTCATGAGGTTGTTGTGGAACTCTCTCTCAATGGGCAGTTCCTCGATGCGCGAGGCGTTGAGGTCGATGCAGGCCAGACAACCGGGCTCGTATATCCACTTGCCGACACTTCGACAGGGACGCTCCGGGCCAGTTTGAGCTACGAACTCGCCAATGAGCAGAAGCAGGACGCTCTCCCCCTGGATGACCACGCCTACGCTGCCCTGAATGACGCGAATCCGGGACGCGTCTTGTTTGTTTCCCCGGGCAATCCTGCCCTCCATTCCGCCTTGGCCACACAGCGTTCTGGTCGCCTGGCAAGTTTTGAGCTGAAAGAACCGGGTTTCCTCGATACTGATCGGTACCAACAACTGGCGCAAACCGGCGAATACGGGCTGGTGATTTTTGATCAGTGTGTCCCGCGCAAAATGCCCCGAGCCAATACCCTGTTTATCGGCCGCATTCCACCCGACCGTTCCTGGCAGGAAGCTCAAATGGGTGAGACTGACGAAACGGCTGAAAATGAACCACAACCATCGGTTACAGGCAGACACGTTTCGGTTCCGACAATCATCGACTGGAACCGGGCTCACCCGCTGATGGCCCATGTCGAGTTGGGCAACGTCGTAATCATTGATAGTACAGTAATCACCCCGCCTGCCGGTGGCGATATCCTCATCGATTCGACGGCAGGACCGCTTGCTGCAATTGCGCCCCGCGACCAGTTTCAGGATGCAGTGCTTGGTTTTGAACTGGTTGGCCGTAACGAACAAGAAGAAACGACCATCAACACCAACTGGCCGCGGATGCACAGCTTCCCGACCTTTTGGTTCAATGCAATCGAGTATTTGGCGGGTGCCTCAGGAACAGAAGGAACCGAGAGTGTGCCGCCCGGCAAGCCGGTCGAGTTGAAGGCCACAGGTAACCCAGCGCAGTTGACGATTCAAACTCCAGCAGGAAAAAAGCAGACAATCCGCCACAGTACTCATGACGTTTTTCTATTTCACGATACCCGGCAACTTGGCATCTACAAAGTTTCTGATGGGAATCAGGTCACGCAACAATTCGCGGTGAACCTGTTTGATCGAAATGAGAGCGATATCCGTGTGACACCGTCGCAAGACTCGACTGCGGGAAAACTGGCTGCCGACATTCATATCGGCAACGTCGACATCGCCGCGATGACCGGTATCACAACGTCGCGAAAAGAACTCTGGCGCCCGATACTGATCGCCGCGCTAATCGTACTACTGGTCGAATGGTACGTCTATAATCGTCGAGTCCACCTTTAAGCATGACACATGTAACCAACGCAGCCCTTCCCGCAGAGCCCATTCCGACAGGCTCCGAGGTGATGAAATCTGCCATCAAGCATCTCGTCTGGTTTCGTCAGTCGGTTTGCCACGCAGCGTCAAGAGAGTGACTTCGGAGGGACAATTCCAACGGAATGGGGTGAACTCCCCTGCCCCACGACTGACGTGCAATATGGTCTGGTCTGCCTGAAAGACACCCGCGGCATACCGGGTTCCGTGCCAACTGGGGGCCAGCACGGCACCAACCAGCGGCAAGCAAACCTGTCCGCCATGGCAATGCCCAGCCAGCATCAAGTCAATGTGTTGCTGTTGTGCCCAACGGAACTGATCGGGTGTGTGCGCCAAGAGAATGCGAACTGGCACACCGTCCTCGTCATGCCGTGGACAGTCGGCAAGATCGACTGCCGGGTGATACCACGGCAACTCATTTCCAGCCAGCACAACTGGAGTCTGGCGAATCACGCAATCATCCCACCTGCCACCCAGGTCATGCAAACCAGTCGCGGTCAGCGCGGATCGCAACTCTGCCTCGTCGATATTGCGATCGTGATTTCCCAGTACAAAAAAGACGCCATAGGTAGCCCGCAACCGGCCAATCGTATCAGGAATCCAGTCGATACAAGCAGGGCACTCAATCAGGTCGCCAGTCAGCGCAATGATGTCTGGTTGCCACTGGTTAACACGTTCAACAACCTCGCTGAAATAGCGTTTGGTAATTCGTCCCGACATGTGAAGATCGCTGAGGTGGACAATTTTGATTCCGGCACGTTCGTCTTGGAGGCGTGGAATTAAGATTTGCTTTTCGTGAAACCGGGGCATCCCGATTTGGTTACCAGGCAAGCATCCCAGTAGCCTGGGAAAGCCTGGAGCCGTGAGGGGCTCTTTGAGATGTTTTCGAATGTCGACAACGTTGGTGTGATTAGCGAGTAACCCACCGCGCTTTTCTGAATGTCGTGCAAGCCAAAGTTTGTGAAATGCGGCTGCCACTAGCAGCACGTTCATGAGAATAATCCATCCCCAGACGATGCTGAGGATGCCATCCCAAGGTCCGATCCAGGCAGAAGTTCCCCGCTTCCAAAAGATACCTGCTGCGATCAATGGCAGGGTGACAAGTGCTATCCCACAGAAACTGGTCAGACCGTCAAGCAACAACCGGTTCCACGACACGGCGCGGAGCCGATTCACGAGGATGACCCAGAAGACAACGTGTCCGCAAAAGCCGAAGATTAACAACAGAGTTGCGAGAGCAACAGTCATTGAAAGTTAAAGCTTGCTCAAAATATTTCTTCGTTTAACGAATCCAAGCGTGAGTCAATCGCAAATCGAACCCTGCTGGGATTCCCTGGTTACGGTGCTTCTTGATTGACGATTTGTTGGACCGTCTCGAGAAGCTGGTCAAGTCGGAAAGGTTTGTAAAGAACCGCTTTGAGCCCAGCCTGACGAGCTTTAACGATCGAGTGCCCTGGGTCATATCCGAAGCCGGTCATTAGCACCAGGGGCACGTTTTGGAGAATGCTATTTAAGTTTACTAAAAGATCGTGACCCGACATGTCCGGGAGACGAATGTCGGCAATGATAATATCGTAACGCTGGTTTTTCTCCAGGTTGCGGACCATGAAGCGAGCTTCGCTACCATCATGTGCTGTTTCGACAATGCATTGATATCGCTCTAACAATGCATGAGCTGCGCTCCGAACTGACTCATCGGCATCGACGACGAGAACTCGCTTGCCGACTAATTCCGGGCGTTGCTCAACCCGCACTGCCGCTGGCTGAGCCTCAACGGGTGCCATCGACTGCCCAACCTTCTGAATCACCTGCTTGATATCGCGGGCACCGCGGAGGATCCGCTGCAGCCGTTCAACGACATCGGGTTCATGGCCGATGTATCGCTCCATGACGTTGACGGCATCGTTCAAGATCGTATCGACTGGCAACGCAACTGCACTGTGGATTGCTTCGACGCTGGCAGCCGCCGTACTTGCCCGCTCGGCAGCTAACAACTCTAGCGTATTCAGGGCAGCCGAAACATCACGGGTAAAAATCTCGAGAAACTGCAAATCACTTTCCGAAAATGCCCGCGGCTCCGGACTTTCGACGTTGAAGGTGCCAATCACCTGTTCGTGCTGCATGATCGGTACGGTCAGCGAACTCCGGGCGTCTTTGGCACCTTCAAGATAAAGCGGATCCTCACTCGTGTCCTCGCAAAGGTAACTCTTACCCGTGGCTGCCACGAACCCGGTAACACCATTGTCGATCGGTTTGGAAAATAATTGGCGGTGCTCTGCCTCTTGCTTCATTCCCACGGCGAGCAGTGGTTCCAAAACCCCGTTTACCTGATTGAGCATTCGGATCTCAACCATGTCAAATTGCATCACATCTTGAGTGCAATGAAGGATGTTCGACTTGAGTAACTCAATCCTCTGCTCGACATCCAGGTTGTCCACTTCATCGGCCGTCAAATCTGCCAGTTCGATACCAGCCTGGTGAATTGCAGCCAGTTTTAGTTGCTGTAGCATTTCGTCGGTCACATCCCTGATTGTCACGATTAAGTGCCGTGGAGATCCGACCTTTTCAATGACCGGGGCTGCATGAACTTGATAGAATGTGCTGTCACCACAACGGAGTGTCGACGCACTCGGGCGTCCGCTTGAAAGTGCAGTATGAAATGGGCAAAAATCGGGTCCCAAAATCTCGGGGCTTCCCAGTACGGAATAAAAGTTTGTGCCCACGATCTCCGACACCCCCGTCCATTCCCGCAGCCGTCCATTGCCCCAGATGACGATGTTGTCCGCGTCCAACAGTACGATACCATCCGGCATTTCTTGCAGGATGCGTTCGTTCTGAACAAGCCGTCCAACGTCAACTGCATCAGAAAAATGCTGGACGTCGGCGTACACGCCAACGTACTCACCGCGCGCCAGCAGAGCCAACGCACGCACTGGTGTATCAACCTTCACAAGCTCGACACCACTCCCGAGCCGACGTTGAAGATCTGCGGAATCATAGTGCGTACCACCAAGATAGAGAATCTTCGGTGGCGAATCCGCCTCTTTTGCCACCGGCGTAGGGGCAAGTCCGCGAGATGCAGTGGGTTCGGACACCGTTTGGCTCCGCGTGGGCACCGAGGGGATTTGTCCCGTCAACGGTGCACAGTTTGATAGAAAATACTGTCGCAGTGCCTTTTCTGTCACTCGCAACGTGTTACAGAATTATAAGTTGCTCTCAAAAAACCAACAACCATTAACTGAAAATAATAGAAGACATATTTACCTGCTATTGAGATCGGCCTGCCACCCGACATCTTCGCGGTAACTCACAGAGGACAACCACGTCCATATCAACCTCTCCGCCCCAACCCATCTGAATAAACAGCCCAACAGGACCTCGCATGCCAAACGGCCATCCCGGCCACTGGGCAGGAGGAAAAGCAGCTTCACCCATATCGTATGCCTCGATCCTGTGACCAGGGTAGAGTATTCGACACGACCGTTATACCGCGAACTCGACCACGCCCGTCGACCCACAAGCTCTCAAGCCGGGAGAGGATTTGACCAGCTGGTCCAACCGCAGCAGCACTTTATTCGACCGTGTCGCCCAGCTCTGGGTAGACCAAAACGCCCAACAAAGTGCTGCCCAACTGAACAATCGCTGGAAAACAGCTGAACAGTAACTTACCAATGAAGCCCAACTCTCAATGAAGCCCAACTCTCAATGAAGCCCAACTCTCAATGAAGCCCAACTGCTCATCAACAAGGTCGCAACTGTGCGGTCATCCCTCAGCCGCACTTATCCAGATTCAACTCCTCAGGTTGGACCACTAATGCTCCGAACCCATAGATCCTGATTTCTCCCTATAAATGGCCCATTTACCACGTTTCTCCCTCACTTGCACTCATTGCATTCCCATTTTCCGGAAACTACCATGAAAGGATCATCAGACCGGCGTGCGCCGGCAACTCTGTCGAAGTTTAGCGATCCGGGGGTCTTTACGACCGGAATGTTCCATTGCTGTGAACAAGCGACTGGGCTTCAGCCACCTAACTGACCCAGCCGTCCGGTTGACAGGAGCGAGAAGATGCAAAAGTTTGTGCAAACTGCTTTGGTGGGCTTTCTAGTAGGTAACTTGTTCTTCGATTCGGCATCCGCGTGCCGATATCTGGGTCGGGTTTGGCAAAGTGGGACCGCCTGCTGTCCCACCTATCGCTTGCCCAGGAATACCTGCTACAGGCCTTGTCGACCAGCAGCCTGTGGCAGGCCGTGCGGTTTTCAACTTTCGTGCACGGAAATGACTGGCGAAGCAATTTCGTGTTGCGACAAAGTTGCAGCTCCACAACATGCCGCCACCGTCGACAGCGAGGCGCCGAGCCAACCGATTCCGCTTGGCAGCACACCGACCTCGCCGCCGCCGCCCAACTCCCCTGTACCTGCTCGGCCCACACCACCTCCGACCCCAACGCCAGTCGAGCCGCTCCCCGTGACAACCTCTCCTTCGGATCTGGAACCCCAACCCGTAGTCGTGGACATTGATAAACCCGCCGGTGGAAAAGTCCCACCGGCAACTCCACAAGCGGCCCAAGATCACACAAAAAAATCGCCCGCAGCTTCAGAAAACATCGCAAGTGCCCTCACAAAAGACTCAATTGGCGATATCGTTACCCCCCAAACCAAAGCACCGGCACCTCCTATAAAAGAACCCGCACCGTTCATAAACGACCTCTCTGCCGGCCAACCGGCCGATGACACCGCTCCCGATCAGCCAGCCGAAGAGGCCGAAGACACCGTTACCATCGACAACCTCTTTGGCGACCAGCCGGCCGATGACACCCCTGCGATCGATAACCTCTTTGCCGACCAGCCGGCCGATGACACCGAAGACACCATTACCAACGATAACCCCTTTGGTGACCAACCGGCCGATGACACCCCTGCGGCCGATGACCTCTTTGCCGATCAGCCAGCCGAAGAGGCCGAAGACACCGTTACCATCGACAACCTCTTTGGCGACCAGCCGGCCGATGACACCCCGGCGATCGATAACCTCTTTGCCGATCAGCCAGCCGAAGAGGCCGCTGCCGATCAGCCAGCCGAAGAGGCCGATGAGGCCGTTACGATCGATAACCTCTTTGACGACCAGCCGGCCGAAGAGGCCGAAGACACCGCTGCGGCCGATGACAAGTCAGCGCAATCTGATGGCGCAGGTTTACCTGATGGGTATGGGGCGATTCTCGGCGAGCCCGGTGGTTTGGCAAGTGACAAATTGCGGTTTTGGGTCGACAACACGGGCCGCTTCGCGTGCCGTGGACGGATGATTCGAATGTTAAACCGTCATGTACGAATTCTCAAAGAGACGGGTAATACAACCACCGTTCCTTTTTGCCGTCTCAGCCAGGCCGATCTCAGATTCGTCACCCGTCAGGCGAGTGCGGCTCATGAACAGTCGCTCACGTACACCGTTGGGATGTAGCGCGGTTTAGTTGTAAATTGATGGTGGAATCATAAACCGCCACCTTTTGGTGGCGGTTTTTTCTATGACCGGCACAACCAGTCTGCGACCCGCTCGGCTGCTTGCTCACCACTGTGAACGCACTGAGGAATCCCAACTCCCTGAAAGGCATTACTTGCTATCTCCAGACCGGGTTGATTGGCGATTTGCTGTTCAATGCGGTTCACTCGGTCAAGGTGTCCCACGTGATATTGCGGCATTGCCGCGTCCCACCGGGCAACGTCAACGACCTGTGGATCACCACGTATTCCGAGCAGAGATGACAACTCTTGCAGGACAAGTTCAATTAAATCTTGCTCCGATTGTGCAACCAGTTCAGGTTGCAGCGCGCCGCCCACAAAGGTGCGCACCAGCACATACCCACTGGGGGCTCGGCCGGGGAATTTCTCACTTGCGTAACTGGTGGCAATGATACGGCGTGCTTCGATTTGCGGGACCACAAATCCGAACCCGTCGAGAGGTTGGCAGAACTGGTCACGGCGAAAACCTGTGCTGACGACCACCGAGCTGGCGTACTCGATTTTGTCGAACTGGTTGGCTAAATCAGCATTGGTTTTGTGCAGCAGTCGAGTGGCGGAAGGGCCAGGAAGGGCCAAGATAACGGCATCGAAGGATTCGGCAGCAGGCTGAGTACTGAATGCAAGCCGCCACTGACCCGAATCTTGTTTTTCGATTCTTTCAACCGCTGTTCCGCGACGGATAGTAACAACCTTGAGCTTCTTTTCGATGGCTTCAACCAGGCTTCCCATCCCTCCGGCTGGTGCGAGAAACATGCCGTAACGGGCACCGCTTTCGGGAGTTGCTTGTGAATCTTCCTTACGGTTCCGTTTCCGGTCCCATTGGGCGCGCAGCAAACTTCCCAATTGAGCTTCCGATTCGAGAAACTGAGGCATGGTGGCTGCCATGCTAAGCTTCTGCGGATCCGCTGTGTAGATACCCGCGAGTAGTGGCTGTACAAGTCGCTCGAACACCTCGCGACCGAGTCGACGGGTGGCAAACGAGGCAACACTTTCATCCAGAGCGGTGTTGTCTTCTGCTGTTGGTTTCCGGGCAACCCATGGCTCGGCGAGCAATCGCAATTTCCCCCAGGGACTCAACACCGAGGAGGTCAAAATGGGCCAGAGTTGCTGTGGCTCCATGATCAAAAAACCTTTGGGAATACGGTGGAGTTTACCGTTCCGAACCACCGCAGCCCGACGTCCCGACTCATGCGTCGGCAGTAACTGTGGCGTCAAACCCACGCGCCTACACAAATCGACTGCCCACGGAAACTTGGTGATGAAACTATCGGCGCTGCGTTCGATAAGAAAACCACTGGTGTTGACCGTCTCCAACACGCCACCCAAGCGCCCAGTAGCTTCAAAGAGTACCGTTTGGCCATGCGGCAACAATTCGGAAAGTCGATGTGCCGCTGCGAGGCCGGTGATTCCCCCACCGACAACCGCGACTCGCCGGGCCGCTGATGGCTCCTGCTTTCGATCAGGCACACTCATGGCCAACCAATCTTGGTGCAGCGTCCCTGTCGCACGGTCCACGAGCCATGCGGAGGGTCATTTGAAATGCCGACTTGGATTCCAAGGCCAATACGATTTTGGCTTTACGCCCAGACGATACTCCAATCCTGACGCGAGTGTCAGGTTTTGGTGAAAGTCGGCCGAGTCATCCACGAACACAAGGTTATCCATCAGTTCGACCCGAGCCGCCAACCATCTGCGTACGGGCCAATTCACTCTCAGCCCCACAGGCAAAGTGAAGGGACTTGCCTTAAAGCGGTTGACCCAAAGAAAAGGAGACTGAAAAACGGTGGGATTGTTGTGGGATCACTCCGACCTGTGAATGCAAACCGGGCATGAAGCAGGGCTACTGCCCGACAATCACACGATTTGTAGTGTTAGCGGAAACAGCATCGTCGGTTGGTTTTTTAACATCGTCCGTGGCTGTGACGGAAGGTAGGATCGTCGCGTAAACGTTGCAGTGGGCCCCATAGTTCTTGCCAAGGTCCGTCACAATATTGACCTTGTCCTCAACTTTGCCCGGTTTTCCGTTGGCTGTAAACTGGAATTTAACAATATGCCGCGTGGCAGGTTCAGAAGGGGTTTGAAACTTGAGAGAGTCGTCGTCGCAATAGATATCAACGATTCGAAACGGTTGTTTCCCGCGAACAAGCACTTTCTTTGAAACCTCTTGTCCCTGAGCAACTTCGCCAAAAACGACCGAATTTGGCGCCACGGAAATAACCGGGACAACCTTGCCCTCGATAAGGACTGGAATCCGCTGTTCGCTCCTGTCGTTGGTAACGAGCACCAACTGATCCCGCAAGTTCCCAGCTGGCGCCGTATCTTTGAGGCGAACCAGCAGATCGTAAGAAACGCGACCCGAGTTTCGATCGCGTTGTATCAACTCTACTTCGAGGTCTTCGCTCCGGCTAAGCACATCGGTTATTTGCCAACGGCTGCGCCCGGCATAGCTCACATTAATCCGCTGTTCGGCCTGAGTTCCCTGATCCACCGACTCAAATCGTACGGCCCCCGGCTTGAAGACCACATCGCCACGTATTTCGCCATTGACTCGTAATTGTGCCTCGCCAGAACGTCTGACCCCCTTGTTGTCGGTCCACTTCATTTTGACAGTCAGGGTAGCGCCTTTGACACCCGTAAACGTACGGGTATTGTATTTAGCGATGATGTAGCCCGTTTCATGTGTTTTCAGGAGCTTCGTTTCGATTGACGGCGTGGTACAGCCACAACTGGAACGCACCCCGGTAAACTCGATGTCCTGCCGATACGGATTTTTGACGGGAAACCGATACGTGACATCAGCGCCCCGAGCCACCGTGCCAAAGTCATGCTCCCGGCCCGCGACGAACATTTCGTTGGCCCATTGTTGGGCATTCGTGACTCCAGCCACTGCCAGAATCAGTGAGAAAGCCACGTAGCAGAAGGAATTTTTACACATTGGTCTGTTCCCCCATCCTTCTCCGGGTCACTATTTCTCAACAAATCGCGTTCAACCGCCCATTTCGACGTGACATCTTGACGAGAAAAGCCTCCTGCAAACTGCATTATATGCTAATCGTCCTACAGGGGTGAGACAACTCAAGAAAACGTACCCCTGACCGGATGTAGGGACTGTTTGCTAGAATGCGAGACGGCATACCTTATTTCCCGCAAGGTTCGACCAAACATGGCTGCTTACGATCACGTCACAATTATCGGTGTAGGGCTGATTGGCGGGTCTATCGGTTTGGCCTTGCGGGCCCACGGACTGGCGACCGAAATTGTAGGGGTTGGGCGGCGGGAAACGAGTTTGGCAACCGCTCGGGCTGTGGGTGCCGTCGACCGCACCACCACCGACCTGACCGCCGGCGTAGACCAGGCTAACCTCGTTGTCGTTTGTGCACCGGTATGCTCCATCACCGACCTGGTGAGCAAGGTGGCAGAATCGTGCCCTGCCGACTGCCTGATCACCGACGCGGCCAGCACCAAGGCAAAGATTGTTGCCCAGATTGAGCAACGGCTGGCGCCGGCGTTGAACGGCCCCAGTTTTGTTGGCAGCCATCCCCTGGCCGGTGACCATCGGGCCGGGCCACAGCACGCCCGCGGCGACCTTTTTGAGGGGCGTGTGGCCGTCGTCACTCCAACAGCAACGACACCTGCTGAAGCGATTGAAAAGGTCAGCCAATTCTGGCAGCAACTCGGTGCAAGAGTGCTGAAGATGAGCCCCGCCGAACATGACCAGGTCGTGGCGGTGACCAGCCATCTGCCTCACCTGGTCGCGTTTGCCCTGGCCGGATCAACACCCGAATCGGCTGGACCCTTGGCCGCGAGCGGATGGTACGATACAACGCGGATAGCCGCTGCCGAGCCCGAATTATGGCAGCAGATCTTTGCGTCGAACGATCAAGCGTTGTTCGAGGCACTCGATAATTTTGAGGCGATGGTCAGTTCCTTGAAACGTGCCATTCTCGACAACGACAAGGTTGCTTTGGTGGATTTGCTACAGGAGGCGAAACGGATTCGCGATGCTTTGGGAAGTTGACATTCATCCTGCTGAAGGCCAACCCGACCTGGTAGGTCAGCGGACCGCCGCTGCCGCCGAAGAAATGAATCTGCTGGCCGGAATGGCTGTTGCGACAGCTCGTGGATTTCTGATCCAGGGAGACGGACTCGACGCCGCAACCATACGCCGCGTGGCGAGCGAACTTCTCGCAGACGGCGTCGTTGAGCAAACGATTGTCGGCAAGGTTGGCGACGCCTGCCTCAGTGCCACTCCTTCCCATATTGATTCCCACGACAATAACCTCCCGGCACAACTCATCTCGGTACTGCCCAAGGCCGGAGTGATGGATCCGGTTGCGCAAAGTGCCCAGGAGGCTATCGTCGATCAAGGCATCGAAACCACTGCCGTTCGCACACTCCGGAAGTACTGGTTCGCCAATTCCAGCAGGCAAACTGTTCAAACGGTCGCTTCTCGCATTCTAGCGAACGACGCGATCGAGCAGGTGGTGTTCGGACCTCTAAACATGAACCGTCTGGAAATTGGCAGCACCTGTGAGTTTCAACTCCAGAAAGTCTCCTTGAGCGATCTGGACGACGAAGGTTTGATGCAACTCAGCCGTACGGGACAGCTGTACTTGCAATTGGCCGAAATGCAGACCATCCAGCACTACTTTGCCGACCTCGGCCGGGCCCCAACAGACATCGAACTGGAAACAATTGCCCAAACCTGGAGTGAGCACTGCAGCCACAAGACGCTTGCCGGCCGCATTGCATATCACGACGAAAATGGCCCGCGAAGATTCGAAAACATGCTCAAGGAAACGATCTTTGCTGCCACCCAGCAAATTCGCGCCCAACTGGGAAATGATGACTGGTGCGTTAGCGTATTCGAAGACAATGCGGGAATCGTACGGTTCGACGAGCGGTATAACGTGGCGTTTAAGGTCGAAACCCACAATCATCCCTCCGCCCTGGAACCTTATGGCGGTGCCAACACCGGCATCGGCGGGGTCATTCGGGACATCATGGGAACTGGGCTGGGTGCTAAACCTGTTTGCAGCACTGACGTGTTTTGCTTTGCCTCGCCCGATACACCCGAGGATGACATCCCACCAGGAGTCTTGCATCCACGCCGAGTCATGCGTGGGGTGGTAGAGGGGGTTCGCGACTACGGCAATCGGATGGGAATCCCAACCGTCAACGGAGCCATCTATTTCGATGAACGTTACCTGGGTAATCCACTCGTTTATTGTGGAAATGTAGGTCTGATACCGCAAGAAAAGTCCCACAAGGAACCACAACCCAATGATCTGATTGTTGCCGTTGGTGGGCGGACCGGTCGCGATGGAATTCACGGCGCCACCTTCTCCAGCGCCGAGTTGACCAGCCAAAGTGAAGAGCTCTCTGGCGGGGCCGTCCAAATTGGCAATGCAATCGAGGAAAAGAAAGTACTCGACATCTTGTTGACCGCCCGCGACAGAGAGCTCTATTCTGCAATCACCGATTGTGGGGCAGGCGGATTCAGCAGTGCCGTCGGCGAGATGGGTGAGACAATCGGTGCGGAGGTGTGGCTCGATCGGGCCCCGCTCAAGTACCAAGGGCTTTCCTATACAGAAATCTGGATCTCCGAGGCCCAGGAGCGGATGGTCCTGGCAGTCCCCGAAAACCGTTGGGAAAAACTCGCAGAACTCTGCCAATCCGAAGGAGTTGAAGCGACCGTGATCGGGCGGTACGTCCCCACTGGCCGCCTCAAGCTCAAGTATCGCGACCATGAGGTCGCCGATCTCGACATGCAGTTCCTCCACCACGGCCGACCACCCGTGGTGCGCGAAGCAACGTACAAAGTCTCCGAAGTCAAGCCGCTCGCGCCACCCGCAAAACTGGACTACACCGATGATCTGCTCCGCGTGCTTCGGTCACTGAATGTGGCAAGTAAGGAATGGGTTATCCGCCAGTACGACCACGAAGTACAAGGGAGCAGTGTCATCAAGCCGCTCGTGGGAACAACCTACGACGGGCCGAGTGACGCGGCAGTGGTGCGACCCGTACTCGATTCGCGCCGCGGTATTGTGATTGCCTGCGGGATGAATCCGTACTACGGTGATCTCGATACCTACCACATGGCAGCCAGTGCGTTGGACGAAGCAATTCGTAACTGTGTCGCCGTGGGCGCTGACCCAAGCCGGATTGCCGTTCTCGACAATTTTTGTTGGGGAGATTGCGAAAAACCGGAAACGCTCGGGACACTCGTGCGGGCAGCTCTCGCTTGCCATGATGGTGCCGTCGCCTTGGGGACCCCTTTCATCAGCGGAAAAGACAGCCTGAACAACGAATTCAGTTTCGCAGATGCCAACGGCCAGCGGCAAACAATCGCCATCCCACCCTCGTTGTTGATCAGCGCGCTGGGACAGGTCGACGACGTGGCCAAATGTGTCACGATGGATCTCAAGCAGGCTGGCAATCTTCTCTATCAGGTGGGCACAACCAAGAATGAGCTCGGTGGTTCGCATTTTGCCCTGGTGAACAACCTCACCGGAGGCCAGGTCCCGGTGGTTGATTTTGATGTGGCGCGGCAAACTTTCGAGGCAATTCATCGTTCGATCCAGGCCGGATGCATCGTTTCCTGCCATGACTTGAGTGAGGGAGGACTGGCCGTAGCGGCGGCAGAAATGGCGTTTGCTGGGGGACTGGGAGCCTCGATTGATCTCGACCAGGTATCCCCCGGCTTGGCTTCAGATCGCAACGGGACCATCCCGACCGTGGTCCTTTTGTTTGCCGAGTCAAACAGTCGCTTCCTGTGTGAGGTCCCGCCGCATTGCGCCGCCAGATTTGAGGAGTTACTTGCCGGTTTGCCGGTTTGCCGTATTGGCGAAGTTCGCCATGACCAAGAATTCGTCATGGAGTGCAACCAGGAAGAATCCCCACGAATTCAGTTGAACATCCATGCGGCAAAGGAGGCATGGCAAATGCCCTTCAGCTGGTAACAAGCTCGCCCGTACCATAATGAAATCGTGCGTAACCCGTAAACAATCCATATCCAAGATCACCTGGATTTGAATCAGGCCTATGACTCCGCCACGTGCGATTATTCTCCGTGCGCCAGGGACGAACTGCGACAACGAAACTGCGTTTGCCTTCGAAAAGGCCGGCGGCCAGGCTGAATCCGTTCATATCAATCAGCTGGTGGAAGCACCACACTTATTGGCCAAGTATCAGATTCTTTGTGTGCCAGGCGGATTCAGTTACGGTGATGATATTGCCGCTGGCCGTATCTTTGCAAACCAATTGCGCCACCACGTAACAGAAATGCTCACCGAATTCCACGCGGGCGGTAAACTAATTCTCGGAATCTGCAATGGATTTCAGGTGCTGTTAAAAGCAGGTTTGCTCGCCCCCGAAGATGCTGTCGGACCGGTCGCGACCCTGGCGTGGAACGATTCAGGAAAATTTGAAGATCGCTGGGTGCAACTGCGGGTGGTCGGAGACCAGTGCGTTTTCCTTAGCGGTATTGCTGCGATCGAGCTTCCCGTCGCTCACGCAGAGGGTAAATTCGTGACGCGTGATTCCGCCACGCTCGAAGCGATCGCATCCAGTCAACAGTTGGTGTTACGGTACGTGACCCAATCGGACCCGCAAGCCAGCGACGTACCGTATCCCCAAAATCCAAACGGTTCTCAGGCAAACCTGGCCGGGCTTTGCGACGCTACGGGACGGATTTTTGGCCTGATGCCACACCCGGAACGGTTCCTGGACCCCACCCAACACCCCAGCTGGACACGTCGGAAAATGCCCACAGAGGGGGACGGCCTGCGGCTCTTTCAAAACGCAGTCCGTTACTTCCTGTAGTTCCCCACCACCAGCCGGAACTCAAATTTTCCCCACAGCACATCACAGCGAACACCACTAGCGCATTATGTGGCAAGGTATTGAAGGACATGACGAAGTCGTTGATCGATTCCGTAAAACGTTGCGCCATGGCCGTCTGGCAAGCACTTACCTGTTTGTCGGCCCAGCTGGGATCGGCAAGCGGACGTTTGCACTTCGCTTGGCGCAATCGCTACTGTGCGGACAGGTTCCCGACGAACAGCTGACCTACTGTGGTGAGTGCGAATCGTGCCGTCTCGCGGCGGCCGGCACCCATCCCGATCTGCTGGTTGCTCAACTGCCTGAGGGGAAAAGCACGCTCCCGATCGAACTTTTTATTGGTGATCGTGATCACCGCCACCAGACGGGACTCTGCCACCATTTTTCGCTCAAGCCATTTCTGGGAAATCGCCGAATTGCGGTCATTGATGATGTAGACCACTTTAGTCAGGAGAGCGCCAACTGCTTGCTCAAAACGCTGGAGGAGCCGCCCCCGGATTCACTGCTGATTCTCATTGGGACCAGTCCCAGCCGACAGCTCCTCACCATCCGCTCAAGAGCTCAATTGGTCCATTTTAGCCCCCTCTCACAGGAAACGTTCCTGCGTCTGGCAATCGCCAACGGGATTGTGGAAGATCTGGCCGCTGCCCAGCGGCTCGCCGGAATCAGCAACGGCAGCCTGGAGCGGGCCCGGCAACTCGCTGCCCCGGAACTGTGGGAATTCCGCGGGATCTTATCCCGATATCTTGATCAACCAGAAATAGACGCCGTCGGAACGGCTGAACTCGTATCCGATTTTGTGGACAAGGCTGGTAAAGAGGCTTCGGCCCGACGAGCACGCCTGAAAACGGTTCTCCAGTTTGCCGCCGACTTTTATCGGGAAAAGATGCGAAATGATCACCGGGTCGAGACCATCGGTCAACTCGACCATTGCCTGAAAGCCGCCGAATACATCGATCGCAATGCCAACCAGGCAACCCTCATTCAATGGTGGGCCAGCCAATTAGGGCTCCGCAGATCGACTCCTGCTCATCCTGCTGGGACGCTCGATCCCTCTTGTTGACATGCCTACCGACGGTGTTTAGACTCCTAGCTTTTACCGGGCGGGAGGCGTCGTCCGTAGACGGGGAGCTTGGTCCAGCGGTTGGAAAGTTGCGGCGGTAGAAAACCACGTTGCGGTGACGCCACGACCCCTTGTATTCTTGAGTTGCGATCAAGCACACAGCTGACCCCGTTCTCTGATTCAGCCAATCTCAACAATTATTACCAAGGAGAAACGCAAGTACGCTATGAATCCAATCGTATATATTGTTCCGATCGTTGCTGTGCTTGCCTTGATTTACGCGATGATCCGTGCCTCTTGGGTCCGGGCTCAAGACCCGGGCACCGAGCGGATGCAGATGATCGGCACCTGGATTGCCGACGGCGCCATGGCGTTCTTGTCGCGGGAGTATCGCGCACTTGCCATTTTTGTCGTGGTACTGGCCATCTTGTTGGGTGTGACCAACCAAGCCATCTCAGGTGATAAAGAAGATACCAATGGTCTGATCGCCGTCTCCTTTGTCCTGGGTGCTTTTTGTTCTGCACTGGCTGGGTTCTTTGGCATGAAAACAGCCACGCTGGCAAATACCCGCACCGCGGCAGCAGCCCGGGGAGGCCTCAACACGGCACTGCAAGTCGCCTTCACCGGTGGATCGGTAATGGGGCTTTCGGTCGTCGGGCTGGCACTCTTGGGACTTGGTTCGCTGCTGTTCATTTATCTCAAAATATATCCCACAGCCGTTGACGGGCATGGTCCCTTAATGCTGGTCTTGAACATTCTCTCCGGTTTCTCGCTGGGGGCCTCTTCGATCGCACTCTTTGCTCGTGTTGGTGGTGGTATTTATACCAAGGCGGCTGATGTGGGCGCAGACCTCGTTGGTAAAGTCGAAGCGGGAATCCCTGAAGACCATCCGCTCAATCCGGCCACGATTGCCGATAACGTGGGAGACAATGTGGGTGATGTGGCTGGCATGGGAGCCGACCTGTTCGAATCGTACGTCGGGGCGATCATCTCCTCCATGATTCTCGGCGCCACCTGGTACGTTGGGCTGACCGCTGTCGATCCCGAGGCCAGCCTGGGCATGAACGCCGTCTATCTGCCGCTGGTGATCGCCACGATCGGTATTATTGCGTCGATCATCGGCTTCTTTTTCGTGAAAACCAAAGAGGGGGGCGATCCCCAAAAAGGACTCAACCGGGGAACCTTTGGGGCTGGCATCCTGATGATCATTGCCACGGTTGTCGCCATCAAAATAATGATTCCTGGTCCCGTTGACGTCGTAGATATTATGACGGGCAACGTCGAGACCTATTCCTGGTTTGGGATTGCAACCGCCGTCGTGGCGGGTTTGATTGCCGGTATTGCCGTTGGCCTGCTCACGGAATACTACACGGCTACGAACCGGGCACCCGTCGAATCCATTGTCGACTCTTCACGAACTGGATCGGCCACAACGATCATCCAAGGTATCGCTGTAGGAATGAATTCTACAACGTACCCCGTCCTGGTAATCGCCCTGGCCATACTCGTTGCCTATACGAGCGCCGGTCTTTATGGGATTGCGATGGCGGCACTTGGCATGCTCTCGACGATCGGGATCCAGCTTGCTACCGATGCCTACGGGCCAATTGCCGACAACGCCGGTGGCGTTGCGGAAATGGCCCAACTCGGGCGGGATGTCCGTGCCCGAACTGACAAACTCGATTCGGTGGGCAACACGACCGCGGCGATTGGCAAAGGGTTTGCCATCGCCTCAGCTGCTCTGACGGCACTCAGCCTGACTGCGGCGTTCCTGACAAAAATGGGAGGTCACGTTAATCTCGATGCGGCCAATCCGTATGTGTTGGTGGGACTCTTGATTGGCTGCATGTTGCCGTTTCGCTTCTCTGCCATGGCCATGGTAGCGGTTGGCAAAGCTGCCCAGGATATGATTCGAGAAGTTCGTCGCCAATTTGAGGAGATTCCGGAACTGCGACCGGCACTGGTTGCTGCCAAGCAAGCCGAAAGCGAAGAACGCGATCCCTCGCCCGAAGAGGCCAAAGTAATTCAAGCTGCCGATGGCAAGGCCGAGTATTCCCATTGCGTTGAAATTGCGACCGGTGCGGCGATCCAAAAAATGATCGCGCCTGGCCTGATGGCGGTCATTGTCCCGGTGGCAATTGGCCTCTACAACGTCAACATGCTCGGAGGGCTGCTGATCGGCGTTACCATCTCTGGTGTTTGCCTGGCAATCTTCCAATCGAATTCAGGTGGTGCATGGGACAATTCCAAGAAACAGGTGAAGGAAGGAGGGCGCGCCAAATGGGGCAATGATTTTGAAGAAATGCACAATGCAACCGTTGTCGGCGATACCGTGGGCGACCCGTTCAAAGATACTTCGGGGCCGTCGCTCAATATTTTGATCAAGTTAATCAGTGTGGTGGCAATGATCATCGCCCCCTTGCTCATGGCATGGCATAACCTCCACCCATCGGACGAAGAGGCTTCAATGCCTCCAACGCACTACCAGGTGAGTTCCGACCACCCGGATCGATAGAACGAAGTGGGACCGCCTCAGACAGGTAATTGCTGCAGGCAACGCCTAGTAAGAGAGCCCCTCAAACAGCAACAACTGGGATGGCAAGAATTTGCCTGATTGGAGGTCGGCGTCAAGCCGTTTCGCCAGTCGTCGGCCCATTGCCAATTTGGCGGGCTTCGTGAGGATCAATTTTCGCTGCTTGACGGTTCTCACGCTGAATCGCCTCATACACTTCGCGACGGTGTACCGGGATTTCTCTGGGAGCCTGAATTCCAAGTCGCACCTTATCTCCGCGAACGTCAACGACCGTCACCACGACGTTATCGCCGATGACGATGCTCTCATCACGTTGACGAGACAAGACAAGCATGTTTGGCTCCCCATCATTGACTGAGGATCGGACACTGCGTTACGCCTACCAGACCAGCTGGGTGCAAAATGGCCTGTTGTTCCGGTCACACCGAAGATCCGGGTTACTTCACCCGAATCCCTGCTCACCGGTTTTCGCACTGTTAGCAGCATCGGCCGCAAGAAGTCGGCAACTCAAGATCACCGCGCCACGTACCGGTTGTAGGGGAGCGATAGACGTCTAAAGCAGAGAATTAAAAGCAAAAGCATTACAGTCGATTCAGTTGTTATGAGCCCGACAACGAGAAAACCGCTTCCTGTCCGCTCCCCGACCGCTACGCAGTTCTCCGCAACGGTAACGTTGCTTTGACAAGATGTTGAACTGCATGGTCGTCTTTGGCAACGATCTGGCGTCCGGCGCGTTGCTCAAGATTAATCACCACGGGAGCTTTGAGGTTCAGAGCCAATGAACCACCCGACTTGCTGACGATCACAAGGACTTGTGCAGCCTCTGGCGTAGGAAGCTTGAGCGGTTCCAAGTCGCGCGCCCGCACACGAACGTGGTAATCATTCACAAAGCGACGTGGACTCACAACAGCAAGTGCCACGTCGGCATGATCGAGGCTTTGCAACCAGCCCAGCAGAGGATTATCAGCGTCAGCCAAAAGCGCCCAACGGCAACATGACTCCATGCCGATCAGTCCGTTGTCAAAGGTGATCACGTCAGTCTCGTCGAATTCAACTTTTCCAAAACGCGTTGTTTCAATCTGCATCGGTTCTGCCCTCATTCACCTTCCGGTGCATAGCCATGTTGATTCCTCCCAGGGAGGATCTTACTGGAACATCTCCTCAAACATCGCGACAATCAGTTGTCCCGGGCCGGAACAGGAACTTTTTGAAGTCTCTTGCGAGAACATGCTAGCACCGGGCACCAAGCTACCATCTTTAAGATCGGCCAGTCGGCAATCACATAGCAAGAAAAACCAGAGGGTGAACTGCCGTGGTGCCAGCAGACACCGCGGAGCGGGCTATAGCCGTTTTAGAACCCGTCGTGGACTGGCGATACGATTGGTCGATTTCTTCCCTGGAACCCTCACTTTATCGGGAATGCAGGTTCCAGAGAGAAAATCGTTCCCGTCTGCCCGGGTACGACAACATCGAAAATGGGCTCCATGAAAACGAAATCGAGAACGCTGAGCCGTAACAAGCTGGCCCCGGTTCGCAACGATGCCCCCAGGGCAAACTGTCTGGCTGAGAGGTCTGAAACCGGCTCGACGTCGGCTGGTAGGTGCTATCGGCAAGACATGCCGGTCATCGTAGGGTCAACGGCAATTGCTCCGCAGAGAACCAGAAAGACTGGAAGAACCGCTGGCTTACTGCGGAGGCCGGGCAGTCGCAATTAACTCGGCGGCTCCATCAGCCAGCAACTGCTCCGCAACTTGCTGGCCAAGCTCGCAGGCATACCGAAGTGGCCGTACCGCTGCCGAAAACGTGCGTTGCTGCCCGTCGCCACTCAAAACCGCTGCAGCCAGCTTTAACTCTCCGTCAGGCTGGATGGTTGCCAGGGCGCCAATCGGCGCCGAGCAGCCCGCCCGCAAATGGGCCAGGAGCGATCGTTCCGCTGAAACCTCGGCATGCGAATCAGGGTTGTCTAACTCGGCAAGTGCCATGGTCGTGCGTTGGTCGTCAACACGGCATTCAAGTCCAAGTGCACCCTGCCCCACCGCTGGTAACATCATTTCTGTCGAAAATGATTGGGTGATTCGATGCTCAAGACCAAGCCTCTGAAGACCAGCCTCGGCCAGTACGATTGCATCGTACTGGCCATCATCGAGTTTCGCCAATCGGGTATCGATATTGCCGCGAATCCCAACCAGTTGTAAATCAGGCCGCAAATTCAACAACTGCGCGATCCTTCGAATACTGCCGGTTCCTACGCGCGCTCCTGCAGAAAGCTGTTGGTATGAATCGGCAACATTTGAAATAAGAACATCTGCCGCACTGGCCCTCAGGGGGACGGCGACCAGTTTCAGTCCGTCAACCGACTCGGTCGGCAAATCTTTGAGGCTATGAACGGCAAAATCAACGGTGTGGCCCAAGAGAGCACGCTCAAGCTCTTTGGTGAAGAGACCTTCCCCACCGAAGGTGCCAAGGGCTCCTGCTTGTTGATCCCCTCGGGTCGTGATTTCGACAAGTTCAAGGGTATGACCAAGATGCCGCAGCTCCCCGGCAACCCAGTCCGCCTGCGAGCGGGCCAACTTGCTGCTGCGAGTGCCAAGCCGAAGCGGAGATGAAGGCGATGAATTCATCTAAATATTAAACTCGATTTCCGGTAATTCTGTCGATGTGACTCATCCCGGAAAAAACGAGATTTGGGCCGGGACCGGTCGGAGGTGGCAGCGGCTGTTTATTCCCGGCCAACGATCGAGGCTCGCAGAATATCGCCTCAAGCTGCCCCAACCGCGGTTTAACCGGGACAAGTCTGGCAAAGCCCACCGGCGTCACAGACCATGATCCAACCCCCAATGCTCAAGTGGCGGAGCCCGGAGCGAGAGTCCCCGGAGCAAAAGTCAAGGAGTGGTCGACACGTTTGAGGTGTTGGAAATTGGCGTCTGTCCAAGGGGCGCGGGTACCGCGGTCTCCTGCCTGGCTTCAAAAACCTCCATCAACTGTTGGGGCGGAACCACGACACCGCAACTGATAATAAACTGGAAAGCCTGCTCAACCGTGATGTTCAAATCGACGGTTTCACTTTTCTTGACCGTCATCGTGTAGCCAGTGAAGGGCATTGGCGAAGTTGGAACAAGAAGCGAGAGAACCGGTTCATTGGCGGCAGAACGGATATCAAGCATACTCTCGCCGGTAACCAGGCCGAGCGACCAGATACCCTTGCGAGGGTATTCGACAGCCACAACTCGTGAGTACTCCAGATCAGAATCGGTAAACAGGAAGTCTGTGACTTGTTTAACCGACGTGTAAACGTTGCGTACAAGCGGAAGGTGATGGATCAATCGCTCGAACCGATTCCAGAAAAACCGCCCCGCACCTGCAGCTATGAATTTCCCGAGCAGGTAAAGTACCAGCACGAAAAAACTCAAAAAGACCGGGATGACATACTCGCGTCGCAACCATTCTCTTTCGATGTAGTTAAGGTAGATCTCCTTGGCCGTTGCGGTCTCAATTGCCTGTTTGCCGATATGGGACTCAACCTTGTCGTAGACCTTCAGCGGAACGAGGCGATTGTCCACGGCGACATGATAGTCGGCGCCATCGATCTGCGCCAAGCCGAACTGATCGAGATGAATGTTGCCTGCCGGCTGGATGTCGGCCGTTTCAACAAAGGCCCAGCGCGCAAAATCTTCCAATGGCTCAAGCAGGCGATCTGCAATCGTGTTGCCAATCCACAAAAAGATGGCAATGGTGAGCAGGGGCGGAAGAAGTATCCCCAACCCCCGCAGCACAGCGCGGCGGAAGGGATTGAGCTTCTTTTTCCGCTTGCCTAGTTTTGTGTTGGGAGGAACCATTCGTTCGACCTTGGCTGGACGTATTAATTCTTGCAACCGGCTGGGTGAAGACAAGTGGACAGCAGATCCCGAGTAACGGTACCGTAACCCTTTTCCGGATCAAATTCGCTAAAATCGCCGTTCGTCAACGACCTGTTTCGCGAAATACCGAATGAGGACATTTCAGCAACTATGCTGCGGCGCTGCGGACGACAGTTGCCACGGTCACGTGTACCACTCCAGCCGCTTTCAACAGCCGGGTGGCCGCGTTACATGTCGAGCCAGTCGTCATAATATCATCGACCAAAAGTACCCGAGTACGCTGTAAACCATAGCCTACCCCTAGAGCCATCGCACCACGCAAATTCCGAACCCGCTGCTGTGGCGATAAACCGGACTGTGGCAACGTGTTACGATGTCGACACAAAATCCCCGGCCGAACCGGCACGTGGAGTCGTCGCCCCAGAACTTCGGCCAAAATCGCGGCTGAATTCGTGCCGCGCTGAGTTCGCCGTAACCAGTGCATCGGGACTGGCGTGATGAAATCTGGCTGCGCCTCAAGCAGCCGGTCACGACAGTACACCCACATTAGTTCACCGGCTGCCAACGCGAGCGATTCCCCGGAGCTTTTTTTCATCCTCAGCACAATATCCCGAAAACGACCGCCGTAGTGCCCCAAGGCAATTGCCCTGTCGAAATCGAGTTTGCAACCGGAGCAGTGGGGACAGGCACCTGAACTGCCCAGTTGCCCGCAACCACAGCGAGAACAAAACGGGGGTTGGTAAATCTGTAGTTGCTCAAGGCATTCGGCACAAAACAGATTTCGCTCGCGACTCGAATTGGGTGTTAACTCGTGACCACATGCAAAACAGGATGGAGGAAACACCAAATTGAGGGCCGCGTCGCAAAAAGTCTGAATCCTCCCTTGCATGGCAGTCGTTTCGCCTGTCTGGTTCACGAATTCCCTCAGAGTCGCGATCACAACGGCAACTCATGAGCGGCCCATTCCGCTCAGCTAGCACTGCCCCCTATTGTAACGTCATGTTGACCTGCTTTCATCTGCTTGAGTATTCTCCCAACTCCAGCCACCATCCCCTCATAGCCACGTCCTATGCCACGCATCATTGACTGCTATCTTCTCAAGCAATTTGTACAGGTCCTGGGGATTTGCTTCTTCAGCATGGCTGGGTTGTATGTAGTGATTGACGCCTTCGGCCACCTCGATCATTTCACTGATTTCGCCGATGAGAACGGCAATTTGTTAGTGATCATGGCTGAATACTATGGCTATCGCACGCTTGAATTTTTCGATCGCACCAGTGGAATTTTGGCACTCATCGGGGCCATGTTTACCGTCACTTGGATTGAACGCCACCAGGAGATGACCGCCCTGTTAGCCGCAGGAATCCCTCGCCTTAGAATCCTCCTACCGGTACTCATTGCTGCAATTTGTGTCAGCTTTCTGGCAGCCGCCAACCGCGAACTCGTGATGCCAAATGTTCGGCACAAATTGGCACTCGATTCCAAAAATCTGGGTGGCGACAAAAGTGCTGATTTACAACCCAGCTTCGACAGCGCAACCAGCATCCTGCTCGCTGGCGACAAAGTTGTGCCGAAAGACCAGATTATTCAACACCCTAACTTTGTGATGCCGGCCAACCTGACAACTTACGGAAAACAAATCTCGGCTGACAAGGCACAATATTTTGCTGCCCAACCAAACCGCCCCAGCGGTTATTTGTTTAGCGGCGTGAAATCACCAAAAACCTTGCTGGCTGCGCCGTCACTTGAACTCGATGGCCAACCGGTGGTAATCACACCACAAGACGACCCCACGCTGGAACGTGACCAGGTGTTCATTGTGAGTGGGGTTTCCTTCGAGTTCCTGGCAGCAGGTTCCACCTGGCGTGATTTTGCTTCAACCAGTGAACTGGTACGGGAACTGCGTAGCCCCAGTACCGACCTCGGGGCCGGGGTTCGCGTCGCGGTACACAATCGCCTGCTCCGCCCATTTCTGGACACCACACTGCTTTTTCTGGGACTGCCCCTGATCGTGTCGCGCGCGAACCGAAATCCCTTCGTGGCAATTGGCCTTTGCCTCGCGGTGGTTGCCGTCTTCATGGTCGTCGTGATCGGCTGCCAATCACTCGGGTCGAGTGGCTGGATGCAGCCCGCCCTGGCTGCATGGTTGCCACTGATGATCTTCGGTCCCGTGGCCATTAGCATGGTCGATCCTTTGCGAACCTGAGCGTTCCTCTGCGAACCTGAAGAATGGCGCCATAGACAAAGAGCTGGAAACTGAAGACAATCCCCAAATTGTGCGGTCATTTGTTTAACGTTCCCGGCAAGTTTTGAAAGGCTCTCTACGATGAAAGTAGCCACGATCACCACCAACAAAGGTAGCATTCGCATCGAACTATTTGACGACAAAGCCCCCAACACGGTGGCCAATTTTGAAAAATTGGCAAACGAAGGTTTTTACAATACGCTCCTGTTCCACCGCGTGCTTGAGGATTTCATGATCCAAGGAGGGTGCCCCCAGGGTACCGGAACCGGCGGGCCCGGCTACAAGTTTGAAGACGAATTTCACTCCGATTTGACTCACGGTAGTCCCGGCGTGCTCTCCATGGCCAATTCGGGACCGAACACCAACGGATCTCAATTCTTCATTACTCATGTCGCCACACCATGGCTTGATGGCAAGCACACCGTGTTTGGGCAAGTGCTTGACGATGGGCAGGAAGTGGTCAATGCGATCCAGCAAGGCGACAAAATGGAAACCGTCGTCATCAGCGACCAGTAAGCGACGCATTGCAAATCCACGTCACGTCGGTCAGCCGTATGTCTTCGCAGTATCAGGATGAAGTGAGGCCTTGATGCCCGTGAACAGTACGGGCCATGAGCTGAATCGTTGTCGCATGAATATCAACGATATCGGACGCTTCAGGCGCATAGCCTCCGCCCATGACGGTCACAAGCCCAAGACCACGATCTGAACACGCTTTCAATACAATCTGATCACGAGTTTGAAGTCCAGCCTTGGTCAGGCTTAAACGACCATGTCGGTCGCCTTCAAAAGCGTCGGCTCCAGCAATGTAAAAAACGCAATCTGGTGAGAAACAAGCCCATACTTCTCGGAGAGCAGATCGCAAGGCCTCCTCGTAGGAAAGATCATCCGTCCGATCGGGAAGCGGGACATCCAAATCGCTGACTGTTTTTCGCAACGGATAGTTTTTCTTCCCATGTAAAGAAAGCGTGAATACCGAATTGTCGTCTGAAAAAATAGTGGCTGTCCCATCACCCTGGTGAACATCGCAGTCAACGACTAAAGATTTTTCAATCGAATTCTCGGCCTGCAAAGTTCGAATGGCCACGGCAACGTCATTGAATATGCAGTAGCCTCCCCCGTGATCCGAAAACGCGTGATGAGTACCGCCTGCCAGGTGCGCTGACCAGTGATTCCCTTTTGCAAATCGTGCAGCAGCAACGGTTGCTCCAGCTGATGTCAAACAACGCTCAACCAGACCCTCAGACCATGGGAACCCAATTGCCCGCTGGTCATGGGCATCAAGTTCTCCGATGAATACCCTTCGCAAATAATCCGCATCATGAACTCGGCTTAGTTCCTCGCTCGTTACGGGCGGACCCGGCAGCAAACGAACGGGTGCCTCAGGCCCAAACTCAGCGACCCGTTCACGCAAGGAGCTATATTTCGTCGCCGGAAAGCGATGTCCGTCGGGCAAAGGTAGAGGAATATGGTCGCTGTAAAAAACCGTCAGCATCATGTTGATCCCAGTGGAGGTCGTGATCTTTCCCGCAGGAAAACCAACGGGCCTGTCATTTTTTTGCGGCTGTGACTTTAACTCTGCAATCACTCGGGGCAATTAACGATCAGGCTGGTCCACAGCCTCCCACCAACGATGACCATGTCGGATTCAGGCACAGGATCGCTTCCGAGGTTTGATATGTCGCCAATGGTGGAGGGACGTGATTGGAAATTACGAGGATCCATGGACCCGTTCGACTGAAACCATTCGCAAGTCAAATTGACCCAAACCCGATATGTTAATGCAGTCGGCAGGGAAATCCAGATAACTGCCTGTATCACCGTGATAAAACTGTCAATGCCTGCAACTCCTGCCCCACCTCTTGAAAAAGCCTGCCCCACCTCTTGAAAAAGGAAGTCCCGCGGTGCAGCCTGGGGTGTTGCGACTTTTACCGCGGGCAATCCGAAAATCCCTCTCTTTATCGCCCGGCAGTTATGCATAACTGAGACTGAAAACGGCCCGCAAACCGTACTCTGACCGTCTCAGCAATTCACAACCACCTGAAGTCTTACCCGTTTAGAACTTATCTTAATGCTATCTTGTCGGAAGTTGTCCGTGAAAATCGTAGTTATCAGCATTCTCCTTGCCAAGATGCTGCTTGCAGCTGTTTTCGGAAAAAGCTGGCAAGAACTATTCCGCAAGTCACTTGAACGGTTTGTGCACCTCCCATGAACTGCTGTATTCATCCACCGGGTCCCGCTGAATCGATCCGATTGTGCCACAGCAGCACAGCAGTATCGCTTGTCGCTTTGCTATAAAACATCAATATGGATGACACTGTTTACATTTGTGATTCGTGTGGCGAAGAAATCGTAATTTCGGTTGATCTTTCTCAGGGTTCCCATCAGCAATTTGTGGAAGACTGTCCCATTTGCTGCCGAGCTAACGTGATTCATCTCGAAGTCGCAGAGAATGGCTCTGCGACGGCGTGGGCAGAACTTGAATGACAGCCAGGAATTGGCCCTCTGGGCTCCTCGTTCACCTTCCAGCCTTCGTCGATCGTTTTCCCCAGTGGACCACCACTTGTCAGCAGGCTATTTCCGACAGGACTCCTTTTGCTTTCGCTGGCTGCAACACTTTTTCCCAGCGTCGAGTCGTAATCTTATCGCGTCTTTGCGATCGAGTCCGCCGAGGGCCAATACACAGGTCCTGCCGCACGGGATCAATATCCTCTGGCTCCTGGCTGATTTTGCGGGTCTGTTGGCAGCTTCCCAGCGGCACTTGAGTTAAACCGGGCAAGACGCCGTAGCATTGTTTGGTTCTTTGCCCCAACTGGTGTGCATGAGTGGTTTATTCGGAAAACTATTTTTTTATAGTTAATTTTCTCGGCGAGAACACCTGCGAGGTTCGTGCTGTCTCAGAGGTAGTTGAGATCTGTTTTGATCTCCATTTCCGTGCGGTCAAAGGCTCCTAATGTCCTGTTATTTTGCAGCCATTTGCTGACCGTTTGCACCGTTTTGGACAAAACTGGCGAGGTACAAGAAGTGCTGGAATACAAGGGGCTATAAACCTGCCCGGACCACCGGAAATAGCTCAAAATCATGATTCCTCACCAAAGCGGGGGGGGACCAGAACGAGTCGATGCCGTATAATCCAACTGACGCAAAGACCTTTTGAATCTGGTATTCCATGAAAGACAAGAACTCGCCTATCAACGTTACGACCTACGATCGAGTTGCAAAACTTCTGATCGGGAATCCACAGAAATCACACGTAGAAATAGCTCAGCGTGCGAAGGTTTCGCTGAAAACTGTGATAAAAGTCTGGGATGGTACGATCCCTCGCCCGGCCGCTATCGTTTCTCGTCGTCTGGAACGACCGCAGCGTTGCCCTCAATGTGGTGCCCGCTGTATTGCATGGCCATGCATGACTTGCGAGATGGTCCACAAATCAGAATCGCTAAAGAGATTGCGCCGCGCTTGTGCGCCGATAAACCCTTTGCCATCCCACCAAAAGGCTAACCCAAGAGTACCAGCAAACTCCGCGTCATAAATCACTTAGTTTTTTTCGCAGCGACTCCATGCGATGTCGGTTGGCACCAAGATCCGAGTAGCCAACCTGAGAGCAAGAGCGGAAGTGGATCACACCTTCGTTTGGAACAACAACAAATTCGACATCGTCGACGAACCGAAACAGAGTACTTGTGAACTCGGCATGCAAGTAACCTGGGGTCTGGCTGATGATTCTTACCCCAGGCCAACCCTGTAGAATCTTATGAATCTTCTCTAGAGCAGCTTGCCCATCACCCGAGAAAAAAAGTGGGGCAATCGCGTGCCGTTGATCAGCCGCCTGGCTGGATACACAATTTGGCGAGTCCGGACAAGCTGATAGTCGACTGTCTCGCACACCAAGGTTTAGAGATCTTGTCGTCCGCATATTCAGCAGCTGTACACAGAACAGGAAAATGACAATTGATGCTATGGTTCCCACGAACAACCTGACCGTCTTATTTTCTAGCATAACACATCTTCAGGATGATCTGGCAGTCGAACTTGGACAGGGATCACAAACCGTCTGGCATTCTCGATCATGAATGTTTTTCGTTGCGATTACCGAACCACAATCGTTTCTAAAACTTCCTGTGAGCAGGAAATTCTTGACCATGGATACAACCTCTTTGCGAAACAGCAGTGAAGTGTGTCCGGCGTCGATCTCGACGAAATCACACATGCCGGCCAAATACGTACTGGACAAATGGACCACCCGATCATGGGTAGCGGCAATTACCCCAACCTCATGCTTTCCAAAACCGGGAACTTGCCGTACCTAGCTGTCTTCCACGTCGCAAATCTGACAGAGCGGTTTGCAAAACCCAATAAACTGGGACAGTTTGGTAGCTGTATGGGAACCCTGATGTGGTGAAGCCAGGGTGACAATTCGCCCGAGCTGCTGAAGAGGCCCAGTTGCCAACGTAGAACGTGCCACAATGCCGCCCATACTGTGCGCCACCAGGTGCACACGGGGAAATCGAGGGTCAGCACTTACGTTGTGAATGCGCGCTCTCAACTGGTGGGCATGCCACTCGATCGAACGCCACAGGCTCGGGTAACCCCAATTCGCAGTTTTAAACCCGGATCGCTCCAAATGCTGTTGAATTGGCCACATGACAAAAGGATTGGCTGCCAAACCGTGTAACAGAATCACCGCTTCAGAAGTTGTGCCGTATTTTTTTGTTTGTTGATCCACCACTCAAGCTCCACTACTTAACCCAACTTTTCGGAACTGGCCGTTACGATTTGTTTTGCCATTTCTAAACCACTTAACACGGCACCCTCAACTCGCAGCCCTCCACACCAATCACCACACGCTCCAATCGACAAATCGACGCGAAAAGGTATTTCCTTTCCAAAGGGTCCGGTAGTAATACAAATTACCAGCGGCGGGCAGCCGAATCGACAACAGCAAGACATGGTTTGCAAATTGGTTTTTGTTCCGAATTAGCTCATTGCCGGGGTTGAACAAAACTCTATAGTACCGCCAGACCTAAGCGGCAATGCGGTTGATGCCCCTGAAGGATCTTCAGCACAATCCATGTTCCGTGAAGATCAATCCGAAAATCAAGCAACCTCGGATGAACGGGTCTTATCACCGACCGCCAGTATCCGCCAGTTTTTTTATTTTGCAAATTGGTTAACCGGACGATAACGAACAACTCGCATGCCATCCACGAAATTCAGACAATCGTTGAAACTGCCAGTCACCCCAGAGGAACCCTTCGCCTGATGACCTTACCCCGCTTTTAGTACCAGCCTAAGTGAGAGAATCGGGGTTAAGTAACTCGGCTGTGTTCTGGAGGCTGAGGCGTAGCCGAAGCTGGAAGAACACAGCCAAGCGCATACGTGGCGGGGGTCTGGTAATCCAATGAACTATGGGGCCTGCGGTGGTTGTAGTCAAGTCGCCAGCGGTCGATGACCCAGCGTGCCTCAGCCAAGCTCAGGAACAACTCACCATTGAGAAGCTCATCACGAAGCCTGCCGTTGAAGCTCTCCACGTAGCCGTTCTCCCAGGGGCTGCCTGGGGCAATGAACAACGTTTGGACGTCGGCTTGGCCGAGCCATTTGCGTACCTCCTTCGCCACGAACTCCGGCCCGCGGGCACCGACGCGCAGCGTTGGTCGGCTGCGGATGAACTGGGGAGTCCCACGCACGGCAAACAGATAACGCAGGACTTCCACTACTTGCCTGGCTGTGAATGACCGAGCAACCTCGATCGCCAGACATTCGCGAGTGAATTCGTCGATCACTACCAATAGCCGAATCTGAC
>Ga0310121_10000838_pt1 | contig 32825 bp, 29 predicted proteins | sample CB27_Tmax_986_MG_FD_203504 | JGI IMG/M metagenome (GOLD analysis project Ga0310121, IMG submission 203504) | Marine microbial communities from Western Arctic Ocean, Canada - CB27_Tmax_986 | ecosystem: Environmental > Aquatic > Marine > Oceanic | place: Canada: Western Arctic Ocean | collected... | reverse complement strand
ACACTATTCAAGCCGAAGGCATCTTAATGCGTGCCCCTACTTGTCTCAGCGCGGTTCTCTTCAGTACGATGCGCCGTAATTGGATGTCAATAAAGGTCAATGTGATCGCGTGTCCACCGGGTCGCGGCTCAGAGGGTGCTCGGCACGCGCGGTGACGCTAACCACGAAAGCTTAGTAACGGTTGCAACGATTGGAAGTACTCAAGCCCCAAACGTTCGTGGTGGACACGGCGGTTCCAAACTGGCGCACTCTGCGGCTAGATGATTGGTTGATATCTCGACAATCGCCGCATGGGGGAATCTTGGTCGGTGACATTCCGTTGACCTGCTCGGGACGGCGGGTCTGATCCTATTCATCTTCCTTCGTGATGACTTGCGAATCGCAACAGTCTAGGAAGGGCCGAGCCGTTCGAACAATTCGGGCAGCAACGGCTCGTAATTCTGCCAGCGATCGACCGACCGCGCATAGACGGGCTGGCGTACCTGGCTGACACTGGCCGTGCGAATCGGACGTGCCGTGGTGTGGAACTCGACGCAGCGGTCGTCCCCGGGAAGTCCAATCCAGTCGATCAGCTCGCGCGCGACGACTGGGAGGTCCAACACGGTTCGTTCGTAGTCGACTTCCAACATTCGCACTGGCAGGTGTTCTTGCCAGTGCGCCATCAGCCGCTGGTACTGTCCGACGCGATGGCGATGTGGTCCGGCTGGCTGGCCCAACGAATGCTGCGGAAGCTGGTCATCCAGCAGGAGAGGGCCGTAGCGCGGACATCGCGGCGGCAATGGATAATAGGCACGGCGGGAAACAGCGCAACGATCCAACCCAGATACAGATAGTTGTCCGGCATTTTGTCGACGATGCGCCCCGCGTCGGGAGTGAGGGACCGAAGTTCGTCGAGATACGCGCGGGCCACGTCACGGAGAGCATCGCGAGCAATTTCCGCAAATCGCCATGCCGGCACGTTGTCCAGACCAGTCGAGACCGCTTCGAACGACTCACGCGCGAAGTTCAACTCGCCGGCTCCGTAATCCGTAAGCAGCCGGGTGGCTGGCGATGATCTGCTCGGTGAGCGTGGTTCCGGAACGGGGCATGCCGACGATCAAGACGGGCACATCCGTATCCAGTCCCCACTGATTGCCGTCGCCGGCCGCAACCCGGTTGAACCAGTCAGCGTCGAAAGTGTCAATGATACGATCGACGAAGACTTGATGTTCGGCCGTTTCGTAGACTTCGCCGCGTCGCGTCCAAGCGAGCTGCTGTTGTTGATTTGCCGCGTTCAGAGCGAGTGTGGCGGCGGCGAACTCCCGCTCAGCATCGAAGATTCCGCCTAGCGCATAGTAGACACCGGCTTGCGAGGTGGGCTTCAACCAGGGCGTGTTCAATAGTGCTTTGATTTGCTGGATGTCTTCCGTTGTCAGCCGCTTGCGATGATGGGCCGCCAGATTGTACCAGGCACTGACAAGTTTGGGATCGCAGGCCGTTGCCTTTCGAAAACAATCGTAAGCTTCGTCCAGCCTGCCGATTTCAGCGAGTGTCTGGCCCAGCCCGTTGTGGGCCGGCGCAAAATCCGGATCGAGGCGGATCGCCTCACGAAAGGCCTGCACGGATTCGTCGTATCGCTCCTGATCGCGGTAAACACACCCCAGTCCGTTCCACGCTTCGTGGGCATCGGCATCCAGCCGGATGGCGGCGCCATAATGCTCTAACGCCAGATCGAAGTTCTCCTGCTCGGCCAGCGCGCTGGCCAGGTTGTTGTGAAACCGCGGTGTGTCGGGCTGTAGCTCGAGTGCCTGCTGGTACGAAGAGATCGCCTCGTCGAGCTGCCCTTCTTCCTACAGCGCCTGCGCCATATTGTTGTAAACCATGCCAATCCGCGGATTCCGGCGCAGGGCTTCGCGGTAGCACACTTTGGCGTTTTCCAGTTGTCCCTGCTCGCGGAGAACGTTGCCCAGATTCGACTGGCCTTCCGCGAGGTCGGGCTGTAGCCGCACCGCCTCGCGACAGTGAGTGAAAGCCTCGTCGATTTCGCGTTCTTCGAGCAGAAGTTGGCCGAGATTGTTGTCCGCTTCGGCGCTTTCCGGGTTCGTATTAACCGCCTGGCGATAGACTTCGATGGCCTCCTTCGTACGGCCTTGTTCGCGCAGTGCGTGGCCGAGACTGTTGCACGCGGCGGCGAAGTCGGAATTCAGCTCCAAGGCCCGGCGCAGCACCGATTCCGCTTCGCCAAGACTGCCAAGCCGCATCAAAGCCAGACCCAAATTATTGAGTGCCGCGAGATAGTCCGGTTCGATCGCCAGCGCGTCGTGGCAGCAGGCAACGGCCTGCTCGGCATTTCCCAGCGCGCGATGCGCCTCGGAAAGATTTGAGTGATACGTCCCACATGCGGGGTTCATCGCAATGGCCCGTCCGATCAGTTCGATTGCGTCCGAGTGGTGGTCAAACTGATGCGCAATCACGCCCAGAAAATGCATCGCGTCAGCATGATCGGGATCCTGTTCTAGGCAGTAGCGATAGCCGATTTCGGCGTCGCGCAACTGTCCATCCTGGTGCAGTCGCATTGCGCGCTGAAAATCGTCTGCTAACACGATCGTTCGCTCCGGGTAGATGTGCTGTTCGACAGTAGTCTATCAAACGCGCCTGCGATTGCCTGCGTCAAGCCGGCACGGCGCATCGGAGGCCGCACAAGGCCTCCCATCTACGTTGACAGATCGTTTGCCTGAAATGGTGATCAGCGTGCTGCTTTTAGAGTGGCTGCGGAGCGTCTTTTGTTTTTTGGCGTGCGTTTTCCGAGTCGTTTCACGACCAGTTGCCAAATTCTGCCAACGCATAGTCAACATCAATCACGTCCATGGTATTGTTCCCGCCGTTGATCCCGTGTGCCTCGACGGTCGCAAAGTTATTGGCCCGGTTGAAAAATCCGTTGCCCGACATAAATCCAAAATTACTCCGACCGTAAAGAAAATCGTCGGAGACGGAATCAAAAAAGACCGCGGTGTCCGCACCACCTGTCGAGTAGGCGAAAACGGCTTTGAATCCGGCGGCGTAGTTGTAAAAACCTCCAGCCATATCTTCTAGTACAACATGCGTTTCATAGGAAGTGAATCGGTCGTTACTGACGCCATCGTACAATGTTGCATAGTCAGTTCCACCTTTCGTCGAATAGGCGGACAGCGAATCAAATCCCGATACGTAGTTGTAGTATGTGTTATTCAGACTGCGTAACAGACCGAAATTGGCGCCAGCAATCAGTCGGTCATCGAGAGCGCTGTCGTAAAGCAAGGCCTCGTCGTTTCCACCGTTGAAGGCAAAGGCATAAACTTGCTCAAAATCTGTGCCGCGATTGTAAAAGCTTCCGCCAAGGTCAAACAACACGCTGGTGTCTGGCTCGCCGATGAAACGATCATTGGTGGATCCATCGTACATGTAAGCAACGTCATTCCCTCCGGCGGTGCCGTAAGCGAGGACCGCGTCGAACCCACTGGCCCTGTTGTAGTACGCCCCGCTGGGGTCCTCGAGAATACTGAACTCCGTGAAGGCGGTCAACCTATCACTGGCGGGAGAATCGTAAAGTGTCGCGTAGTCAGTACCGCCATTCGCCGCATATGCTCGCACGGTGTCAAAACCGGTGATAAGATTGTAGAACTCTCCCGTTGTGCTACGCATGAGCGCGTGCGTGTTGGTCGCCATAAAGCGGTCATCCGTGGTACCGTCGTACAGGTAGGCTTCGTCGGTACCCCCCGCCGTGGCGTACGACGTTACCTGGGCAAACCCTTCGACTCTCGTGTAGAACGAACCGTTAATGGCCAAGAAAATACTATGGTCGTCGTAACCCAGATACCGGTCGTTGGAGGACGAGTCATGAAGATATGCTTGATCGGTTCCGCCATTATCGGCGTAAGTGTAGACCTGGTCAAATCCTTCAGCGTAGTAGTAATATTCTCCAGCCGCGCCTTGAAGCTCACTGTATTCAGGTCGGCCGGTGAAGGTATCATCGTTCGCGGAATCGTAGAACGTCACGTAGTCGAGTCCGCCATTCGTCGCATAACCGCGAATCTCATCGAAACCGATCGCGAAATTATAGTACTCGTCATTAACACCTCGCATGAGTCCAAAATTGGTTCCGGCAGCCATTCGGTCGTCTGTCGTCCCGTCGAAAAATTCGACACGGTCGTCCGTGCCAGAACCGGCATTAACGTTGATGTCCTCGACGCCATCGGCGGCGTAATTAAAACCCTGACCGGCAACTTCGATCTCGCCCGGTCTCATGGTTACGGCTTCGTTTGCACTAGTGCCGACAATTGAAAGGGAATCTCGGCCACCCTCGCCATGAAGATCAATCTGAGTAACCGACGCTGACGACCATGACGAGGTGACACCATTGACCGTCAGGACGTGGTCCTGGCCGGCCGCAAGAGAAATCACATCGTCTCCACTGGTGCCATGCACCGTTGCCACGTTGCCACTGATGGTAACGTATTGAAAGACGCCAAAATTGACGCCGGACGTCGTGTCGCCCGAAGTTACGGATACCGTTAGGTCCGTTGAAGATGTCGCTCCGAAGCTATTGGAGTCCACGTACTTGACTGTGTAAGAACCGGCTGTCAAGTCATTAAGCAGATATCCGCCCGACGCATCGGTCGTTGTATTGACCTCACCGCCGTCTAAATTGCCGTCATTGTTGGTATCAATGTACACCGTCCAGCTTTTTATGCCAGCTTCGCCGGGGTTCTGGTCACCACTGCTATCAGAATCGTGAAAAATGATCCCCGCTATCGAACCAGTGATGAGCTGGGACACCGCAGAGAGCGTTTCCAGGTCTATTTTCTCGTTTTCAGTCCCGACCGTCGCCGTTCCCATGTTCACCGAGCCAGTAAGACTTCCGCCCGACGCCGTCAGCGAGTACGTGCCGGGAGCCACCGCCATTTGATACCATCCTGCGGACATCGTCGTGGTCGTGTAGGTCAACTGGGGATTGGTCATATCGACGGCGGTAATCGTAATTCCACCTTCTCCTTCACCGGCATCGTACAAGCCATTCGTATCGACATCGGCAAACGCGACGCCAAGCAGCCGCGCGTCTCCGTAATTTCCGCGGTGGCCGAAGTCTTGAGTAACTAGTAGGGGCCCTACGCTGGTTACGGGATCACCGTCCTGGACCACGCCGACGCCGACCTCCTGAAAAGTATTCGACATAATGTTGTTGCGATGTCCGGCCGGCTCTTGAATTCCACTCGACGTGAACCCCCAATCGATTGCGAAACCAGCGTGAGCATAGAACGGATTTTGCGCATAGACAAAAACGTTTTCACCTACGGAGATAGAGCCTGACCAGTTATAACCCGCCGATACGATTCGATCCAAGAGTCCCGCTTCTCCAGGCAGCTGATGGCTTTGCGAATTGTGTTGCTGCATGAGTGTGCTATGTGCCGTCGCGGCATCCATTAACCCGTCCGCCCAAGCCAGCGGTGAAGTAGGGCTCAATTGTGCCCATTGGGATTGCAGGACGTTGATGTCGACGTTGAAGAAGTCGAGCGCGGCGTTTACGTTAGCATCGGCTGTCCGGAAGTAATTCGAGTCAGTGGAGTCCGTCGTATTAAGGAAGATCACATCGAGCTCGGCGGCGGGGTCGAGCCGCATCCGATTAACGTGTTCCAGAATTTCTTGTTCGTATCCTGTCGGATTAAGAGAAAGAGCGATTCGGTCCTCGAGCCCTTCGAGACGTCCGAATTTGTAGTTTCGCGTCGATTTTTTCTTTTGGCGACCACTTGATCTCATAATTACACCTCGACACGCAAAATAGAAGGATTTGGCCCAATAAACGAAAAACTCTTTTGACGAGCGGTGAGGGATTTGATGATGAACCTGCTGCCGTCCAGCGGGGTCGTTCTTGGCACCGAATTCAAGGGTGCTGACGAAGTCATTCCAATCAAGTTATCCGCTCGCCAAGACAACTATACGTCGCGCCTAGCAGGGATCCCGTTGGCGAAGAGAGGGCGCTGTCATTTCCTAGTCCTCTGTGTCGCTACAAAGCGAACTGGTGCTGACTAGGTGAAAAAAGACCTCACTACCGGGGGATTTGTGCGACCGGATGATGCGATTTGACACTATCGCGCATTTAGAGAACGAATCCTCCAATGGGAATCCTCAAAAGCAGAACCAGCCGCAAATTCCTGGAACGCGGGCTTGCCGTCGAGCTGATCAGCAAGAAAAGCGAATCACGCAGCTTTGGCTCTGGATGAATGCCCGAATGCTGCAGAAAGCTCTGAGCTGAGCGTAACTGCCGCAATCCGATTGTCGGCCCTTAGAATGGCCAGAAGCTGTCTCAATCGCTCTAATAACGTGAGGCCACGGTCCAGCAGGATCCACTGTCTACCGCTCGCGCGGCATACGCTTCCGCCGCATCCGTCCAACCAATCAACCACAACTCGATAACCAAGTTGCTCGGCAACCACGACAGCTTCGGTAAACAGATGATGGTCTGCGTGCGTCATCAATTTCTACCCTCAACCCCCTTAGCTTGCCAATCGTGCTAGTGGGCACCATTTAGTGCTATGAAGGGCTCTACTAGCAAATCTGAGACGGCAAAGTCAAGCGGCAATTGCCAACAAGGCAATTCAATGTGCGAAATTCCGCTGAAGACAATGCAATGAAGCTAGCAGTCTAGCCCTACGAAAAGGGTTCGCGTTCAATAGGAATTGACGACTCCGCCATAACAGCGTGCCTGTTGCCCGTTCACATTGATCGAGACTGCCCCATCCTCTTCGACTCCACAGCAAACCCCGGTGATCTCACGTGTGCCACTCGACCATCGGATTGTCCTTCCGGTAAGAAAACAATGATCACGCCATTCACCGGCGAGCGAGGTTGGATTAATCTGACTTTTTTTCCATTGATATTCAATCTGCTTCAAAATGCCTATGAGAACATCGACCAAAGGCAACTCGTCTCCAGCGACACTTCGCATAGATATTGCTTGGCTGCGCCAATCGTCGTTCGACGAAGAATCTGGTGCTTCGCTGATTGAATTATTGACGTTGATGCCCACGCCGACCACAGCAAGATCCGACTGGCTGTTGTGAGATTCCACAAGTATTCCACTCACCTTACGGCCATTAACAAAGACGTCGTTGGGCCATTTTAGTTGGACGCGTGCGGTTGGAATAAATTCTACCAGCGCGTTGCGCAGGGCAATTGCGGTCCACATTGAGAGGGCCGGCCATGGAGAGGGTAGATTGGCTTGCTTAATGCTGGCCGCTAGCAACGAAAACGTCAGAGCACCAGGCGCGGCCCACCATTTGTTCTGGTTGCGTCCGCGGCCGGCCGTTTGCTGGCCAGCGACGATCAATGCTGGCAGTTTTTCTCGCCACTCCGGCAAGATACGGAGCGCCCGATCATTGGTGGACGGAAGCTCATCGTGATAATCGACCAATCGTACAAAAGTCTCGTCGACGACGCGGCGTAGATCCGTTGGGGTAAACATGACATGCTCGATAAACCATTCCTAAGCTGCCAACTTCGATGCGTTAGATTGTAAATGAGTGAGGATTACGCAGCTGTTCGTCGTAGGGGCCGAGGTGCCGCTCGTTGAAACTCGGGTACGATTCGATTGAGCTCTTCGACAACCAATTCATCGGACAAATCGACGGAATTACGCAAGCGGTTGATAGCTTGGAGAATCTCGAAACTATTGCCGACAACGCACTCGGCAACCTTGATCTTTGGATGTGTCGTTGCCAGGTGGCGTTCATTGGCGAGGTGGAGTTCCTCGAACATCTTTTCGCCCGCCCGCGTACCGGTAAACTCAATCTCGATATCATCGCCCTCTTTCAATCCGGACAGGCGAATCATGTCGCGAGCCAGGTCTACGATTTTTACGGGATTGCCCATATCGAGAACAAAAATTTCACCCCCTTGGCCCATCGCACCCGCTTGAATCACCAACTGCGAAGCTTCAGGAATGGTCATGAAATACCGCACCATATCTGGATGGGTGACGGTTATCGGCCCCCCATCGGCAATTTGCTTTCGAAATATCGGAACGACACTTCCCGCCGAACCAAGCACATTACCGAATCGTACAGTGACGAAACGGCAATCGGATCGGTCACTCATGGATTGTACATAAGTCTCCGCTATGCGTTTGCATGCGCCCATGACATTCGTAGGATTGACTGCCTTGTCGGTAGAAATCATGACAAACGACTTCACTTTATGGGCGTGGGCAAGATCGGCAAGCTGGGAAGTCAGTAGAACAATGTTTTTGACAGCCTCGCCCGGGTTCTGCTCCATGAGCGGGACATGCTTGTAGGCGGCCGTGTGAAATATGACATCCGGGCGATACCGCGACATCAGTTGGTCGATTCTTTGGCGGTCGCAAATGTCGGCCATACAGACCTCTATCTCACAGGATTTCGCCAGACACGCCAATTCTTGGTTCAAGTAGAATTGGCCGTTTTCCCAGCGATCTACGAGAATTACCTGTCGCGGCTGGAAGTTGAGCAGTTGACGACAAATTTCCGAACCGATACTGCCGGCACTTCCCGTCACCATCAGGGTGCCACCATCCAGCCATTGCTTTAACTCACGTTGGTCAATGCTCACGGGATCGCGTCGCAACAGGTCTTCGATCGATACACTCCGCGGTGCCAGGTCCACTTTTCCATCAATCAATTGCTCATAACTCGGGAGAACTTTTACATCGATGTTGTCCTGCAAACCTTCATCCACCAACGATCTCAGCTGCTTTCCGTTTATGCCATCACCGGCGACAAGTATGTCCTTCACGCCATGAACCCGCGCAATTTTGCACGTTTGGTCAACCGTTCCGACAATGGTCACGCCGCCAATAGTTGTCCCTACCAGGGACTGGTTCTCCGCAATAAAGCCGGCAACCGAGTATACTGGATCTTTGGTACGCCTCAGCATGCGCAGCAACGACTCGCCGTTGTCACCAGCGCCAGCAATCAAGACTCGGGTACCGGCATCGAACCGGCGAAAAATCAAAGAAGGCTCTTGCAAGACGCGATACAATGCCCGTACGGCGCCGATCACCAAAATCGTACCACCCCAGTCGATCAGGAATACTGATCGAGGAATATCATTCGTAACCGTCAGCATGTAATCGCCGATCGCGAGCAACATCGAGCTTGCAGTGGTTGCCTTGACCAGGGCGACCAAATCGTGAAATGTCAGGTATCTATTCATACTGTGATAGAACCCAAAGAAACCAAAACATAGAAACTTCGCCACGACCAAAAACACAGCCTCGGCACGCCATGTTGTCCAAACAATAGCGCTTATTTCACCTTCAAATCGCAGCCAATAGGCGGCATAAAAGATGCTTACGAATATTGGAAGGTAGAGCAAACCTCGAACGTATATCTTCAAGATTGCTGGAATCATCCTTGTTCCTTCCAAGATATTACCGAGCTTGAACATCGTCATCAATCGTCACAAAATTGTTCTAATGTGGGTCAAATCGCCGAGCTCGTGCCAAACGCAAACAATGCGCCAGATATTCATCATTTTGCTGGCGTCTCAGGCACCACGCCAACTCCGATACGGCTTCTTCGTATCGTTTCGCGTTGACCAATCGCAGCGCCAACCATTTACGCAATTCGAAGTCGTTAGGAAAATCAGCAACGGCACGGCGAAGACATGCAATCACGCCATCATTATCTTCCGTGAATGAATACATTGCCGCGGCCCTCCGCCATAATCCAGCCGAGTACCTGCCACCTCTTTCAGTCGCCCGCCGTTCGACGCCGGCAACGACAGATGGCAATATCGTCTTGGCTTGCTCGGGCAAACCAAGTCGACGGTATTCTTCGAACAGACGCTCCAAGCCATCTTGCTGAGGCTCGAACATTTCAACGAATTGCTGCGGGGAGACACGACTCGCATAGGCTTTGATTATGGCGTCCCGGTAGCCGATAGCTTGATGAAAAGCACGTTTCCAATATTCAATCGCAAGACTCGAATTCCCGAGTTGCACGGCAAATTGACCGGCGGCGAAAAGCACCGACGCATCATAGGGTCGTACAGCAAGTGCCTGACTGAACAGTTGCGTTTGGGCTTCCTCACGCCATCCCTGCAAGAACGCAAGGTCCGCCCAATAGGCGTATCCTCGCCCGTGTAGTGGACAACCTTGCAGCGCTCGGCTCGCGTGAGCAAACGCCGAGTCAAGCAGTTGGCGACTTGGGCCTATGGCGGCGCTTAGCCAATTGTCCTGATCGGCCCGGGACGAAAATCTGGACGCCAGCGCAGCACTTCGTATATCGCTTAACGTCATCGCATTGTCGCTTTCCTGCTGCTCGACCTCAAATTGCTTAAGCAAAATGGCGGCCATCCGCAAATTGGCTCTCGGATTGCCTGAATCATATTCCAAGACTCGTTGAAGCCGTGATATTAGTCTGTCCCGATCCTCTTCCACACGCTTTTTTACCTGTTCATCGCTGACTTCTTCTTGTCGACCCCAATTACTTCGCTGTTGGTCCTCCCGTTCCATTCGCAGAGACAGACGCTTGTAATCTTGCCAGTGCCACGACGCCACCGCCCCTTTGCATAAATCGCTCGCACCCGCGTAGGCAACCGTTAGCACGAGAATCATCGCGAGGCTAACTTTCCAACCCGACCCAGATTGTCGACGACGCAAGCGTCCCTGTGGTTCCCTGGCTTCTTGCGCGAAACTGCGCAATCGGCATGCGCATGCAGCCAGCATGACGGTAACCGACATGCATGCCGTGAGGTGCCAGGTGAAATCGAATATCGCGTGGATGACTCCGGCCAATATTCCAGAAGCCGCGGCGACACCACAGGCTCGCACTTGCAATGGAGATGAAGAACTTATAGCGATGACGCACCAACGAACACAAACAACGATTCCGGTCAATAATAGGCTGAATCCGACCGCCCCAGATTCGCTTAAGACTTGCAGCAGACTGCTTTCCGCATGAGTGTACTCAACACTAGATGGATGAGAAAAATGAATTGGATAGACTTCAGCGTGACTGCCAACGCCAGTACCTAAAATGGGAGAATTTTTCCATGCAGCAAGATTGGCTGCCCAAACACGCCGTCGGCCATTTGATGGATCTAGTTGCTCGATGGAACCGGATGCCAGAGTTTCCAACTCGTTGGAAAGCTGATCAACTCCGTGAAATAATAACGTGAAACTCAACAGTAGAGCAGCTGCTCCCAATCCCAATACAGTCTTGCGGGTCAACAGACCAATTTTCCAAAAGCCGAGAACTGCGAATAAACCTGCCAATACCATGACCAAGACACCGCCGCGGGACATCGTCATGGCGCCGGCGAAGCCGACAATGGCAATGCACACATTCAGGAATAGCTGTCCGTTCAGTCCCCCATTTGATGTCGACCGAAATGATATTTGTCTCTTCATCGAGGAAGACTTGCTTGTCCGGGTGCCGCGCTGCAACCACCACAAGAGTGGTCCGATGCCCAGCATCAAAAAGCCAGCGAAATGATTTGCGTTTGCGAACGGTCCGCTCAAAGCGTGACTGGCATTACGCGAGGGATGTACAAAGACCCACGAGAACTTTTCAGTAAGGCTGAAGTACTGCAGCAAGCCAAAAAGAGCCATAAATGAAGCCGCCAAAGCAATCCACCGTAGCAAACGCTCGACATCACCAACGTTTCGCAGTATTTGTAACGTCGCCAAAAACAGTCCCACATGCGCCAAATAGACATATAACGACCGGCGAGTGGCGTCCGGAACGAATGAGATAATGTCCCAAACGCCAGCATGTATGGAACCGCTTGACACGCTCGCGCTCCACATCGGTAAAAGATTCGTCCGATTGGGCGACAGCACGTTGAGAACGTTCGAATTCAGGGGGAGAAGCTGGACGAGCAGCACCATGGCGCCGGCGGCCAATAACAGTAACAAGCCACGCGGAAAACGAACATCTAGGCGAGAGACGTACCAGCGGGCAAGTGTGACAACAGTAAAAAGCGTCACACACAGGAAATAAGCAAGTCTCCCGATATCGTCCCGCCCTCCAACGAATATAGGCGCAACGAACAAAACGCCAACAATCGCTGATTCGATTGCAAAGTCGAATTTGGGATTTACGTCCACATGGTCATCGTTGAATGGTTTGCGACTGCTCACAGTGAGCTTCCGTCGGCGCTGTGAAACTCCCCCAGATGTTGCCGATTCGGGGATTCGATTCTGACCAGTCGCTGGGTTCACGTCCATCTATCCGTGACAGAGACTTCAACTGCGAAGACATTAGTCAATTGGTATTCGCGACACCTCGGCGCAATTCCTCGTCCAAATTATCCCGCGTTACGGTGGTAACCATTGAAGCTTGATGCCGGTTCCGCCCTGCTGTCCTGTTGGGCCACCGTTCCGGGGAATCGGACCACGCCGTCAATGTCGATTTCCTCGTCTTCGCCTGAGCCACCGTATTCAGTGCCATAACCGTAACCATACCCATAGCCGCCATACCCGTAATAGCCACCGCCTGACTCTTGATCAACGGCGTTGACCACCAAACCGAGCACGTTTACGCCAAGCGAGACGACTTCTTCATGCGCACGCATTACAACCCGGCGGCTGTTCTTTTCGGGTCGAACCACGATCAACATTCCGTCGACGGCCCGACTCGCGATCGCTGCATCCGTGGCCGCCAACATGGGAGACGTATCCACTAACACTTGATCGTAAATTGTTTCCGCCCAGGCGATGAACTCCGCGAATCGGTCTCGACCGAGTAATTCGGCTGAATCTGGAGGACGCCGGCCGGATGGTATCACATCCATACCGTCCACCCCGGTGGCCTGGACACATTCTAAGGCCAACGCGTCAAGTTCGTCATCGGATCGCAGGATTTCTGAAACACCCAACTGTCCGCGCATATCAAATAGTGCCGTCAGTCCAGGGCGGCGCAAATCACAATCAATCAACAATGTCCGCTTGCCCGCTTGGGCATACGAAGCGCCCAAATTCGACAACACCGTCGTCTTGCCATCGCTAGGTTCGGAACTGGTCACGACAATGCGGTGGCATTCATCATCGTTAAACGCGAGCGTGGTTCGCAACGTGCGAAACGCCTCGCTTTCGACAGCGTCCGGGGCAATATTCACTTGCAACGCTGCTGCACCGACACCCACTAGGGGTTCGTGCCTGCGTATCATCGCCAGCACCCGGGCACCAAGACATTCCTGCAATTCTTCCGGAGACTGGAAACGGTCGTCTATCACATCAAGCGTATACACAATCGCTGTACCGATGGCGAACCCAAAACACAGACAGACCAATCCCGTCCTCATAAGGTTCGGGCTGATTGGGTCCTCAGCCTTCACAGGTTGGGTCACAATGGAAACACGAACATCCACATTGTTCTGATTAATGTCAATATTTTCAATCTGATTCACAACAGCTTCTTGTACTTTGCGAAGCATTTGCACGTTTCGATCGATGATGCTCACTGCGGCGACACTGTCATTGAGTTCTATTGCTTTGGCCTCGGCGGCCCCGTATTGCTGTACCAGCTCCCGTTCTTTCGCCCACGTCCGGACCAGATCCTCCTCAAGCAAATTGACCAACATACGACCTAGCTTTTCGGACTGCATTCCGGACACCTTGCTCTCCATGTTGTGTCTTACGGAATCCAGATATTCCTGTTCGCTGGAAATGAGCTGGCTTAGTTCAACGACCTCCGGGTGCGCCGGACCGTAATGTTCCGCAATTGCGCTAAGGCGGGTCCGATTTACGCGCAAACGTTGTTCCGTGTCCCTCATTAAAGCAATGTCCGCGCTGTTCATACCCACAGCATCCAAAAAGATCTCCTTCCCCAACATTGGTTCAAGCGTCACAAGATGTTGCCGCAGGTCTCCCCCGGATCGATTCGTGTTCCGCAACGCGGCCAGGGAGGTGTCGAGTTCGATGCGTCTTTGTCGCGTTTCAGCGACCACCTCGTTCAGGCTGATCACGTTTTGGACAAGCGGATGAACGACATTTTTGTGTTCACTGAGTCCGAAATCCGCACAACTTCGTTTGGCCGCCAGGAGCTCCTGTTCTTTCTCATTCAAGCGAAATTCTACTTTCATCCGCCCTTCTTTGAGCAGGGTAATGACTTCGGCGCTCACGCTACGGTGGTTATCGTCAATGTAATCGAGATAAGCTTTTACCATCGCGTCGACGACGCGAGCTGCCGCGGCCGGGTCCTCGGAATGCGCGGTAAGTTCGATGATGCTCGTGCGACGCAACGTTTTGGCATGCAGCATTTCCTTGAGTCTGCCGACAGCGGCCTCTTTGCTGAGATCATGGGAAATCTCAGGCGGCAGCTGCTTCATGTTTTTCAGCGCGCCCTTGACCACAACCGCACTCGTGAAAAGTTGTTGGAACGTAGCCATTTGATCGTATGTGGACCGGTCCGCCGAAAAACCTACGTCGTTTAGATCCCCGCCGGTCTGCCGGACCAGCACCGCGCCGGTCGCGGTGTAAACGCGAGTCGCCGTGCCGTAATAGATGGCGCCCATCAATGCGGTGACGGCCAGCGAGTAAAGTACGATCGACCGACGACGGTTTAGCAGACGGGCGAAACGCAGCAACGATTGTACGGCTGCGTCACGCGTACCAACGGTGGCTTCGTGAAATTGAGCTGGGTCGGCGTGATCGTTCATTTCGTCCGGGGATCTCTTAGCTAGAAAAGAGTCGTCGAGACTCCGAGACGCACGAAGTTTTGAATAGTTCCAACGATAAATGTAATAGGTGTCTCCTCGATGCTCACAACGTCGCCATCGGCCAGCAATAGGTTGGCCGCTCCGTCTTTTTTCGCTTGGCGAATGGAGGCTTTGACAACCACTGGTTGGAAACTCCCCGGTATCTGCCGTATGACTAACACCTCATTGGCAATGGATGTCCTTAGCCCGCCAGCCTCGGCAATGGCATCCAGCAGCCGAATATCTTTATTTGGGGGCAGTTCGATTTGACTTGGATTCTTCACCAAACCGAGAACGCGAATGACTCGGGCTGGCCGCCGCTTGACCGTCACGAGCGCCCCGTCATTTAGCTTTCTTTCCGGGATCGGCTGGCCGGCGGCGGCCGCCACTAGGTTGATTTGATGAATTGACAATGGCGCACGACCGGCAGAAATATGGTTGGGCCCGATTGTTGAATCGTAGGAAGCCCCGGCAATACGGGTATCATCCTCACGCTGCAACGGACCTTTGATTGGTGGCGGTAGACCGTACGTTTGTCGAACCTCAACCATCATGTCTGCGTCATCCGCCAAGCCACCTGCCATCGTGATGGCGTCCAACAGGGAACTTCCAGCCAGTGAGAGTTCGTATACGCCGGGTTCCTCCACAGCCCCCATAACGGTCACACGGTTAGTCCTCCGTTCCTTGAAATTGACAACCACACTGGGACGACGGAAGATTCCCCGTTCAATACTGGCATTCCTTATAGCCATCTGAGCCGCTTGTGGATCAAGCCCTTTCACATTGACGCTCCCAACCAAGGGTACGTCGACGAACCCATCTTGCTCGACACGAAGAGGCCAGGTCTGCGGTTTACCATTTTCATTGCCGGTGGCGACGACGACTTCAATCGCGTCGCCCGCTTGAATCTGATTCGAATCGATCCCAGGCAGTCCAAGAGGTGACAGATCCAGTGCACTGACATCGACTGTACGTTGAGCGACAAACTGAGGAGGAAGTGATTTGGTGTCGTATTGTGCCTGCTGACATCCCAACGCTGTCACGACCACGGCGAGACCGAGAATGCGGATGGTATCAAGCTGACCAATAAAACAATCACTGAGTGTTTTTTTGCGGTGGTTGTCCAGTTCATCAGACAACCGATCAAGAATTAATTGCCAGCACGGACTTCGCTCTGGCAAGCTAGTCGCCTGCCGAAGGGTCTTCATCGCATCGGATCGTTGCCAGTATCGTTGCATCATAAGGGAAGGCATGGCGTCGAAGGCGTACCGAATTTCGCTCGAAAACGTTCAATTCAGCTTCCGTTCGCATCGTCTCCGGAATTATGGACGGCAATCGGGATGGCGATGGCCGCCGCCAGCAGCAATCCAATCAAGATCGTTTCACCGCTCGGCAAAAAACAACTCAGCGGCTGCTGGCCACGGTGAACCGGGTTGCCGTCACGCAAATCCAGAATGGGCTGCGCTGTTGGTGGAGCAGTTCCGTGTTTCCACAATCGCAACGAAGTATCCTGCTTTCCAACAACAAGACGGTAAGCACCTCCGCCAACTCCGGCGACTTCAAAGGAGCCAGCTGCATCCGTTCGGAACCTGATGATTTTGCCGTTGGGAGCAATCAACTTTCCGTCGACGCTTTGAGGCCTGTCGCTCTCGAAATGACCCTTGAGCACGCCATCGACCCCCAAAGCGATATCTCGCGCCGCGGCTACCCGCGAACCTTCTTGCCTAGTCAAAACGTCGTTTTGCTGCGCGCATGAATTGCGGCAAGGGATCACTAGATTCGCTAGGGCTGCGAAGGCCAGACAGATTCTAAACCTAATCATTAAGGAACTCCACGAAGAAAAATGGACATAATTTGTGGTCAAAAAAGGCAACGTTACTATCTATTGGCTCGCCGCCACCCGGTCATCGCGATGATTATGTAAAGCTACGGGAATGGCGACCGCGACTAACGCTATACCTGTGATGACCCATGGATTGGACAATCCGCGGGCGATTGGATTAGACTGCCCACGCATAACGTCTTTCGCGGATAGGACAGCCTCATTCACCGCGTGCGGCGGAGCCGTGGAATAGGTCCAGCAACGACAGATCGCCGAATGATCGCCAAGCTGAAGGTTGTAAACCCCCCCGCGGAGATTAGTAAAACGGAATTGGCCATGTTCACCCGTGACTGTTTCGGCCAGCAATTGCTGGTGCTGTGACAGCTGAACAATATGCCCCACCAGATCATTGCCCTGTTCAGTGATAAATTGTCCACTGAGCGCACCCAACTGGTCGAGCGCGACATCCGTGATCAGCCAACTCGAGTTATTGACGACTCGATCCGTGCTACCAATTGACGGCGAATCCGCCCAAAGGCTTGGCGGAAAAAGCATACCCGCGGTCGCCGTGATCACCAGAAGCAAACGAACGGCCTTTGCACATTCCATAATCTACACACCTTTATTCGACCATAAAAAGATCAGCTTTGTCCGAGACAATAGTCAGTATCGCGACAGTGTTATCTGTCCTGTAAGTGTTATCTGTCCTGTAAGTCTTTGGCGATTGGCGAATCGTGAATGTCGTTGACAAGTTCTCGCGTTAAACGCGACAGCCGCGAAACGTGTGTCTGTGACCACCGTGCGCGGTGCGGGATGGTAGCGAATTCGGTCCGACAGGAAAAGGTCAAAAAAAACGATGAGATGCGCTGGAAAGTGGAAACCTCTGCTCCGGCATCACTTGCCCGACCCCTTCACGTCATGTCCGGCTAACTTCCACACGGGTTGGTGCATCTGGTGTCAATAAGCCACTTAGCTTCCGTCATCGTCATCTAGGGCTAAAGGTATCGCTATAGCAGCAGCAATGGCGGCACCAATCACCCAGGGACTTAACAACCACGACATTGGGCCACCTCCACATCCGGTACATCCTGCGCTTCCGCAAGAGTCACAACCTTGACCACGTAACAAATGGCCGCCGACAATCCATGTCTCGGCGCGGGCACTGGGTGGAGCCGCCTCAGGGGACCAGGCACGAATCATAACCGACCGATTCGCGGCAACCATGCGATAAACACCACCGCTGACGCCGTCGAAATGGAATCCGCCATCGTCGTTGGTTGTGGCCGAAACGATGGTTTCGTCAGCTTTGACGAGCGACACTTTGGCACCGACCATGGCCTGGCCATCGACCGTAAGCACACGACCGTTTAAGCGGCCAGCTGCATCAATTGCCACGTCGTCGACCAGTTCTCCTGGACGGGCTAGCTTCATCGCGGCTTCATCTGCCTGTACCAGGTGAATGGGCAATAAGAAGCCCAGGCAGGCCGTCCACACCAAGGTCTGTTGAAATAGGTTAGATAGCTTCATGGATCTCTATCCTTCATGAAGAACATTCCAAGAAAAAGTTAGCCGACGGAATCATCAACTGGAGTTGAACGGGCGGGACGTTAACAGATAAACCAGAGATGGAGAAGACCAAATTCTCTGGTGCTTATTCCTACCTCATCCGAAGAGATAGAACTAACAACGATAGCGACTTCACATTGTGTCGATTGTATCAACTGCCAAGTAATTGCCATCACGATAGATCAATTGGACGAATGATTCACTGCATCTGATTGGATTCGAAACAAAAAAACCACGCGCAACACGCGTGGTTCTATTGTTTGCTTTTGTTTTCAGATGGCTAGAGTCCCTAGCTCCCGTCGTCGTCGTCTAACGCCAAAGGTATCGCGATACCGGCCGCTACCAGCCCAACCCAAAACCAGGGGCAGGAAAAAAGGCCGGCACCCATTTGACCGCGAACGATCTGTTGGCCTTCGTAGACAGCTAATTGACTTTGCGCCACGGGTGGAGCCGACTCGGCCGTCCATAGGCGGTAGCTTTGCATCTGTCCAGTCGCTTGGACCTGATAAAGTCCCCCGGACAAACCGGCTACCGAAAAGTGGCCGTCGTCGTCCGACGTGGCTCGGACAATCACTTGTCCATCCTTTTCGATCGTGACCAGTTCGGCCGACTTGGCGGAACCGTCCTTGGCAATGACTTGACCGATCAAAACGCCTCCCTCACCCAACGCGATATCGGTCGTGGATGCCTGTGGTTTGGGGCCGTCTACGATGGCTGGTTGATTGGCAGCCTGAAGGGCGGACCATGGACAAAGCATACTGAGGACAGCTGCCCATATCGCCGACTGCGTTCCAGCGCGCGCAAACCCTTTCTGCAAACGCACTTTGACCTCCTGTTCTATTTCAGTGTCCGAATCAAAGTAGTCCAACCGAGAAGCCACACCAGCATCTGGTTGACGTTCAGACTGTGCTAAATCCACTGCGGCGTTCACTTTTACGTAATATCGACTTTTCGACTTCTACAGCTGAACTGCAATCGCCGGAATTCTAAAGGTTGTGTGGATATTAGCAATGATCGTACCTCTGCGTCGGTCTCTCGATAGAAGCGGAAATAGCAAGTCGTCTCGATTCATTGCTATCACGATGTCAGGTAAAACAAAAGTCATATGCGTGTCACACATCGACTGCTAGCGGCCACCGTGGTAACCGCCTGACTTGGCAATACCAGTTAACTACCATCATCATCGTCAAGGGCCAACGGAATGGCGATTGCAGCGGCAACGCCACCAGCGATTATCCAGGGAAGGAGGGGTCGGCACCTGGAACCGGAGCTGGTGCAGCTCGCACCATCAGTACAACCCTGGCCGCGAACCACGTGATCGCCCTGAAGAAGTTCCAGGTTCGTCGCCGCGATCGGGGGTGCGGAATCTGCCGTCCAGAGTCGGACGTACTTGCCAATTCCATCTGAGCTGACGAAATAAATTCCGCCTTTAAGACCTGTTACTCTGAACCGACCATCCGCATCTGACAGGGTTTCTGCGATGACTTCATCTCCACGGGAGATCGTCACCAGGCGTTCCGTTCGAGGCTCGTCTTCGACTGCACTAATCTGTCCATCCAATGTTCCGCCGGTGCCCAATTCGACGTCTGTGATGGTTGCTGCAGAACCGTTTGCTGCAGCACAGGTCGCCTGTACGGTGGACCAAGGACCGACCATCCCCAGGGCTGCCGTCCAAATTGCCCAGCACTTTAGTCCCCGCTTCATTCTTTTCCAAAAACGCATTTCAACCCCCCTCGCATTTCCCATGCGTCATTACAGATTTCGCATTCCGCAATAATTTTCGGATCACCGCCGAGTACAAACACGACGACATCAACCGATACCCGTGGCATCATTCACGAACATCGTCGATCGATATGACCGCCCTTAAGCAGAAAATTGAAATGTCAGCCAAAACGTGGAAAACGCGACAGACGGATACGACTTGCCTTTTCGGTTAGAAACGCAGCACCCGATCTTAACCCCCACCGTGAAGGCCGGCAGTGCTAGCAGCGTCAAGGGCCCCAGCGACGGAAATGATCAACGAACATCTTGTTTGGATTTTCGACAGCCTCGCCCAGTCGCTCACTCAAAACTCGCGATGACTTGTGCCGGGCCAAGTCGCCTAGGTAGACGTTGAATTTGTTGGAAATCTCTGGCGGCCCGTGCAAGAGAAAATGAATCCACGCCCACGCATCGCGGTATTCGCTTGGGCCCATTTGGTCCAATTTCGTCAATGGCTCAAGCTTCTGCAGTGCCGTGGGCCGAAACCAAAAGGTGAGTTTTTTCATTGCCTTTAAATGCTCGTGTTGGTTCGCCCGTTGCTCAGCTGGGACCTCGAAGTATTCGGCCAACCCTTCGTCCAACCACAACGGTACCGTCGGCAACATTGAATTCAACACGGCATGAGTTGTTTCATGTCGCAAATCAACCGCGAATTGATCACTCTTAAAAGCAAACACATTTCCCGGACTGTTGGATTTAATGAACATGGCACGTCTGGCAACAGTGCCGGGAAAGTAATGCCGCATGTATGACTCGTAGGTTGGCTTTTCTGTAAATAAGTAGATGTCAATGCGTTCTTGCGCCATCGGCAATTGGAGAATAGATGCCAGTTCGGTTCTAAGCTTGTCGAGTTCATCTATCAACCACTCGTATGGTTCGAGTGAGAAATCACTATGGATGACGAACACTCCCCGTTGGCCGACAAACTTCCACCCTTCGCCGTAGGTAATCCCGGGGCAACTGAATAGGGCCAAGACCGCGATTCGCAGCAATTTGGCTAAATGCATCGGAGGGTTTCGAAGACCGTGAAACATGTGGTAATCCCAATAACGAAAGCAATACAAAGAAGGGGAATCAGCCAGCAAATTGTCGCTGAAACCAGCGGCGTCGGGGACGTCGTGCGGGCAGACGTCCAACCGGTGTTTCTACTCCAGCCGCAACGGCCGCCGGCAGCTCGCAACAGATCATTTCCCCTACGTCCGCGCCCACCAGGTCGGCAACTCGATCAAACGCCGGAAGAAACCGCGGCCTTCTTCTGTGAATTCCGTGCGCGTCGGTGGCAATGAAATGAACTAACCCTTCGGCCAACATCCCTTCAGCCATCGTCTGACAATCCGGGCCAAACGTGCCTGTCAGACTCCCCGCGGTGACTTGCATCAGACAGCCGAGGTCCACCAGTCGGGCAGCGATCTGGGGATCGCGCAGGATGCCTTCGTTGCGTTCTGGATGTGAAAGTACGCCAACCATGCCCATTGATCGCAATCCCTCTAGAACTGGCTCCATTGGGAAATACAATTCGTGGGGCAGTTCCAGCAAGACGTGTTTGCCACGGTCACCCAAACTCAGGACATCGCCAGATCGAATCCGCTCTAACATGCTATCCTCGATCCGCACATCGGCGCCCGGCAGCAGTTTCAATGGAATTGCGGCCTGTTCTAGCGCAGTTTGCAATTCGCGTGTGCGCCGTCGAATCTCGTCACCCCGATTTTTCCCGAAACTCCCGAGCTGATGAGGTGTCACCACGACGGTCTCCACGCCATCCGCAACGGCCATACGCGCCATGGCTAGCGATTCTGGCAATGACGACGAGCCGTCGTCGATCTCAGGTAGCAAATGGCAATGGATATCGGTAAACATTTTTCTGATACTAGCCAAGTCAAAGTAGCTTCGGGATTGCTCGTCGATAGGATTAATCAACGTTTTCGTAGCGAGAAGGTATCCAACCCACCTGTTACAGGTCAATACATGGACGAAATGCCCTCACCACCTGGGTCCGCGCCGACGCAGCTGTTGGAGTTTGACGCCCGTGCGAAAAAAATCGGATATTCCGATGACCTACAAGGTGGATGGCCTACAAGGATACCTAAAAGGATACCGTCGCTGGCACGGATAAGTGGCCAATCGAATGCTTGATGGTGCTGCTGGCAATTGACCATCCAACCTCGCCCCGCTATGGTGAAATCTGTGCAGCCAGCATAATCACTCCCTCTGTCGGGCCAGGATGCCCTGCGTCAGCACGCGCCACGTGATTCAACATTCCGCTGGTAATCGACAGCCTTTCTATCCCATCCGAATCCGAAAACCACGACTGAAGTTATTAATACGTGAATTACGCAAGTGTGGGTCCGATCTCAGTCTATCTTCCCGAACGGGTGGAGACGAATGAACAATTGGCTGCCGAATTCCCACGGTGGGACTTGAGGCTGATCGAATCCAAAACGGGAATTGTCCAACGACATATCGCCGGCCCGGACGAGTGCGCTTCGGATTTGGGCGTGGCGGCAGCCAACAAGTTGTTTGCTAGCTACGACATCGATCCGTCCTCGATCGATTTCTTGTTGTTTTGCACGCAAACGCCAGATTACCCGCTGCCGACGACCGCCTGTCTTATGCAGGAACGTCTGGGATTGAAAACCTCATGCGGTGCCCTGGACTTTAATTTGGGCTGCTCCGGATTCGTGTACGGATTGGCAATGGCAGACGGATTTATTCGCACCGGTTCGGTCAGGCGGGTGTTATTGATCACGGCCGAGACGTACTCGAAGTACATTCATCCAACCGACCGCAGCTTGAGAACGATCTTCGGCGACGGGGCTGCCGCCACGCTTATTGACGCTAGCAGCGATCCTTCCCTAACCGCATTTTCCTATGGAACCGATGGCACCGGCGCGAACACACTTTTGGTTACCGAAGGTGGAGCGCGGCCCAAGGAGCAATGTCATCAGCCCAGCAGTCGGCAACGATGGCCGAGCAAACTCTACATGGACGGACCCAAACTGATTAAGTTTACGGTCGCTGCCATCCCTGAATTGGTTCGTGACGTATTACAGAAAGCCCAACTCACCGCTGACCAGATCGATCTGTTCCTGTTTCACCAAGCTACAAGGAAGATGCTCGAGCAATTACATGAACGTTTGGAAGTGGAAGAAAACCGTCTGCCAATCGTGATGGAACATTGTGGAAACACCGTTTCCTCCACGATTCCGATCTTGATCGATGGCTTGCGCACCGATGGTCGTCTAAAATGCGGTATGCAAAACCTGTTAGTTGGATTCGGTGTCGGGCTTTCCTGGGCCGGATGTATTTGGCGAGAAACGTGGCAAGATAGCTAATACTAAGAAGGGCTTGGGCGATGCGTTCACTCCGTGGCCATTTTCTTATCGCGTCACCCCAATTGCCCGACCCCAACTTCTGCCAATCCGTCGTACTCATTATCGAACATAACGAGATGGGTGCTTTCGGGTTGGTGCTAAATCGCCCCAGCAGCATTACGATTGGAAAGCTCTACGAGGAAATCACGGGTCTTAGTGTCGACAACCGGCAACTGGTGCGAATGGGCGGGCCAATCCAGGGGCCGGTCATGTCATTGCACCGGGTGAAAACGCTGTCTGATGAAGTTGTCGTGTCCGGTGTCTACGTAACTTCAGATAAGACTGGACTACAAACTCTGATCCAGAATAATGAAGCACCCTATCTGCTCTTTAACGGCTACTCCGGCTGGGGAACCGGCCAGCTCGAAGGCGAACTCAAGGTTGGTGGATGGTTGATTAGTAAAGCCACTGCGGATCTCGTTTTCACCAGCGACTTCGAGGAACTTTGGAAATTACTCGTCGAATCGCATGGCCGAAAAATCCTCAGTGACGCGTTGGGTCTGAGTAATTTCCCTGAAGATCCGTCATTGAATTAAGAAGAAGTGAGTACGCTGTTTTGTCAAACACAGGTACGGCCAAACAAGGCAACGACGAGCCCCGAATTCTTGCCATCGGGGATATTCACGGCTGCTTGAAAGCCTTGGATGCGCTTTTGGAAAGCCTGAATCCCCAACCTCATGATTTCGTGATTACACTGGGGGACTACATCGACCGCGGCGCGGATTCGCCCGGCGTGATCGAGAGGCTCTTGGATTTGGAAAGCAAGTGTCATCTCGAACCGCTGCTGGGCAATCACGAGTTGATGCTCCTTACTGCACTTGAGGAACCCAGCCAAATCGACGCCTGGTTACGTTGCGGCGGGCATGAAACGCTGATGAAGTACGGTGGGAGTTTCCAAAAAATACCTGAACGACACATCGATTTTCTAAAACGCTGCCGTCACTACGTGGAAACGCCCAAGCATCTGTTCTTTCACGCCAATTATGTCGCCGACGCGCCATTGGAACAACAACCAGCTTACTCGTTGTATTGGGAAGATTTGCATATACATCTGCCTCGCCGACATGTAAGCGGTAAGACGGCGATTGTCGGACACACGCCTCAACAAGAGGGAAATGTACTCGATCTGGGTCACATCATCTGCATCGATACGAACTGTTACGGCGGGGGATACCTGACCGGAATGGACGTGCTGGCCGGTAAATATTGGCAGGCTGATCCGGAGGGAAGACTGCGGAAATGAAGGGCGGTTTCGAATGCTTTCAAGCCTTTAGCAGTCTCACAACCTTCGCCAGGGCCTTTACGGCGAGATCAATCTGCTCGTCATCAGCCAGCAGAAGAGGATGATGCATGACAACTAACCATTCCGCAAACTCAGTGGCGTGCTGCATTGGCCCGACACGTCGGCAGCGGCGATCGCTCCGCCGAGTTAATCCGCGAAATCCGACATCGATCGGCAAGCCTTCAGCTTGGGCCGCCAGGACAAATTGCTCACGGGTCAGGCCTGGATCAAGTGGCTGGTATCTCCAAGCGACCTTGAAATAACTGGGGCAGGGCAGGGCGGAAAGATCACCGACAAACTCCAGTTCGCCCCATCGCTTCGTCGCTTTGGCTATTCTCTGCACGGCAGCGCGACGACGCTCATTTCGCTCAGGCAAACGCTCCAGCTGCGGCACGAGGACCGCGGCCTGTAATTCGCTCAAAGGGAACGCGTCGTTTCCACCTTCGGCATAGACCTTCATGCGTTGGATGAACTGTTGGTTTCCCGTCAATATGGCTCCGCCCCGGCCGGCGGATAGCAATTTGCTGCCACCGAAACTAAGGACGCCCACATCCCCCCACGATCCAGCTGGCCGTCCGTGGACGTTCGCGCCAGGTGCCTGGCAGGCATCTTCCACAACAGCAACGCCATGCCTCAAGGCCCAATCGCACACCTCCGGCATCGGCGCCAAGCCGCTGTGCAGGTGTGATACAACCACCGCACGAACGTGGGGACTGAGTGCATCGTCGAATAGCGCCGGATCGGCTGCTGAAGTGGACGGAGATATGTCAACAAGCACGGGTCGAGCCCCGATGCGTTCGACGCAGCGGAAGTTTCCGGAAAAATCGTAGGCGGCCAGAATTACCTCATCCCCAGCTCCAACACCTACGCCGCGAAGGGCCTGCTCAACGGCAGCCGTTCCCGAACACGTCAACCGAACGTGTTCGATTCCGTGCATGTCGGATAGAGCTTCGATCAGCCGTGCCGTGTAAGAACCGGAATAGGTCGCCCAGGCACCTTCATTGGCCATCCCGCGGAGTACGTCCGCCACACCCTCGTCTTCCGGTGGCCAATGGATCGATTCCCTGACAAAGGCAGGCCGACCACCGTCAATGGCGAGAAGTTCGTCATCTTCAGTGGTCTTGTGCATGACAACGATCTCCAGTCAATTTATACTGAATCGCACTTTAAGTTTCAGTGTTTAGGTTTAAGATGTCCAATTAAGACCATGATCCGATTCCTTATGATTGGTGGTTTCCTGGGTGCGGGCAAGACCACAACCGTTTTGCGGATGGCCAGGCACTACACCGAACAGGGCTTGCGAGTTGGTTTAGTCACCAACGATCAAGCCACCGATCTGGTGGACACCCACACGCTACGAGCAGCTGGCTTTCATGTCGGCGAAGTCGCGGGAGCCTGTTTTTGTTGCAAATTTGACGAATTGGTCGCCACGCTTCAACAACTAGAGGTCGAACACACTCCCGACGTTATTATTTGCGAGCCAGTTGGTAGTTGCACGGACCTGATGGCCACGGTGGTTGAGCCGTTGCGACGATACTACGGTGACGAATTCCAGGTCGGTCCATTGGCGGTGCTGTTGAAGCCCGAACACGGGCGACGGATACTACTTAGCGCCGAACCGGTCGGCGTCTCAGCTGCCGCTGCTTATATCTTTACGAAGCAATTGGAAGAGGCCGACATCATTGCGATCAACAAAATCGATAAACTTTCGACTGAACAGCAACGAAGCCTGCTCGAAGCAACACAGCAACGATTCCCTGATCGGCCAGTACTGCCATTGTCCGCGCGAAATGGCCAAGGATTCGCTGAATTCACCGAGGCACTGGCAGAAACTAGCGTGTCCTCCGTGGAGTCCATGGAAATCGACTACGACCTCTACGCCAAAGGCGAAGCTGAATTGGGTTGGTTGAATGCAACGTTCGAGTTGTCCACTGGAGCCAACCAGTCAATACCTCTGGATCACACGGTCTTCGAGTTGCTCACGGATTTGGCCAAATACTATCACGATGCAGGGGCCGATTCGGTTCACACCAAAATCCTTATAGCCGATCACGGAGGCAATCAATCGCTAGCGAACCTCGTCGCTGCCGACGCTGAACCGGAACTTTCCATCTCCAGCGGGGCCAATGCGAATGCGGTTGTCGTGACTATCAACGCTCGCGTCAACGTTTCTCCGGATGTGCTCGCCAATTGGGTGAAATCCTCGATGCATTCGTTGTGCGAAAGACAAAGCTGGCGCTGCCAGCAAGTTGATCTCCAGTCGCTAACGCCGGGCCGTCCCCAGCCTACGCACCGCCTACCAGGTTGAACTCGGACGGTCTCCATTGACCAGGTTACGGTCCAGCCCCTATCTTTCTCGCCCGGTATCGTCGCGGATGCTTGGATCGTCGCGCGTCGAACCAGTTGTGCCATTTTGCGCGAATCGGCGTGGGATGGGCTTGCCTGTCGGGTCCCGGCGGCTTCGACGCTGTAGTCCTGAGATGAGTGCGGGCACGTCAGGCTGGTAGCCCAGGCCACGCAAGATACGAACAGTATCCCCCTATACCGTACCACATCGTGTAGTGAACTATGTCGCCGGACCCGAACACTTCCGCTCGCGCTCGCGCTCTATTGCTGCTGGGATGCCTAATTGTTCCCGCAATCGGTTGTATCAGCACCGAATGGGCCAAGTTACGTGACCACCCCGTCAACCCGCTATCCCACCAGCTGGCCCTCGATTCCCGCCGTGGGCCACAGCCAACACAACGAACACTCCAAATGCTCCGGAAAAACGATCTAGTCGATCATCTGGACGGCGATCCCGAATTGTTGTTGGCCGAAGCACAAAGTGTTGCCAATGCGGAACCGACCGCCGAACACGTCTATGCGATCGCTGAACTTGCTTACGTCGCAGCTAAAAAGGTTGAAGCGAAGAACCAACCCTTGGCGCTGGATATGTACGGGACCGCCGTCGCCAACGCCTACCTTTATCTATTTGACGAATCCTACCAGGCAGGACGTAACCCCTACGATCCGCGATTTCGACGCGCCTGCGACTTGTACAACAACTCCCTGGAGAATGCCCTACGGTACGTGCAATCACAGGGGCAACTCAAACCGGGCGGAACCCATGTCGTTCGTACGTCACGTCAAGCGTTCGACGTAGACATCGCTGTGCGAGGCACATGGCATGAAGAGCACTTTGGTGATCTGAAATTTGCGTCGGATTTCGAGGTGAAAGAATTCACCAATCATAACAAGAGTTACGGATTAGGCGTACCGATGATCGCTGTTTATAAAAACTCCAATCACGAGCGCCCCGACGAAAAGTTTTATCCACCCGGCATGAGCTTTCCAGTAACGGCGTTTCTCCGCGTCATGCGGCCTGAGCCTGGCCACGACCGTGGTACGGAAGAAAAGCGGCATCGATGCGTGATCGAGTTGCACGATCCTTTGAAGACATCGAAGATTTCTGTCGGTAACCAGATTATTCCATTGGAAACCGATCTGACCACACCGTTGGCCTACAGCCTCGACAATCCGTTGTTCAAGAAAGCCAACGTTGCGACCCGCGGTGTCCACAAGCCTGAAAAGACGATGGCAACCAGCGGACTTTACATGCTCGAACCGTATGATGCGTCTAAAATCCCCGTCGTCATGATCCACGGGTTTTGGTCCAGTCTGGTGACTTGGATGGAGATGTTTAATGACCTGCGAGGGTCACCCGAGATTCGCAAGAATTACCAATTCTGGTTCTATCTCTATCCGACTGGGACACCCTATTGGTTTACGGCGTCAAATCTTCGAGAGCAATTGGCGATGGCCAGGCAGTCACTCGATCCCAATCGAGAGTCGCCGAGTCTGGATAAGATGGTACTGGTCGGCCATAGCATGGGCGGACTGATGGCTCAACTGCAAACAATGGAAAGTGGTAATGAGTTTTGGTCCCTGATCAGCGAACAACCGCTGGATTCGCTGCTGGCCTCGCCAGAGGTGATCGATGATCTTCGCCAGACGTTTTTCTTTCAACCTAACCATTCGATTCGGCGAGTCGTCTCGATTGCGTCCCCTTTTCACGGAAGCAATTTCTCCAACATGGCCACGCAATGGTTGGGACGAAAGTTCATAAATATTCCAGAAAAATTAGTTCAAAAGCGAGATCAGCTAATCGCCGACAATCCTGGTTATTTCAAAGCCGATCATTTGTTGGAAATTACCACGGCCGTCGATGGTCTGGCTCCCGAATCGCCGATGATTGCTGCGATGCAGAGTGCGACAAGAGCTCCGTGGGTGCAATACCACAATGTGATCGGCGATCTCGAAGAAAAGAAGGTTCTGGGTTCGGTTGCTGGTGGATCGGACGGTGTTGTCACGACCACCAGCGCTCACCTGGACGGCGCAACCAGCGAACTCATCGTCAGCGGAGATCACATCACAATCCACCGGAACCCCAAAACCATTTTGGAAGTTCGTCGTATTCTACTCGAACATCTGAGGGAATTGCAATTCGATCAACCAATAGCAGTTGTGGCGGGTGCGGCCGAATCGCATTAGACGACAGACATTCAAACTTCAAACCGTCGGCATATTGAACCGATTGCGACGCCGACGTCGCGAGGCCAACATTTGGACCATCCGCGCGTCGGCAGTTTCATTCAGCTGTTCCACAGGCGGTTTCGCGTCGAAGTGAATTCCGGTCTGTCGGGATCTACGAGGCTCCGTGTGGCAATTCCGTTTGCTGTCTTGACGGCTCGATGGCTGAGGATGTGTCGAGGCAGTTTTGAGAAGTTCATCCGCTACGTCAGGTGAAGGCAGTTGTAGATCACTGATGTCGAATGTTGAGCCATCGCATAGTTCCCGTCGCATGATACGCACGTCGTCCGGCGCGTCGATCCCAATCCGGACTGAATTGCCACGGACCCGCAACACACGAATCGTAATGTTATCGCCGATCTGGATTTCTTCCTTCAACTTGCGAGTTAAAACCAACATGCCACACTCCTTTGTTCCGATTTCCGAGCCAGCAGGCTCGTGAGGTGTAAAACCGCCCGTTCCGATGGAAGGACACTAACGCAGACCGCGTGCCAAAGGGTGCCGGAATTGCAAACTCGGTTAAATAATCCCTGTTAACCGGCGAACCTGATCGTTTACGACGAGCGTCCTGCCGGACACTTGGTGGCGAAAGCTACAATCTGCATTGCAAAAGTTGCCGAGCCTTTCCGGACAATGATAGCAGCGCCAGTAAATTAGTAATCGTCCGAAGATAATTTCCCAAAGATCAACCTATTCTTGCCAGGAAATATTATTGGGCGAGTTTCTAGGCGGTAGGAATGGCTTCCGGGCGGTCGGAAAGGGCAAGCATATTTCTGGGCAAGAATATAGAGAGTCCATCCTCTCCGCCGCATGGTCTGCCAACGCAATTAAATATGCGGTTTTAGGCCTTTCCGCGCCTAGCGGCGATGACCGCGTTGGCGATTGGCCAATTCGTCACGCAAGCGAGCGGCGTCCTCATATCTCTCGGAGGCGATTGCATCTTCCAGGCGTTCCTGAAGCGTACGGCCGACGGCGAATTCGGACCGCAAGGATTCGCGCAGCTCCACCAATCGAAGCACCAGTTCGTCCTCGTCGAATTCAGATTCAAGACCGTATTCAGAGTACAGATTTTTAAGCCGATCCAATCCCGAGTTGATCGTTTGAATGGCTTCGTTCGGCTCTTCATCGCCCAGATGCGACAACGCGTCGGCTTGAATGCAGTGGTACATGACGAACGGACGATACTGTTCGTGAGAGAGCGTCCAATCCTCATCGGGGGAATGCCGCTTGCAGGCGTCCATCAGCCGCAACGTGTGGCGTGCGTCCTGTGCCGCTCGGCCGTATTCTTCGAGAGCCAGCCAACAAACGCGGCGGTGATAAAACATGACGAACTCGCGATCACATTCGCCACATTGTTCTTCATCCATCTCATAATCGGCCCCTTCGGACGATTCCAATTCGAGGAGGTGATCGAGATAGGTCTCGGCACCCCCAGGTTTCGCGCCGTCCGGACGAGCTGTGGTTTCTAGCTGCAGCACGCCCATTTCGATACGCATCTGCAGGATTTCGCGGCCATCCCCTCCCGTGACCGGTCGCACGCTGACCGTTTCGGGATCGTAAGGCCAGTTTTCAAAAAGATCGTCGAGATGTTCTGGTGAACTCATCTGAGCATTGCGAATTGGATCGATGATAGTAGAACGGTGAACCTGTATTTCAGGCCTCCCGACCGGTTAGGATTATATCACCCTAGGCCGGATGAAAATACGGTCAGAACGCCATGCTCTGAATCCTTATCGGCAAAAGAAATAGGGCGTTCAATCCTCTCCGCGTGGCGGCCGCCGAAGCTGCTTCCTGCGGGCATTGGCCTGTTTGTCGTTGAGGCGTCGCGTGCGCGAGGCTTTGGTCGGTTTGGTCGGTTTGCGCAACTTCGGTCGCAAGGCGACGGTCAGGATCAATTGGCGGAGCTTCTCCAGACAATCCGCCACATTGCGGCCCTGATCGCGAAATCGCTGGCTGGCCAGCACTAGCTGCCCCTCCTTGGTAATCCGACGCCGGTATTGTGCAAAGAAACGTTGCTTGACGTCTTCCGGCAAACAGCTGGTTGCTTGAACGTCCCAACGTAGCGTAGCCTTGGTGTTCAATTTGTTGACATTTTGACCGCCAGGACCCGAACTGCGCGCAAAGCTAAAATTCAGTTCTCGCAACGGCACTTGAATCTCTTCGTTGACAACCAACATCGTTGACTTCCGTGAAACGGACGTACGCTCCCGCCTGCAGGGAATCGACGCCCTGCCAAGACTCGCGTATGCTACCGTCCGATGAGATTATAGAACGTTTTTCCTGCCGAATGGTAATTAGACCCAAGGTGCGTGCTCATGGTTCGAACCACCAATCTATTAACTGCCTGTTTTGCCACGTTATGTTTATCGTTGACCGGCCAGGCTCAACCACCGACTAGTTCGCCTAAAGAGGTGGCGCCTCCCGATTTGGCGCAGCGCAAATTCGGTGAGGATTGGCCTGCGTTCCTTGGGCCGCGCGGTGATAGCAAGTCAAACGAATCAGGCATTCTAACCGACTGGTCCCAGCCTCCACGAATTTTCTGGCACGCCCAACTGGGAACAAGCTATGGCAATTGCTCGATCAGCCGCGGCCGATGCTTCGTATTTGACCGGGTCGGAGGCACTTCCAGACTCAGGTGCTTGCACAGCGAAACGGGCGAGCCGCTTTGGCGATATCGTTATGCCACGGATTACGAGGATATGTACGGCTACAACAATGGTCCTCGCTGCAGTCCCATCGTCGATAACGACCGCGTATATATTTTTGGCGCCGAGGGCCGATTGGTCTGTTTGAATGCTGCCAGTGGTGAGCTGGTCTGGGACGTGGACACCGCGCACGAATTTGGCGTTGTGCAGAATTTTTTCGGTGTCGGAAGTGCCCCCGTCGTTTTTGAAGATCTTCTCTTAGTAGTGATCGGAGGAAGTCCGATCGAATCTCAGGACGTTGCTCCAGGAAGGTTAGAACAGGTCGCCGGCAACGGCAGTGGCGTGGTCGCCTTCGACAAATTCACCGGGGAGGTACGCTACAAGCTGTCAGACGAATTGGCCAGCTACGCTACCATAAGCGTGACGAGAGACAATCAACAGTCTAAGGCTTTCGCGTTTCTCAGAGGCGGAATTGTCGCATTTGATCCCGCGACCGGTCGAGAAGATGCCTTCTTTCGCTGGCGGGCAACCAATCCGGAAAGTGTCAATGCGAGCACGCCGGTAATCGTGAATAACGAAGTCTTTATCTCGGAGACGTACGGTCCCGGCAGTTGTCTGCTGGCATTGACGACCGACGCACTTAAAGTGGTGTGGCAAGACGACGTGCGAAAACGCACCAAGGCGATGCAGACCCATTGGAATACAGCCATTCATCACAAGGGTTTTCTGTACGGATGCAGCGGACGACATACTCAGAATGCCGAGCTGCGCTGTATTGAGTGGAAGACCGGAAAGGTTCGCTGGAGCCAACCCGGACTTACTCGTACGTCGCTGTTGTTCGTGGACGGTCATTTCGTCTGTCTGGGCGAAGACGGCGTCCTGCGACTTGTCGTCGCAACTCCCGATGGCTACGATCCTGTTGGCGAAACACGACTGGTGCCAGCCGGAGAAAGCGAGCCGCTGCTGGCGTATCCCGCTTGGTCCTCTCCGGTTCTCGCGCGGGGACTAATGTATGTACGCGGCAAAGATCAGTTGGTCTGCGTCGAGCTAATTCACGGCCCCTAGATCACCGCAAATTGAGCGACCGATTGTTGTGACGATTCGAGCAATCT
>Ga0310121_10000837_pt1 | contig 32847 bp, 38 predicted proteins | sample CB27_Tmax_986_MG_FD_203504 | JGI IMG/M metagenome (GOLD analysis project Ga0310121, IMG submission 203504) | Marine microbial communities from Western Arctic Ocean, Canada - CB27_Tmax_986 | ecosystem: Environmental > Aquatic > Marine > Oceanic | place: Canada: Western Arctic Ocean | collected... | reverse complement strand
CTCAAGGACGATTGTTCGGTCCCGGCCATGTGTAACCAGGCGGAAGTGCTGTAGCAGATCCCACCCTAGGAGGGACGGAATGCCTTGGTTGTGAGAAGCCAGCTCACCGATCTGAACCTCGCCGTCCACGAGCTCCCACCGGCCATCGTCGTGATGGAAACCGTATTCTGCAGCGGCCGTTCGATACCTTACGGCTCCGCCGACGCCCGTTCCCTGGATCGAAGATGCCCACTTCGACGGGTCGAGATCAGCCGGACTCATGCCCAACCGACGGATAGCGTCCAGTGCGTGGATACTCGTCTTCGCAGCGCCCGTATCAACGACGAACGGAACAAGCACCCACTCGATCGAGAGTTCCCCGATCCGGACCGCAACGTCGACGTAGGGGTGGGGCGGCGCTTCTCCGGGAAAGTACCCGGAGATCACAGGAGGAGTGAGCCCGCCTTCGCCGTGATGAACTCGATCCAGACATCAGTTCGCGGATCGAGTCCCATATCTCTGAGAGCGTAGACGAGCATCGCGAGGTCACTATTGGACGCAATTACCTCGCCGACCCTCACGGCCACGAACTGCTCGGGATACTCGCCGATCAGCCTGTCGTGCTGGCTCTCCCAGAACCGCCGCAGCTCTTGTGCTTCGTCAAGTCCGGGCTGTGGCATCACCAACTCTGGGCTGGTCATATTCGTCTCCTGGGCAGTCCGCTCTTGGACCGGTCAAGCCAGCGGTGGGGTCACCCCCCGGTAACTGCCGATCCGGCGTCAATAGACGTCATCTAAGTCTAGCGTCGCAACGGTCGGGCGCGCACTCACTCAGGCACCGCGAGCACCCGCGCCTGCTTGAAAATCAATCGTCGAAGGGGTCGGTCGGGGGCTTGTCGTAGTCCATGTACGGCGGCCAGAGCGACTCCAGCTCCCGGCGGATCGGATCGCCGTCGGGGAGGTAGCGGTGGAACTGGGGCTCGACGTCGCGACGCTGCCAGCCGTTCGCGATCGTGTCCTCTTTGATCTTGTCCTGGAGGAGCATCAGGCCGGTCAGAAGCGACTCGGGCCGCGGCGGGCAGCCGGGCACGTAGACGTCGACCGGCAGGAGCACGTTCACGCCCGGGGTGACGCTGTAGGCGTAGGCGAAGGGCCCGCCCATCGTGGCGCAGCCGCCCATCGCGATCGCCCACTTCGGCTCCGGCATCTGCAGCCAGACGCGGCGGATCGCGGGCGCCATCTTCCAGGTGACCGTCCCGGGGACGATCAGGAGATCGGCCTGCCGGGGCGAAGCGCGGAAGATCTCCGCGCCGAAGCGCGCGATGTCGTACCTGGGCATCGCCGTCGCGATCATCTCCATCGCGCAACAGGCGAGGCCGAACATCGCGGGCCAGAGCGACGACCGCCGCGCCCAGTTCAGCACCTGGTCGACGCTGGTCACGAGGATGTTCTGCTGCACTTCGTCCTCGACGCTCGTGAGGTCGTGGAGATGCAGCGGCGCGTACACCTTCGTTGGGTGCTCGGACATCGCCGGTCAGCCTATCACGAAGGGTCGGGGCAAGCCGCTAGCGCCGGCTCTGATGGTAGGCGCCATCGTTGATCGGTTCGTCGATGTAGAGATCGCCGTTCCGGATCTTGATGTTGTAGCCGCAGTCCGGGTTCGTGCAGGCCCAGGCCTTGTAGTGGATGGGCGCGCCCTGGCTGCCGAAGTCCGAAAGCGGAACGAGATCGCCGTCATCGCAGCGACGACACCTTGGGAGAACGTCCATCCCACCACCCCAGCCCCTGTTTGGGCGCGGATACTACCAACCGCCTTTACCCGCGGCAATAATTGTCGGAGGCGCAGAGCCGCGCCGGGAGCCGCCGCTTGCCGGAACCGACGGTCCTCGAGACGGAACGCCTGACTCTGCGGCCGTTCTCCCTGGTCGATGTCGACGACGTTCTCGCCTACGCCGACGATCCGGAGTGGTCGCGCTACACGCCGTTCGTGCCTTCGCCCTACCTGCGGCGCCATGCCGAGCTGTTCGTCGCAAGCCAGATACTGGTCGATTGGGACGAGAACCCCTCGTTCGCGATCGTCCACGCGGGCCGCGTGGTCGGCGGGACATCGCTGCGGGTGATGGCGCCGGGCATCACCGGGCTCGGATACGGCGTTGCCCGCCGCCTTTGGGGCGAGGGCCTCGCCACCGAGGCCGCGGCCGCTGTGATCGACTACGGCTTCGAAACGCTCTCTCTGGCGAAAGTGTTCGCGACCACCGAGGTGGGGAACGTCGCTTCGGTACGGGTGATGGAGAAGCTGGGCATGACGCGCGAAGCGCTGCTTCGCTCAGCGCGGCTCGCCCGTGACGGCACCCGCGCGGACGAACTCCGCTACGCCGTCCTCGCTGGAGACTGGGTGAAACGTCGCGATGGGAGTGCTTAGGCCTCGGCGGGCGCGCCCTTGGCCGCTTCCTGGAGGTCCCGCAGCAGCAGCTCGAAGTCGGCCTCGGGGACCTCGCGGAGGTTGCCCTGGTAGGCCAGCGTCCAGTGCTCACGCGGCCATTTCTGCGTCCATTCCAGACGATCGTGGTAGGGCTCGGCGTCTATCCAGCGCCGCTCGTCCAGTTCGACCAGCGGCTCCGTCTCAACGCGGAAGGGGTACATCTCCTCTGGCTTCTTCTTGCTCTGCCAGATGCGCGTGCCCTCCTCGACCACAGGAGAAGTCACGCGCACGGCGCCCGCGAACTGCTTCTTGCCGGTGACGTAGAAGATCAGCCCATCGCCCCGGGCGATGCGCCGCACCATCTTGCTGCGGGTGCTCTTGAAGGCGTGTCGCGCAAATCCCAGCTCGCGTGTGGTTTCGAAGATCTCGGGGCCGGTCACGACAATCCAGTTCGCCATCGCCTGCTCCTTGGGTTCGGTCGCTAGGTCGTCTGGGGGGACCAGTCGCCGGCGAAACCACGGACGAGGATGTCGTCGTCGAGTCGCTCGACCACCGCCTCGCGGAGCCGGATGGCGTCAGCCACACCGACGACGCCCACGGCGCCGACCGCGGCCAGACCGTCTCCTCCAATAATAGCGGGCGCGAGGAAGGCCCAGACCTCGTCGACGTGGGCGCCCGCCAGGAGCGAGCCCATCACGGAGCCGCCACCTTCCGCCCAGATCGAGACAATCCCCCGCTCGGCGAGGATGGGCAGGAGCTGGTCGAGATTCACGCCCGCCTCGTTGCCCTCGCACTCGATGATCTGCGCGCCCGCCGCCGCGATCTGCTCCCGCCACTCGGCAGCCGCTGCGCTCGAGGTGGCCACGATCGTCCGGCCCGGCTCGCCGAGAACCTTCGCCGTCGCGGGGATACGCCCGCGACCGTCGAGCACGATCCGGACCGGCTGGCGCTGCGCCAGCTCACCCGCGGGCCGGGCGGTGAGCGCGGGGTCGTCCGCCAGAACCGTGCCGCTGCCAACGAGCACGGCATCGACCCAGGCGCGCTGCTCGTGTGCATGCATGCGCGCGGCCTCGCCCGTGATCCACTGGGAATCGCCGCTCGACGTAGCGATGCGGCCGTCGAGACTCGCTGCGAACTTCGCGATGACGTACGGGTGACCCGTCTCACGCTGCTTGAGGTAGGGCCGCAGCAGTTCCATCGCCGCCTCAGCGCCGTCGCCGACATCGACGGCCACCCCGCCAGCGCGGAGCAGCGCCACACCCCGGCCGCGCACCCGCGGCTCGGCATCGAGGAGCGCGACCACGACGCGCGCGACCCCCGCTTCGAGGATCGCCTCGGCGCAAGGCCGCGTGCGCTTCCCCTCAAACGGCGCGCAGGGCTCGAGCGTGACGTAGAGCGCGTCGCCCGGCTCGGCCTGCGCCAGCACGTTCGCCTCCGCGTGGGGCCCACCATCGGGGGCGGTGGCGCCCGTCGCCACCACCTCCCCGTCACGGACGAGCACGGCCCCCACCCAGGGGTTCGGGCTCGTGTGTCCGCGCACGGCGCGCGCAGCATCGATCGCTCGCTGCATGAAGGGGGACGGGACGGCCATCGGCTCAGCTTAGCCCGGCCGGCCTCGGCCGGGAGTTCGCTCGAGACTTCCGCCGCCGCCCGGGGTCCTAAGGCACCAAGCGAGCGCAAAGGCGAAGCGGCCGCCAGGCAGCGGAACCGCAGCAGTCGAGCGCGGGTGGGGTCGCGGCGGGGGGGGTCCGAACGCAACAAGCTATTTCAAGCGAGCGCGAAGGCGGAGCGGCCGCCAGGCCGCGCAGCCGCAGCAGTCGAGGGCGGGTGGGGCGGGGGTGGGGTCCGGGCACAGCGAGCTATCTAGCACGCCCTTCGCGTTGTCGCTCGAACTGCGACAGGCACGCCTCGCAGACGCCGTGCGAGACTTCGCCACCACCCTGCACGAGCACGCGCTCGCACCACGCACAAACGATGGTGAGGCTGTGAGCGACACTCGCGGTGGCCATGAGACTCAGCGTAGGGCGGCCACCGGAAAGCCCGCGTTCGGCCGGTAAAGCCGCGGTCCCGGCAGATCGAATTGCGGCCGTCCGAGGAGGCTGGGTAAGGTGGTCGAGCGCCCCCGTAGCTCAATGGATAGAGCGTCTGGCTTCGGACCAGAAGGTTGTGGGTTCGAGTCCTGCCGGGGGTACCAGCTTCCCTTACGCGCCTAAGCTGGCCCAGCGCCGCGTCCGGAGCGGGCTTCGGCTGCGCGGAGCGTCGGACGGCGGGAAGAGCAGCGAAACGGTACGTCACTACTCACGGCAGCGACTCCAGCAAGCCGCGCTCGATGCGCACGGGCGCGTGAGCCCGCTCGAGCGGTTGAGCACCTAGAAAAGAAGCGGTGCATCGCGGCCTGAGGCTACTTCTGCACCTGGCGCCGCTCCCCGCAAAGGCGGCACTCTTCCCGTCTCCGACTGGTTAGCCGCCATTCGTGTTCGCACGTTTCGTCATTGGGCATGAATAGACCGTAGCCGTCGGAGGGGGGCCCGGTCCAGCATCGAGAGTTGGGTGGCGAGCCGATCGCGGCACGGGGCGAGGATGGGGCCGCCGTTACGGCCCCTCGAACGCAAAGCTTGTGGCGAAGTTGTTCCAGTGCAGCATCCCGCCCCAATCGGGCCAAAACACCCCAACCTTGACGACGTAGGTGCCCAGCGGCGCCGTGAGCGGCGGAGTCCACGTGCCGACGAGGATCTCGGTGACCCCGGGCTTCACTTGGACCGTCCCCGACCAGTGCTGGAACCACCGCTCGCCGTTAGGGCCGTAGACCTCGAGATCGAGCAGCGTCGGTGCCCCGACGCTGCTCGTGACGGAAGCCGTCACGCGGACTATTAGGGACATGGGCGTGCTCCAGTGACCACCGTGCGCCCATTCATAGTCACTGGAGCCGCGTCACTGGAGCCGCCATAGTCTGGAGCCCGCGTGGAGCACGCCCTCCGCGCGCTACCTACTTGATCGGCGGTGCGTACAGGAGGCCGCCGTTGATCCAGAGCGCGTTGAGCGTCCCCGCTCGCTCGAGCCCGAGTGGCGTAATCGTGCGCTCGTAGACCTCGCCGTAGTTGCCGACTTGGCTGAGGACGTCCTGCATGAAGGTGTTGTCGATCCCGAGCGCGTCGCCGAAGGGGAACGCGTCCGCGCCGTCGAAACCGACACCGAGGAGGCGGGCGATATCGATACTCGAGGGGCTACTGGCCTGGGCGGCAACGTTGCCGCTGCTTAGACCGAGCTCCTCTGCGGCGATCATGCCGAGCACGGTCCAGTTGACGATGTCGAACCACTTGGTGTCGCCGTCACGGGTGACGGGGCCGAGCGGCTCCTTCGAAAGCGTCACGCCGAGGATGCGCACCGCGTCCGGCCCACCGTCCTCCTCGGGGTAGCCGGCGCGCTGGCCCGCCAGGTTCGACTTATCCGCGGTCCAGGCGTCGCAGCGGCCTTCGCTGAAGGCGGCGAGGATCTCGGGGTCACTCTCGAAGGTGAGGGGGTGTAGGCCACGTTTGCGGCGCTCAGGCGATCTTCGAGGTTCGATTCGGTGGTGGTGCCACCGGTCACGCAGATCGTCGCCCCTTGGAGGTCGGTGAGGGTCTGGAAGTCCGAATCGGCACGGACCAGGATGCCCTGCCCGTCGTAGAAGGTGATCTGGGCGAACGAGCCGTTGAGGCTCGTGTCGCGGCTGGACGTCCAGGTCGTGGTACGAATGAGGACGTCGATTTCGCCTGCATCGAGCAACTCGAAACGATCGGCCGCGCTCGCGGGCACGAACTCGACAGCGTCGGCGTCGCCGAGCACGGCCGCAGCCACGGCTCGGCAGAATTCCACATCGCTGCCCGAGTAGGAACCATCGGGCTCGAGGAAGCCGAAGCCGCGCTGGGACTCCTTCACGCCGCACTTCAACGTGCCGCGGTCCTGCACCGTCTTGAGGGTGCCGTCGCCGCTGCCATCGCCGCCATCGCCGTCGCCGCCGCAGGCCACCGCGATCAGCGCGAACGCCGTGAGCGCGACGATCCCGAGCTACAGGTAGTGCTTTCTCGTCACTGGTCCCTCCACGGCGCCTATCCTTGGGGAGCTAGCGCGCCGACCTCCGAACTGTAGCCCGATCGGCGCAAGAGGCTACGGACTCGGAGCGAAGGGCTGTTGGGACGCACCTTCCGGTTGGCGGTGCTCGCACTTACGTAAGCAGGTGTTTACACTATGGCGATGGAGGCAGCTCTCAAGGCGATCGCCGAGCCCCGCCGGCGGGCCATCCTCCAGCTCGTCTGGGACCGCGAGATGGCGGCCGGTGAGATCGCGTCGCGATTCGAGGTGACGCGCCCCGCAATCTCCCAGCACCTGCGTGTGCTCAAGGAGGCTGGCCTCATCGAGGAGCGCCGCGACGGCACCCGCCGCTACTACCGGGCCCGCCCCGAGGGCTTGGGCGAACTCCGCCCGTTCCTCGAAGCGATGTGGGAGGACAGCCTGGACCGGCTCAAGCACGCAGCCGAGTTCGAACAGCAGAAGGTCGACCGTGGCCGTTGAGGAGAGCGCCGGGACGCTCGTCAACGAGGTCTACATCGAGGCCACGCCGGAGACCGTTTTCGCCTTTTTCACCGACCCCGAGAAAGTAGCCCGCTGGAAGGGCCAGGAAGCGACAGTCGACCCGCGCCCGGGCGGCATCTATCGCATCGTCATCAACGACGAGAACATCGCCCGGGGCGAATATGTCGCCGTCGAGCCGCCCCACCGCGTCGTCTTCACCTGGGGCTGGGAAGCGAAGGGGCATCCGCTGCCGCCCGGAGCAAGCACCGTCGAGGTGACCCTCGCCGGCGGCGATCCCGGTCCCGACCCGAATGCGGAGGGGATGTAGCCCTCAGCCCGCCGCTGCGAGCGTGGCCCGCGCGAGCGCGGCCTTGCGCTCGGCGCTCGTCATCATCGTGTCCGTGATTGCACAGCCAAGGCCGAGCGCCTCGATCCGAGGCGCGAGCGCACGGTCCTGCTCGTCGATCACCATGACGTCGACAAGTTCGCGGTAGATAGCGGCCACGCCCACGGCTGAGACCTCGTGGCCGAGACTCGCGAGCATCTTCGCCGCCGGGCCCTTGATCGCGGCGTCGCCGACTATGGGGCTGATCGCCACCCGCCGCGCCCTGCTCCCAACGATCGCCTCGCGCACGCCCGCAATCTCGAGGATCGGGCCGATACTCACGAACGGGTTGCTCGGCGCGAGAATCAGCGTGCTCGCGTTCCCAATCGCGTCGAGCACGCCGGGCGCCGGCGCCGCTTCGGCGGCGCCGGCGAAGCGGAAGCCCGAGACCTCTGGCTCGGTACCGAGCCGGACCATGTAGTCCTGGAAGGCGATCTCGCCTTCGGCGGTGACGATCTGCGTCGCTACGCGGCTGTTCGTAGCAGGGAGGATGGTCGCTGCGATCCCGAAGGCGGTGGTGAGCTCGGCCACGATTTCGTGCATCGCGCGGCCCTCGCGCAGGAGGCGGGTGCGGTGCACAGCCGTCGCGAGATCGCGGTCGCCCAGGTTGAACCAGCGGTCGTAGCCGAAGCGGCGGAGGCCATCGACGACGGCGAAGCTGTCGTCCGCGATGCCCCAGCCGGTCTCGGGATTCACGATTCCCGCAAGCGAGTAGATGACGATGTCGGTGTCCGGTGAAACGTGCAGCCCGAACATCTCGACGTCGTCGGCGACGTTCGAGATGACGGAGATCTCCACCGGATCGACCACCTGGGCGAGCCCCTGGAGGAACCTCGCCGCGCCAACGCCCCCGGCCAAGACGGTGTACATGGGCCTTATTCTAGGCTCGCTGCGCTCGGCGCTCGTCTGCTGCGGCTCCGCTGCCTGCGGCCGCTGCGCCTGCGCGCTCGCTTGCCGTTTTTCCGGTCGCTGCGCCCGGCGGTCCCCCTCTGAACTCTGAACGTTGAACTCTGAACTCGCGAGCGAAAGCGAGCCCTATCTCGACATCAGTGAGGGACGCACCTCGAACGCGATCACAATCGCGAGCAGCACCCACAGAAGGGGCTCGTCGAGCAGGCGCCCCTCCGACTGGCTGTGCAGAACGATGCCGACGATCGACGCCGCCAGCCAGGCGACAAGGACACGGCCGTACGGGTCGCCGGCCCGGAGGTAGGTACGGATCATCGTGACCGCGAGACGCACGCCCACGAAGGCAAACATGAGCACGCCGATGATGCCGAGCTCGGCGAGCACCGAAACCAGCGAGGTGTGCGAGAGCGAGACCCTCGCCCAGGGTGGGATGGCGTCGAGGTACGAGGTCACGAGCGCGTGCTGATAGTTGCCCGCGCCGAGCCCGATGAAGGGGCTGTCCTTGAACATCTCCCATCCCGCCCGGATGAGGTATTCGCGTTGGCCCAGCACGCTCGCACTGTCCGTAATCGTGCGCACACGTTCCGCGTCCGCCCCCCCTTGCGTGAGCAGGAGGCTTACTCCGAGGCCTGCGACCAGGGCGGTCGCCGTCAACAGCTTTGTCTTCGTCTGGGCGGCCACCGGGGCGAGGAGCAGCACCAACACGCCCGTGAGCATGAGCATGATCCACCCGGAACGGGAGGCAGTCGCGACGATCGCGAGCGCGCTCAGCGCGAGCACCGCCGGCGCCAGGTAGAGGGTGATTCGGCGCGGTCCCGTGGCGAGGATCAGCGCGGCGCCGAGGGGCATCGCGATCGCGAGGAAGCGCGCGAGGATGTTGGGTGAGGCGAAGGTCGCGTTCGCGCGGTAGCTCACGCCGTCCGACTGGATCAGTGCGTCACGCCAGTTGAAGACGCCGATCGCACGTTGCGCGACGGCGACAAGCGCGAGCACGGCCGCCGCTGCGAGCAGCGCCACGATCAGCCGCTCGATGTCGCTCCGGTCTTCGATGAAGGACGGGGCGACGAAGAGAAAGGCGGCGTAGAGCGGGAGGATGAGGATGCTGTTCGCCGGCACGAAGGAATCAGACCAGGCGACCCCGAGCAGGAGGAGCAGCAGGAGCGCGCTCACCGGCAGGACCAAGCTCGAATTGGGGACGAGCCGTGCGGGGTCGTGGCGCCAGCGTACGACCGCGACGACCACCGTCGCGACCATCAGCGCCTGGCCAGGATTGAGCAGGGAGCGCAAAGCGCCGCTCGCGCCACCTTCGCCGAGAGCGCCCAAGGTCTGCGTCTCGAAGAACTCGATCGGCAGCAGGACGACAACGGCGGGGAGGAGGAGGCGTGGGTCTCTCTGCAGCAGAAAGAACGCGAGCAGGGCCGCGTCGACGGCAACCAGCAGGACGATCTGAAGCATTCGGGGTACCGCTTCGTTGACCGGTCTCGGCCCCGAAAATACGATACGTTCAGATGTCGTCCCGGACCAGCGGGCTTCAGCAGGACGTCCGCCTCCTTCGGCGTCGGGCCTGGGTCTTTCTCCCCTTTCTCCTCCTCGGTATTCTGGTCGCGATCGTCTTCAACGCTTTCGCCGGTGAGACCAACGCGGTGGCCGAGCTCGAGCTCGATACCGTCATCAACGACGCGGGCGGTGGGGGCGACCGCGGGCTGCGCATCTTCGAGGCCCAATCGATGACGGATGACGCCGAGTTCAAGGCGATGGTTATCGCCGAGATCGGCGACGCGGACCTCGATTACGCCCGCTTCGACGTTGAGCTGGCGCCGATCTCGGTCGCCGCCGGCGTTTCCCGCGGCATCCTCACGATATCGATCAAGGACCGCAGCAAGGGCGACGCGGAGAAGTTCCGCGAGGCGTTCATCGACATCTTCGAGCGCGAATACCTAGAGCCCGATGGGCTCTTCCGCAAGCGCTTCCTCGCCAACACGCTGCGGGTCGCAGAGGCGGCCGAGGCGGAGTTCGCGGCGGCTTACGCCGAACTCAGTGCGGCTGCCGCCGTGCAGGGTCTGGCCGTCGACGAGCTCTTCCGCAGCGGTCAGGGGACGAGCCCGCTCGACGCCCTGAACGTGCAGGAAGGCGAGCTGCGCAGCGCGCTTGCGCGGGCGCAAGGAACGCTCGCGACGGTGCGTGCCGGCGGCCTTTCAGACACGGCGGTCGCCTCGCTGGCCTCGAGCGTGCTGGGCGAGACGGTGCAGCCGGGCGACGGCGAAGCCGTGCTCGCTGCCCAGGCGGCGAGCCTGGAGGCCGCGCTTGCGAGCATCAGTGAGCGCATCGTCGGTCTCTCCGATGGAACGCTCGACCCCGGATTGCTCTCGCTGCTCGACGAGGTGCGCGGTCTCGACGACGCCAAGGAGGGGGCCTTTGTGCGTGTCGCCAACGCCCGGATCGCGATCGGCAGCTCGGACAGTACGCTCGAAATCGAGCGCACCTTCAGCGGTGGGCTCGCCGGCTCGTACGTGGGGCTGATCGCCGTCGTCCTGGCGGTCACGCTCGTATTTGGGCTGATCGCGATCTACACCCTCGAGTGGCTCTCGCAGGTTCGCGACGGCAGCGACGCCTAAGCTGGAGGCTGAGATGCGCATCGTTGAGATCAACGACATCGCTTCCGTGGCCTCCGAGATCGGGGCCGGGTTGCGCGCGCGCGGCGACAGCGTGACGTTGATCCAGCCGCGGCTCGTCGGCGCCCGCCTCCACCCCTGGCTGAAGCCCACGGTGAGCCCCGCGCGCGCGCTCGAGTGGGTCCAGCTGATCCGGGCGATCCGACGCGGCGACTACGATCTCGCCCACATCCACTATGCCTACCTCGGCATGCTCGGCGTCCTCGGCCGCTTCCCCTTCATCCTGCACTGCCACGGAACCGATCTTCGGGAGGCGACGGCTGTCACGCGCCCGCTCATTGCGCGAGCCCTGACCCACGCCGATCACGTCTTCTATTCCACGCCCGATCTCGCTCCCTACGTGCTCCCTGTGCGTCCTGACGGCGAGTTCCTCCCGAACCCGATCGATACTGAGGTCTTCCGGCCCCTCTCCCCCGCGCGTGATCATCGGGACGTGTACATCTGTTGCGCCCTCACAGAGGTGAAGGGCGCCGGCCGCCTGTTGACCGCCTGCCGGATCCTCGCCCAGGAACGGCCGGAGATTCGGATCACGGCGGTCGCCCAGGGGCCGTATGCCGCGGCGTTCGGCGAACTGCCCAACGTGACGTTGCTGCACCGTCAGCTTCGCAGCCGCCTGCCGGAGATCATCTCGCGGCATGGGGTGGTCGTTGGCTGGGTACGCTTCGGGATCGCGGGGATGGCCGAACTCGAAGCGCTCGCCTGCGGCCGGCCCGTAGTGAGCTGGTTCAACCAGTTCGACGCGTACCCGGAGCTCCCGCCGTTCGTTCGCGCCGTGGACGGGCGCGACATCGCCGCCGCCGTCGCCCAGTTGGTCGACGATGCGGGCGCCCGCGAGCGGCTCGGCCGGGCGGGCCGCGAGTGGGTCCAGCGCTGCCACCCGTTGGGGCAGGCGGCGGGGCGCGTGCACGAGGTCTCGGCAGCGATCGTCGGGCGTGTGCGAGCCGCTGCCTGACGGTGCGCATCGCCCAAGTCAATGACATCGCGAGCGTCGCGAGCGAAATCACGGCCGGCCTCCGGGAGCGCGGGCACGAGGTCGATTTCCTCCAGCCGCCGCTCCGCGGGGGCGGCCTCGACGATCGCTGGAAGCCGTTCATCGCGCCGCTGCGGGCGGTGGAGATCGCCGCCCTTGCGGCGCGCCTGCGCCGCGGGCGCTACGATCTCGCCCAGATCCACTACGCCTATCTGGGCGTCCTCGGGCGCCTCGCCCAGGTTCCGTACATCCTCCACGTCCACGGGGACGATGTGCGCTCGATCGGGCCGCTGCGAAAAGCGATCACCAAACCCGCCCTGAGCGGCGCGGCGCACGTCTTTTACGCCACGCCGGAGCTCGGGCGCCCGGTGCACCGCTACCGGTCGGACGCGGAGTTCCTCCCCAATCCCGTCGATACCACGCTGTTCTCTCCGGCTCCTGACCCGGTAGGTGGCGACGATGTCTATATCGCCTGCTGGATCGAGGAGAACAAGGGTGCGGCCCACCTTCTCGAGGCCTGCCGCGTCCTCCTTGCGGAGCGGCCGGAGGTGCGGATCACGGCCCTCGCGCGCGGCCCCTACATCGCCGACTTCGCGCAGCTGCCGAACGTCCTCCTCGTCGAGCCGCAGCCGCGCCACAAGCTGCCCGCGCTGATCGCGCGGCACAAGGTGGTGGTCGGGCAGGTGCGCCACGGGGCCGTCGGCATGGCCGAGATCGAAGCGATGGCCTGTGGCCGTCCGCTCGTCGCCCGCTTCCGCTACGGTGGTGCCTATCCAGAGCCCCCGCCGATCGTCAACGCTGGAGATGGCCGCGCGATCGCGGCGGCCGTGCTGCGGCTGCTGGACGCGCCCGCCGAGCGCCTCGCGCTTGGCGAAGAGACGCGCCGCTGGGTCGAGCGCCACCACGCCCGCGAGGTCGTGGTCGCACGCGTCGAGGCCGTGGCGGAGGCGATCGTCGCGGGCGTTGACCCCTCTCGGGTCACCGCCTAGCGTGCCCGCGTGACCCCTTCCGACGGCCCTCCCCGGCTCGACGAGTACCTGTCGCTTCCCGAACGCCCGCTCGTTTCGATCGTGATCCCCACCCTGAACGAAGAGACCCATATCACGGCCCTCCTCGATTCGCTCAGTGAGCAGGACTACGGCCCCAGACTGATCGAAGTGCTGGTGGCGGACGGGGGCAGCGACGATGCCACGCGCGCGCTGGTGCGCGACTACCCCAGCCGCTTCCACCGCCTCGAGGTGGTGGACAACCCCAAGCGCATCACCGTCGGCGGCTTGAACGCCGGTATGGCGGTGGCCAAGGGCGATTGCTGGATCATCATCGGCGCCCACAGCGAGGTTGCACCCGATTTCGTAAGCGCTTCTGTACACGCCCTCGCGCGCATGCGCGCGGCCTGTGTCGGTGGCCCGATCGAGACCATCGGTCAGAGCCTCGTGGGGCGCGCGATCGCGGCCGCGATGTCGTCCCCCTTCGGTGTCGGCGATGCGCGTTTCCGCTACTCGGACCAGGGCGGTGAGGTTGATACCGTGCCGTTCGGCTGCTACCACCGCCGCGTCTGGGAGGTGGTCGGCCCCTTCGACGAGACCGTCGACGGCGCAGACGAGGACAGCTACAACGCCCGCGTGCGCCAGGCGGGGGGCCGCATCGTGCTCGATCCGGCCATTCGCAGCAGCTACTACCCGCGCGAGAGCCTGCGGGCGCTGGCGGAGCAGTACGCGGGCTATGGCGCGGCGAAAGGGACGCTGCTCCGGCGCGGTCAGCGGCTGCGGGCGCGCCACTTCGCGCCGAGCGCGATGGTCCTGGGGGGAGGAATGCTGCTCCTCCTCGGCAAGCGGTGGCGTCGGGCCCGGCGGCTGCTGCGGTTGCTCGGCGGCTTCTATGTCAGCCTCGGGATGTCCGCGGCGCGAGGCGCGGGCGCGAAGCACGATGTGCGCCCCCTGCTCGTCTTCGCGGCCACGGCGACCATGCACGCCGCCTACGGCGGCGGCTTTCTTTGGGGGCTCGCGACGGGCACGCAGCGGCTCCCGGGAGGCCGCTGATGGTGGAGCTGCGCATCCCCTTCTTCCGGCCCGACGTCGACGAGGACGACATCGCCGCGGTGACCGAGACGCTCCGCGGCGGCTGGCTCACCAGCGGTCCCAACGTGGCCGCGTTCGAAGAGGAGCTCGCCGCCTACACCGGCGCCGAGCACGCGGTCGTGGTGAACTCGTGCACCGCGGCGATGCACCTCGCGCTCGTCGGCTGGGATATCGGTGAGGGCGACGAGGTGATCACGACCCCCTATACCTTCTCCTCCACTGTCTCGGTGATCCTTCAGACGGGTGCGCGGCCCGTCCTCGTGGACATCCGCAGCCCCGATCGGAACATCGACCCGGAGCAGATTGGGCGCGCCGTGACACCCCGGACGAAGGCGATCCTGCCCGTCCACTTCGGGGGCGAGCCCTGCGCCATGGACGAGATCCTTGAGATCGCGAAGAGCCGTGATCTGAAGGTGCTCGAAGACGCCGCCCATGCGATCGGAAGCGCTTACCGGGGGCGCCGCGTTGGCGCCATCGGCGATGCGACGGCCTTCAGCTTCTACGCCACGAAATCGGTGACGACGGGCGAAGGTGGGGCCCTCACGACCAACGACGAAGAGCTGGCCGCGCGCGTCCGCAGCCTCTCGCTTCACGGCATGACGCGGGACGCCTGGGGCCGCTACGACCGCAGCGGGAGCTGGCGCTACGATGTCGCCGAGATCGGTTTCAAGGACAACCTTCCCGATCCCGCGGCGGCCCTGGGACGGAGCCAATTGCGCAAAGCCGAGAGGCTCCGGGCGCAGCGTGCCGCCGCCGTCGAGCGGTATTGCGAGCACCTCGCCGAGGAGGAGCATCTCCGCGTTCCAAGGGGCAGTCCTGACAACGAAAGCGCCTGGCATCTCTTCGTCGTTCACCTCGAGCCCAACGCACCCGTGGCCCGAGACGAAGTCATCCGCGGTCTCGCCGAGCGCGGGATCCAGGCGTCGGTGCACTTCATCCCGATCCATCACCTGAGCGCCTTCCGCCGGCTCGAACTGTGGGGCGAGGGCGACTTCCCCGTCGCGGACGCCGCTTTCGCGGGTGCCATCAGCCTGCCGCTCTTCCCGGCGATGACGCCGTCAGAGGTTGACGAGGTCTGCGCCGCGCTCCGCGAGATCCTGCGGGACTGAGGGCGCGGTCCTTAGGTGGTCGTCTGAAGCGCCTGCGCGTTCCCGCCTAGGCCCCGGCCACTAGGAAAACCGTCCCTTCGGCCGATATCAAGGAATGGTTGCGCGAACGTAGATTAGATCACCTAGGGCGCACCATCTGGGAGGAGGGTTGAGCAGTCGTGAACACACCGCCGCCTGATTCGATGACCCTCGCCTACCACGAGCTGCGGGCGCCGCTCGGCCTCATGGCAACGGCCGCGGCAAGCGTGGCGGAAGCCTCGCCCGACGCCACCGCCCGCGCCCAGTGCGAGGTGATCATGCGAGCCGCTGAGCGCCTCCTGCGCACCACCGCGCGCGTGCTCGCACTCGCTCAACCTGCTCCAGCGGGCACGGAGGCGTGCGCATATACGCCCGCGCCCCTCGTCGAGGGGATCGTCGCCGATTTGGGGGACCTCGACGTCCCGCTCGACTTCACCACAAGCGTCGTCGCCGCCCGCGCCCTGGTCTGGGGCCACGAGGCCGACTTCGAGACGCTCGTGAGCTCCCTTCTCATGAACGCGATCGACCACGGCGATCCCAACGAGCCGATCAGCATCTTGGTCGAGGACGACGGCACCACGGTGAGCGTCTGCATTCGCAATCAGGCCGCCACGGCGCGGCGCCACCGCGGTCTCGCCCTGGGCACGCAGCTCTGCGAGGAGCTCGCCCGGCGGATGGGTGCGACGCTGCAGAGTAGTCTCGACGAGCGTCAGTTCAGCGCCCAGATCGAGATGCCACACGCCTGCTAGGGCAGAGCGAGATACCCGAATCCCCGGACCGTGGCCAATCCGTGGGGATCACCGCCCAGGGCACTGATCTTGCGCCGGATGGCCCTCACCGTCGCCCGCAGTTCGCCCGTGCCGAGGCCGCTCGAGGTGGCGAGAGCGCATGCTCCTCCTGGACCAGCTCACGCGCGGGCGGGTGATGTTGGGGGTGGGGCCCGGCGCCCTCCCTTCGGACACCGCCCAGCTGGGGATAACCGCGACCCAGCTCCGCCCCCGCCTCGACGAGGGCCTCGGCGTGATCCTCCGCCTCCTCCGCGGCGAGGAGGTGAGCCACGACAGTCCCGGCTGGTTCAAGCTCGAGAACGCGTCCTGCCAGCTCCAACCCTACCGCGAGGCGGCCATCCCCGTGTTCGTGGCGACGACCTCCTCGCCCTCCGGTGCGACGATCGCCGGGAAGCACGGCGTGGGGGTGCTCTCCGGCGCGAGCTTCCGGCCGCTGGGCGAGGGCCTGAAGAGCACGTGGGGTACGGCCGAAGACGCAGCTGCCGCGCACGGCCAACCGGCGATGGATCGCCGCGATTGGCGCGTGATGACGCGCATCCACGTGGCCGAGAGCCGCGCGCAGGCCTGCCGCGACATCTCCCTGCGCCTGCACGAATTCGACGCCGGCTACATCGGCGGCACGCTCGACCGCCCCTTCGATTACGAAGGGGCTCCGGAGGACTACGCGGAGTGGAGCGTCGAGAACGGCGGCGCGCTCTTCGGCAGCCCCGAGGACGTGATCGCCGGTCTCGAACGAATGTGGGAGGCGACGGCGGCTTCGGAGGGGTGCTCCTGATGGGCAACGAATTCGCCCCGCCCGCGCGCATGCGCGCATGCGCGAGAGCTACGAGCTCCTCGCCCGCTACGTCTTCCCCCACTTCCAGGGAGCCCTCGACCGGCCTCTACGGTCAGTCGCGCGGGCGATCGCGAATCGCGAGGCGTACAACGCCGGTGAGGCCGAGGCGATCGCCGCCGCGATCCGTAGCGGCGGCGGCAAGCGAGCGCGGAGCCGCAGCGGCCGCAGGCCGCGGAGGCGCAGCAGTCGAGCGCGGGTAGGGTGGTGCGGGGGGGTCCGAGCGCCAGCGAGCTATCCGAGTGCCGGAGAGCGTGCTCGGCGCGGAGGTCAGGCACTCGAGCCAGTAGGCGCTGCGTGGCCGCTGGCCGCTGGCCACTAGCCGTTGGCCGTTCGCGGTGGCAATAGCGCGCGAGCCGACTATCCGGATGGCCGAGCACGCCGAGCTCGAAGGGACCGCGGTTCGCGCCACGGGAAGGCCTTACTATTGCGGCGCCAACCCGGAGGCTATGCCATGCCCCTCGACCACGTCTTCCAGCCCATCACCGTGAACAAGACCGAGTTCCGCAACCGCGTCGTGCGCTCGGCACACGGAACCGGACTCGGCCGCGGCGAGGTGAGCGACGACCTCATCGCCTACCACGAAGCCCGCGCCCGCGGGGGCGTGGCCATGAGCATCCTCGAAGCCTCCTCGATCCACCCCATCGCCGGTGTGGGGGGCGTGCCCGCGTACTCGGACGCAATGATTCCCGGCTATGCCCGCCTCGCCGGCGCCGCCCATCGCCACGGCATGAAGATGATGCAACAGCTCTTCCACCCCGGCGCCCACGCCGTCCCCGCCGACGGCAGCCCGCCCTGGGCGCCCTCCGCGATCCCGAGCGTCCGCCATCTGCGGATGTCCGAAGGCCAGGGCGACGTTCCCTTGGAGATGAGCCAGGGCATGATCGACGAGACCATCGCGGCGTATGCGGCCGCCGGTCGCCGCGCTCACGAAGGTGGCCTCGACGGGATCGAGATCCACTACGGCCACAGCTTCCTCATCATGCAGTTCCTCTCACCGACGACGAACCGGCGCACGGACAAGTACGGCGGTTCCGCCGAGAACCGCCGGCGCTTCGGCAAGGAGGTCGCGGCGGCCATCCGGGCGGAGGTGGGGCCGGACTTCATCATCGGCGTGCGCCTGAGCGGGCGCGAAGGTGTGCCCGGTGGCCTCGAACCGGATGACTGCAAGGAGATCGCACTCGACCTCGAAGCGACGGGGCTGATCGATCTCTTCAGCATCTCCACCGCCGGCTACCTCGACTTCGATCGCCTCATCGGGGGCATGCATGAGGAGCACGCCTACGAGCTCCCCCAGAGCGCCCCCGCCAGCCGCGCCCTGACGAAGCCAAGCTTCGTCGTAGGGCGCATCCTGAATCTGGCCGAGGCAGACGCGATCATCGCCCGCGGCGATGCGGACATGGTCTCCATGATCCGTGCGACCCTGGCCGACCCCGACATCGTGCGCAAGACGCAGGAGGGCCATGTCGCCGACGTGCGGCCCTGCCTAGGCTGCAATCAGGGCTGTATCGGCGGCAGTACGGGGCCGCTCATGCGCTTCGGCTGCGTCGTCAACGTCGGCGCCGGCCAGGAGCTACGCTTCGGCGAAGACAAGATCGCGATGGCGGGCGAGAGCAAGCGCGTGATGGTCGTCGGGGGCGGTCCCGCCGGCCTCGAAGCCGCGCGCGTGGCGGCGCTCCGTGGCCACCAAGTCACGCTCTGCGACGCAGGCGATGCCCTCGGCGGCCAGGTACGGCTCGCGCGCCGGGCCCCGACCCGCGACGAGTTCGGCAAGGATATCGACTGGTGTGCGGAGCAGCTGCGCAAGCTCGAGGTCGATATCCGCCTCAACACCCGCGTCGATCGCGATCTCATCGACGCCGAAAAGCCCGACGCCGTGATCGTCGCGACAGGCTCGGCGCCCCGGCGCGACGGCTTCCAGTCGGCTCGCCCCGGAAGCGTGGTCGAGGGCCTCGACCGGCCGAACGTCTTCACGAGCTGGGAGGTGATGCGCGACGAGGCCGAGCTCGGCGAGACCGTGCTCGTCTTCGACGATGTCGGGCACTACGAGGCCATCGCCGTGGCCGAGTACCTGCTCGAGAAGGGCATCGCGGTCATCTTCGGGACCTCGCACACGAGCATCGGCCCGATGACCGTCGGTGCGCTCATGCGTGACCCCGCGCTCCGGCGCCTGACCGACCACCGCAGCGGGTTCACCCTGGTTCCACGCGCGCAACTCACGAAGGTGACCGCCGCCAGCGTCACGCTTCGCAGCCTCGATTCCGAGCAGGACCACGAGCACGCCGCCGACAGCGTCGTCATGGTCTCGGGCAACATCGCCAACCGTGCGCTCGCCGAGGAGATCGAAGGGCATGGGGCGGAGGTCTTCGTCGTCGGCGACGCGCTCGCGCCCCGCCCGATGGAGCGCGCCGTCCACGAAGGCCACTACGCCGCGCTCCGCATCGGCGACGAAGATTCGGGGCGCTGGACGGGCCGCGCCGCAGGCGCCCCCGCGAACGCGCTCGCCGGAGGCTAGGAAGCTGCGCGACGCCGATCAACGCGCGCCGGGCCGGGCCGTGCCCTGACCGTGCCCCGCTGGCCCTGCCCGGACTGCGGGCGCGAATTCGGGAGAGCGAAGCAATCGCACGAATGCGCGCCGGCGATGACGATCGAGGCGTACTTCTCGACGGGCCCAACGCACGAGCGCCCCGTCTACGAAGCGGTGCGCGCGCACATGGATACCTTCGAAGACGTTCATACGGAACCGGTGTCGGTTGGGATCTTCTTCAAGCGCGCCCGCGTCTTTGCGCAGCTGCGGCCGATGCAGAAGTGGGTAGCGCTCGGGTTCGTGCTCCCGCGCAAGCTCGAGGATCCACGTCTCGCGCGCAAAGTGCTGGGAGGGGGGAGCCACTTCTACCACGTCGTCAACCTCGGCGGCCCTCAGGACCTCGACGACACCGTCCGTGATTGGCTCGCGGAGGCCTACCTGAGCGCGCAATGAGATGCGGTGAGTGTGAGAGCGGCCGGGGCCGCTCCCCACGCACCGGTACGCACTGCCTCAGGCGGCGAAGATGGGCAGCGTCTCGTACTGCTTCCCGAGGATCTCAGGGTGGGGTACCCCGAGCCAGCCGTCGAGGACGGTCGCGTAGAGCGAGCGAAAGTCGACGGTGTGGATGAGGTTGCCCTCCGGATCGAGGCGACGGAGCGAGGGCGGGTCGCCGTAACGCCCCCCGGTAACGGCGCTGCCGATCACGAAGTGCGAGCCGGCGGTGCCGTGATCAGTACCGCCACCGTTCTCCTCGGCGCGGCGCCCGAACTCGGAGGTCGTCGTGAGCACGGCGCGCTCGGCGACGCCCGCCTTCGTCAGAATGGCGAAGAACTCGGCGACGCCGCGGTCGAGCTGACGCATCAGCTCGTCGTGGTGCCCGCGCTGCTCCTCGTGGGTGTCGAAATCGCCGACGCCGTGCACGTAGAGCACCCGCGGGCGAACGCCGGGCGAGGCGATGAGCTGGGCCGCGAGGCGGAGCTGCGCCACCAGCGACTCCTCGCCCTCTTCGCCCATCGAATCGCCGTCCTCGTCTTCGAGCGCGGCCCGAAGCGGGCGCAGGCCGGCGTCGAGCTGCTTGCCCGCTGCGACCGTCGAGCCGATCGCCCGTTGCACCGGGGTCAGCTCCGCCAGGGGCACGTTTTGCGGGGCAAAGCCCGCCCAGGCCCCGAGCAGTTCGTCCGGATCCTCGATCCACCAGGGGAGGTCGGGGGCAAGGCCGCGGGCGTCGGCGATGTTCACGACGAACGAACCCTGGCCGAGCATCGCTTGCGTCGGGCCGGGACCGATCGTGATCCCGGCGAGGAGCTCGTCGTAGCCGGCGCTGCCGTCCAGGTAGCGGCCGAGCCAGCCGGTGGTGTCCGGCGTCTCGGTGCCGTCCCACCAGATTCGCATGGACGCGAAGTGGGAGAGGTCGGGCTGGGAGTAGCCAACGCCCTCGACGATGGCGACGTTGCCGGCTTTGTAGAGGTCGGCGATCGTCGTCAGGTTGGGGTGCAGTCCGACCGCGCCGTCGAGGTCGATCGGATCGGTGATCGCCGTCTTCGAGCGGCGTTGCTGGTAGCGCTCGTCGGCGTGGGGCACGATCGTCGCGAGGCTATCGTTGCCGCCACCGAGTTCGAGCACCACGAGGGTACGGTCGGCGGCGCCCGGGAACGTGCCCGCGGGAATCCGGGGCGAGGTTTGGACGTTTCGCACCGGCGTCGACGTCGGGTCCATCCGGTAGACGGATACGGTCTTCGGACCGCAGGCCGCCACGAGGGTGGTCGCCCCGAGCCCGGCCAAGAACTTCCGCCGCGTCACGAGACGGTTGAGGATGCGGGGGCAATCGTTCGAGTTCTTCATGTCAGCACAAACTCCGGTGAGCCGAACGCGAGTGCGAGCGCCTGCAGCGGGTCGCTCGCGCCCGTCACGATGCGCTCCGTGCTCGCGTCCATGTCGTAGAGGCCAAGGTTGGTGAAGGCGTCCGCTTTCACGAGGTCTTCGGGCGGCTCTTCGAGGATGTGGAGCAGGTGGAACCCGCCGACGAGCGCGCCGGGGCTCAGCAGCCGCCGGCCCTTCGGAGCATGACGATCATTAAGCCGGGGATGTTGATCAGGGAGGCGGGGTTACCGCCCTCCATGACGAGACCGCCGATGATCCCGACGAACGCGATGGTCAGCCCAATGACGATCGCGAGGTCCATTACGCAGCCGCCACGGGAACGAGCGATTTGCGGCGGAAAGCGGCGATGCGATCGACGATCACCGCTGGCGATTCCGAGCACACGAAGCGGTGCTCGGTCGTGAGCGTGATGTGCGTGTCGTGCGCCGCTTCCATCGTCTCGATGAGATCGGGGTTGAGGTAGAACTCAGTCCCGTCGATGCGGGTAAGCAGGATCATGCCGCCGCCTCCCGTGGCTCAAGACAGCGTGGAATGGGAGGGGCGCGCTCGTTATCGGGGAATCGCCGCCCGTGCCCCGATGCGGCCCTGCAGGGTGCACCCGTACTCCCCACAACCCTGCGCTCTCGGGGATCGGACCACTCGACTCGGCACCTCGCCGCCGACGACTGGACAACGAGAGGCCCGGGCTTTCGCCCGGGCCTCTCGTGTCTTTGCCGGAGTCGCCAGCGCAACTAAGCCGGCGGTGATGGTCCCGAGGGAGCTATCGTGGCGCCCCCAAAATCAACCGGCGCTGGCTGCGGGGTCGTCGAGCGCGCGCTCCGCTTCCTCGACGCTTTCGAGGCGGACGATGCCCTTGCGGATGGCATAGCGGATGAGGTCGGTGCGGTTACGTGCGTGCAGCTTGGCCATGATGTGCGCCTTGTGCGCCTCGACCGTCTTCACGCTGATGTAGAGCTCGTTCGCGATCTCCTGGTTCGTATAGCCCTCGGCGATGAGCTGGAGCACTTCGCGCTCGCGCGGGGTGAGCGCGTCCACGCCCGTGCGCTGCTCCGGCCGCTTCGCCTGGTAGAGGACCTCGGCGAGGTCGAAGCCGTCGCTCAGGTGCCCGGAGAAGTAGTGATTATTGCCGCGGTGAACCGTCTGGATCGCGAGGATCAGCTCCTCGGGTTCGGCCTTCTTCATGATGTAGCCAGAGGCGCCCGCGCGGATCGACTCGAGTAGCTGGTCCTCATCGACGAAGCCGCTCAGCATGACGACCTTCGTCGCGGGCGCGCTCCGCCGGATCTGGCGTGTCGCTTCGAGGCCGCTGAGGCCCGGCATGACGGGGCAACCTCGCCGCTGTCGTCGTGCGGATGAAGGAGGTAGGTCTCGAGGCAGCCCTCGTTCTTGGCCGCCTCGGTGTTGATGCGCTTGAAGATCTCTTCGACGCGGGCGTCTTCGCCACGGCGTGGCTTGGCGACGGAGATGCGGATATAGGCCATGGCCTGAACCCCCTCAGGGGCTGCTCATCCTACGCGACCACGTGCGCTCCGGAGACGAACGAAGCCCCCGCCAAGGGCGGGGGCTTCGGGCTGTACGGTCTCGCTGAGCCTGTGGTTACAGGCGTAGCTTGCCGTGCGAGGGTTGCCGTCGGCGTTGGCGCTGAGGAAGGGCTGCTTCCTCGGCGACCAAGTCCACTGGGGGGCTGGTCAGGACTTCGTGCACGTAGCCGCACATGATGCAGCTGCCGTACGTCCCGTGCCAGTCCCGCTCCACAATGATGGAGCCGGTGCACTTGGGGCACGACTTCGGCGGGGCCTCTTGCAACGCGGGCATGGAGCTCCTCCGTGAGTTCCGTGAGGTAAGAAAAAGACCTCGAAACGAGCGGCCTGCTCGACAGGCCTTCCACTGCATACGGGGTTAGCTGACGGGTTCGGGCGGAAGGTTGCCCTAGGGGCTGGAAGATGCCCCATTCACCCCAGAAGTGGTTCCCCCGCTGCGCCTACCCGGCGCACTCTGCACATATTTCGGCTTGATCACCGAGCGCAAACTCTGTGATGAGCTTGGGCGGACGCTATCAGGCCGTTTCTCGGCCTGTCAAGCCGATTGCGAAGCTCTTCACAAGGATTAGGGTCTTCCCCGAGACGAGGCACCCTCTACCGGGTGGCCTACCGCGTAGCAATGAAGGCCGGGGCCACCAGCGCCATCGTCGTCGTGAGGAAAACAGCAAGCGAGAGCCCCACCCCCGCTGCTGCTGCTCGCCGTTGGGTGACGGCCTCGGCCCCCGGAGGGAGCGTTCCGCCCCAGTCCGTTTGGCCTGCGAGCAGCGCCCAGGCGGCGATCAGGCTAGCGATCGCGACCCCCGCGCCAACCTCCCAGCCCGCGTTCGCGCCGCCCAAGGGACGGGCCAGGAGGGCTGCCGCTAGCGGGAGGGCGGCGATGAGCAGGAGCGCCGCCACGCTACGAACGATCGCAGGGAGACGTCCTTCCGGGCCATCTCCGCCCCGGCGCCGGCTCACGAGGCCGAGCGCCCCGAAGACGGTCACGAGGCCGAGCAGGGCCCCGATCGCGGTGATGCTGTCGAGACGCAGCGGGGGGAGCGAGGGGAAGGGCAGGGGCCCGCCACCGATTGCGCCGAGGTCGGCCGTCACCTCGCCCGCGGCCGCTCGTAGCGCGAGCAGGCGACGCGCCTCGCTGTCGTCGGCGAGCATGAGGTCGGGACGATCGGCGGCGCTCACGCCCGCGAACTCGAGCAGGTTGCGATAGGTACGCAGCTCTTGGGCCACAGCTGACTCGAACTCCGCAAACTCCGGCACGATCCCGAGATCGGCGCTAAGCGTGGCGTACCGCGGGAGATCAGCCTCGGACTCGGCGAGCCGGCCGAATTCGGCGCGAACCGCGAGAAGCAAGGCGACGACAGAGACGACACCCACGAGCGCGGTCCAGGCGAGTGCATGGCTCCAGGCAGGCGCCATCGCGTGCTTGCCCGCTGTTCGCAGCGGGCCCAGCGGGAGTGGCGCTTCCGGTCGATCCGGTGCTTCTCGTCGCACCCGCTCCGCGAGCGCGACCGCGCTCGAGGTGGCGACGCCGAACCAGCTGAGGGCGCTCAGATAGGGGGCCGACGCCAGCGCTCCTACAGTCGCGAGCGCGACGCCGTAGAGTGCGGCGTAATCGGCGCGGAGCCCGTCGATCTCCGCCTGACGACCGAGGCTGTAGGCAACCGTAATCGCGACGCCCGTCAGCAGGGCCACGGCTGCGCCCGCGAGCATCCCATCCCCGCCACCCGCGCGCCCCGCGAACCGGCGCGGCACGACGAAAAGGAGCGCGCCCAGCACCGGCCCCACGAGGGCAGCACCCGCGAACCATCCGGCACCGTGGTCGAGCATGACGAGGGGCGTGATGAAGGTCAGAGCACCGCCGAGAATGGCCGCGATCGCATAGCCCGCACCCACGGACCGACCGGCGTTGCGGAACACCCGCACCCAGGCAGGCAAGGAGATGGCCGCAACGATCGCCGCGATCAGTCCGAGGGCTTGGATCGCCAGCGGTACCAGAAGCCACTCGAGGTCACCCGTAACGCGGTAGCCCGGAACCCCGATCGCAAGCCCGGCAGCGGCAGCCGCGGCGAGCAGGGCGAGCGTCCCCGCCCCGTCGCCGGCGCTCAGCGCGAAGGTGAGCGCCTGGCCGGCCTCGTCCCCGTCGGTATTGCCGCCGAGGGGCATACCCGCGGCCGCGGTCAGCTTCGCGATCACGGCGACCAGAGCCGCACCGACCGCGACGCCCAGCACGAGGAAAGGGGCCTCGGCGACAGGAAGATCGACGAAGCGGGTGGCGACGGCGTAAAGCCCGCCCACGGCCGCGATGCTGAGCGCTCCCATCAGGAGGCCGGGGGCAGAGCCGGCAACGAAGGCGATCGAGAGCGCCTGACGCAGGTTGCGCTCCGAGGCGGTGGCGGCGCGAGCGTTCGCCCGCTGCCCCAGCGCCAGCGCCAGGAAGGCCGTGACCGCGGCGCTGAGCGCGCCGGCGAGGACGGCCACGCCGGCGACCGCGCCCGCCTCGAGTCCGTCGCGATAGAGCCCGACGAGTACACCGAGGATGAGCGCCGCCAACGCTGAGGCGATCATGCTCACAACGAGGAACGGCGACAGGAACGCGTCACCCCTGGTCCGCACACTCGCAGCCGCGGCGGCACTCGCTTCACTGGGCTTCTCGCGCCAGAGGAGGTCGAGGGAGAACCAGATCGCGAGGAGAAGCGCGAGGGCGCAAGCGAGCGGTATCGCGAGCTGTGCAACCACCACCGCTGAGCCTCCGCCGGTCCGATCGCGGAGCAACGGAAGGCCCGCCAGAGGCGGGCCGCGCGTTGCTCAACTAAGCGGGGCTACGTTAGATGAAGAGTGGGCCGAAGACCACTGCCACAATTGACATGAGCTTTAGGAGGATGTTGAGCGATGGGCCGGAGGTGTCCTTGAACGGGTCGCCTACCGTGTCGCCGACGACGGCCGCCTTGTGCGCCTCTGAGCCCTTGCCGCCAAAGTGCCCCTCTTCGATGTACTTCTTGGCGTTGTCCCAGGCGCCGCCTGCGTTCGCCATCATGATGGCGAGCATTGCTCCAGCCGCGATCGAGCCGATGAGGAGGCCGCCCAGAGCCTCAGCGCTGATGACCGCGCCAACGAAGATCGGCACCGTCACCGCCAGCAGCCCCGGAATGATCATCTCGCGCAGAGCGCCGTCCGTGGAGATGCTGACGGCGCGTTCGTAGTCGGGATCCTCCGTGCCGTCCATGATCCCGGGATGCTCGCGGAACTGGCGGCGAACCTCCTCGACCATCGCCTGGGCCGCGCGTCCGACTGCCCCCATCGAGAGCGCGGAAAAGACAAAGGGCATCAACGCCCCGATGAGGATGCCGACCATGACCTCGGTGTCGAGGAGGTTGAACATCTCCACGCCCGTGATGAGCGAGTAGGTCGCGAGGAGGGCGAGAGCCGTGAGCATGGCGGAGCCGATGGCGAAGCCCTTGCCCGTGGCTGCGGTCGTATTCCCGAGCTGGTCGAGCGCGTCGGTGCGTTCACGCACCTCAGGATCGAGCCCAGCCTGTTCGGCGATGCCGCCGGCGTTGTCCGCCACGGGGCCGTAAGCGTCCGTCGCGAGGGTGACGCCGAGAGGGGCGAGCATGCCCACGGCGGCAAGCGCGATCCCGTAGAAGCCCGCGAATTCGTTCGCGAGGATGATGGCGACGACGATCGTGATCAGCGGTACGGCCGTCGAGAGCATGCCCAGACTCATGCCATCGATGATCACGGGGCCGGCGCCGGTCTCCGACTTCGCGGAAAGGTTCACGGTCGGGCTATAGCGGAACGGCCCCAGCGCGAAGCCCTCGGACGACGTAAATCCCTCGGTGACGGTGCCGATGATCTGGCCCGCGACGAGGCCGACGAGGATGGCCCAGAAGAGCTCGAACTCGAGGTCGAGCACGCCGACCGCAATCGCGGTGCCGATGAGGACCAGCGCGGAGGCACCGTAGACGCCGGCCCGCAGCGCCCAGAGTAAGCGGCCCTGGCTCGCCTGCTCGCCGGTGCGGACGAGGAACGTAGAGAGAATCGCGGAGATGATGCCGATTCCCGCCACGAGGAGCGGCAGCATCGCCGCGTCACCCTTGAAATCGGCTGCGCCCGCCTCGAAAAGCTCCTTCGAGCCGATGCTGCTCGCGCCGGTGATGGCGATCGCGGCGAGGAACATCGTGGCGACGATCGAACCGACGTACGACTCGAAGAGGTCCGCGCCCATGCCCGCCACGTCGCCCACGTTGTCGCCCACGTTGTCGGCGATGGTGGCGGGGTTGCGGGGATCGTCTTCGGGGATGCCCGCCTCGACCTTCCCGACGAGGTCCGCGCCCACGTCCGCGGCCTTCGTGTAGATGCCGCCGCCGACGCGCGCGAAGAGGGCGATCGAGGAGGCGCCGAAGGCGAAGCCGGCGAGCGGCACGGGGCTCTCCCAGATCAGGTAGAGGATGGCCAGCCCGAGGATGCCGAGCCCGACCACCGTCATGCCCATCACGGTGCCCGAGTTGAAGGCGATACGGAGAGCGCCGTTCAGGCCCTCCTGGGCCTTCGCGGCCGTGCGCACGTTCGCGCGCACGGCGATCATCATCCCCAGGTAGCCGGCGGTGGCCGAAAGGATCGCACCGGCGAGGTAGGAGATCGCCATCGCGGGAGCGTTGCTGTCGAAGCCGCGGAGCGGGTTCTTGTCGAGGACGTCGAGGTCGATGAAAACCAGCAAAACCACGAAGACGACAAGGACAAAGACCGCGAGGACGGCGTACTCACGCTTGAGGAAGGCGTTCGCGCCGAGCTGGATTGCCTTCGCGATCGACTGCATTGCCTCGTTGCCCTCGGGTTCGCGCATGACCGCGAGGACGCGGAACCCGGAGAAGGCGAGCGCCAAGACGCCCGTGACGATGGCGAAGATCAGGATCTCCATGGTTCCCCCGAGCAAGTAATCGAGCGGAGCGTGGCGCTTCTCGTGAATGCCCTTCCGGGCCAACGATCACGGTGCGCTTGAGGCCGCGCGCACTGTATCGCTCCGCTTCCCTGCGTTCAACGCGAACGGGGGGCGGGGTGGCGGTGCGGCTGGCGGGGAAAGGGGCTTATGGGAGCTAGCTGAGGGCGTCGGTGGCGCGGCGCTGGACGATCGCCATCGTGAGATCGCCGCGCGTGCGTTCGAGGATCCCCCGGGTCTGATCCGTGGTCCGGCGCAGGCCGCCGGTGATCGCGTCGGGGAAGTCGATCGTGACGAGCGTCGAGTAGATGTCGTCCATCGCCACGAGGAGCGCGTCGCAGCCCTCGAACTCGCCCTGGCGGAGGCGATCGAGGATGAGGCGCCGCAGCTCGCCTACCGCCTCGGCGATGCCGTTGAGGTAGGCGGCGGCGCTCACCCCCAGTTCCTCGGGCGAAGGGAGGGGAGTGCCCGTGGCGAGCGCGAGCGTCGCCCGCGCCTCCGCGTACTCCTTCTCCGCGTCGTGAACGAAGCCGGCGTGTTCGATGTCGGGATGTTCGGCGAGGTCCGCAAAAGACTCGTCTGCGGCGGCGCGGGCCTCGTCGAGATGGGAGGCCGCCTCGCCGAACTCCCCGCGATGGACGGCGCGGATGCTGCGCGCGCTCGCCTGGATCAGGCGACGCGAGGCCGCCAACGCCTGCTCGCGGGCGCGGTGCTTCGCCGTGAGGTGCGCCACGATGGTGGGGACGATCGTCTCGAGCGTCGAAGTGTCGGGCTGGGGGCGCTGCGGCTCCTGGCCGCTCACAGATCCTTGACGGGGCCGGGCATCTCCCCTTCACGGGCCGCATCGATCATCTCGCGCGCGCTTTCGGGCATGTCGATGCCGTACTCATCGAAGCGCTTCTCCACCCAGGAGCCGATCTGGCGCGGGTCGCGGATGTCGGCCGCACTCCCATCGGTGCCCGGGTCGCCGTACTTCTCCAGGACATCGCTGCGCGAGTAGGTGCGCGCGAAGTTCGAGATGAGCCGCTCGGTGGCGTCGCTCTGGCAGTGCTCGCAGGGCACGTTCGACTCAGTGTCGATCTTGCGCGTGAAGTGGTTGGTGATGCGCTTGCAGTCGCCGCAAAGGAATTCGTAAATAGGCATGCCGTGGCCAGCGATCGTAGCACGCGACTCAGAGGCCGCGGCGGTCACTCTTCATCGGGGATCTCGAGGCCGCGGAAGTGCTCGATGTGCGTAACCGAATCGCGATCGCCGAGGTCGAGGCTGACGAGGTCGATGCGGACCTGCTCAGGGTCGAGCTCGTGCTGCTCGCAGAACTCCATCGCGCAGCGCCACATCCGCTGGAGCTTGCGCGTGTCCAGCGACTCGGCAGCCGTTCCCGGATCGGCCCGGCGCGTGCGCACTTCCACGAACACGACGTCGTCGCCGTCGCGCGTGACGATGTCGATCTCGCCGCTCGGCGTGCGCGCGTTGCGGGTGACAATCGCCATACCCGCGGCCTCGAGGCGGTGGGCGGCCACGCGCTCGCCGAAGGCGCCGAGCGCCTGCCGGCGCTGGCTCACAGCTCGAAGCGCAACTGCGCGAAGGGCGCCCAGCTCACGCGGTGAGCCGTACAGGGCCCGCGTCGGTCGATCGCGTCGCGGTGCTGAGGCGTGGAGTAGCCCTTGTTCTGGCAAAAACCGTAGCCCGGGATGCGCTCGCAGAGCTCCCGCATCCACTGATCGCGCGCCACTTTCGCCACGATCGACGCGGCCGCCACGGAGACACTGCGGGCGTCGGCCTTGACCTCGGCCCGGACGTTGGGCAGGAGGGGCAGCTGGAGCGCGTCCGAGATCACGAGGTCGGGCACGCAGGGGAGCGCCTCGACGGCGCGCAGCACGGAGACGCGCCTCGCCGCCATGATGCCGATGCGATCGATCTCCTCGCTCGTCGCCCAACCCACGCCGAAGGGGATCGAGGCTTCGATTTCGGCCGCGAGCTCCTCCCGCACTGGCGCGGTCAGCGTCTTCGAATCGCGGACGCGACGGAACCACTTGCGCCGATCGTTCGGGGTGAGCATCACCGCGGCCGAGGTCACCGGACCGGCTAGCGGCCCGACACCGACCTCGTCGACGCCCGCCACCGTGGCCGCGCCCTCGCGCCAGGCCTCGCGCTCCCAGCGGAGGGAGGGGACGAGGGAGCGGGGAGGCTTCTGTCGGGAGCGACCAGCCTTCCCGCCCGCCATCGTTAGCGCGGAGCCTGCGCGGGTTCGCGCAGCAGCGCTGCAAGCGCCGCCTCGAGCGCGGGCGGTGCGGGCACGTCTTTGAACTCCGCGAGGCGGCGGAAGACCTCCGCCGCGGCACGGTGGAAGCCGTCCGGGAGGGTGGCCGCGGCAAAGGCATCGGCGATCTCCTCCATCTCCCCAGCGAAGCGCCACCCTTTCGCGGCGCTGCCAAAAGCGCGGGCTTCGGCGCTCTTCGCGAGGTCCGGTTGCGAGCGCTCCCACTCAGCTCGGAGCGCGTCACCGACGCCCTCGTGTTCGGCCAGCGCGAGGATCGCCGCCAGCAGCGCGGACGTTCCTTTGGTATAGCCCGCGTAGGCCATCTTCAGAGCTGAGGCTGAGCCCACCTCTTTCCCGATCGCGATCGCCTCGAGGGGGCTGCCCGCGAAAAGCGCGGCAACGCCCTCGGCGGCCTCGCCGGACAGGAGGAGGCGGGTGCTGCCCGCCTTCCAGCCCGGGGGCCCGACGATGCCGCCATCCACGAATGCTCGCGCGCCCGCGTCGCGGACGGCCTCGCCAATCGCGCGCGTCCGCGCTGGTGCGACGGCGTTCGCGTCGAGGTAGGTCCCGGCGAAGCCCGTACTCGCGACCTGCAGCGCAAGGTCCGTGGCCGCAGCGGGCGGGCAGACGCTGATGAGGAGCTCGGATTGCTCCGCGAGCTCCTCCACGGTCGTTCGTTCCTCGAGGCCTGCGGCCTCCGCGCGCGCGCGGCTGGCGGCGCTGCGGCCCTCGCTCGCCCAGCACACACGGTGCCCCCGCCCAGCCAGCGCAGCGGCAACGGAGGCGCCCATCGCCCCTGGATGCAGGATCCCGATCGCTCCGGCGAAGGTCGCTTCGGCCACGGCTAGCTGCCGTCCCCCGAGGAGCGATCATCCGGGGGCAGGAGGGGCGTGGGCTCCGCCTCGCCCTCGTCGTCGTCATCGGCCTTCAACGCCTCGAGCGCGGCAGTGTTTGCCGCCAGGCGTTGATCCAGGGCGGCGATCTCCGCGAGCGCGGCCTGAACCTCGGCGAGGTCGCTCTCGATCGCGCCCGACTCGAGCGAAGGGTAGAGGGCCTCGCCGATCTTCGTTTTCTCGCGGCGCATACTCGATTCGAGGCGGCTCGCCTGGATCTCCAGCTGAGCCCGCTTCGCCTGCCTCTTCGCAGCATCAGTCGCCGAGGAAGCCGTATTCCGAAGGCGATCGAGAATGCTCATCGCGGCCTCAGTATAGGCCCCCGCGAACGCGGCGAACGCACAGATACGCGCGCCCGCTTTTAGGGCCGCGTGAGCGCCTCTTCGTAGGCCTGCGCCATCCCCTCGAGGACCGTATCCGCGAGCCCAAGGATGCTCTCCATCGCCTCGACCGCGTCGTCGGCGCTGAGCTGCGCCTCGGAAGCGAGCTGGGCGGCCGTCTCCTCCAGCGAGCGCCGCAACGCGTTGAAGGTACCGACGGCGTCCGTAAGCGTGACGTTGGCAGCGACGAGCGTGTGGCCGTACTCACCGCCGATGCCACGGGCGTCGTCGATAAAGCGCTCGGGGCGGGTCCGCGAGGAGACGAAGCGGGCGAAGAGGTCGACGAGCTGGCGGCCGATGAAACGCAGCCGGTCACGGGTGGTTTCGTCGAGGCCCGCGAAGACGTCCATCCCGTGGCTCTGGCGCCGCCGGCTGAGGCGGCGTTTGACCCGCGCCAGGGCGAGCTCGCTGATGCGGTCGGCGTCGGGGGCAGCGGGCGCCTGGCCGCTCTGCGAGATGAACTGGCGCACGTCCTCCTCGAGGATGCGGCGATGCCCGCCGCTCGTGCGGTAGGAACGGATCTCACCTGCGTCCACCCAGCGGCGGACGCTCGATTCGCTCACGCCGAGGAGCTTGCTCGCGCGCCCGAGGGAGAGCCATTCCTGTTGTGCGGGCGCTGGCGCTGGCTCCGACAAGCGAAACCTCCCAAATCTCGCCCCAGCATACGACAGACCACCGACCGCAGGCGGTTGGGAGTGTTGTCGGGGGCGGGCGGACAGGAGCCCGCCCCCGACAATCACCGTGGTGGGCGTCTAGAACGCGACGTCCGTCGCGCGATCGGTGTGTCGCACCTTACGCAGGTGTCCGGCCATCACGATCGGCGAGGGCGACGACGTCCCCGGGCCGGGCGAGGGGGATGGGCGCCCCCGCACCCCTGCTCAGCAGCACGTGGCCGGAGCCGCCATCGTTGATCGCAATCCGCCCAACGACTTGGCGACCCTCGTGCGTCGCGACGATGACGAAGAGCTGCTCGCCCGCACGGCAGCGCAGGCCCTCGACGCGGATTTCGAGCGTCGCCCGATGATCGCTCGCAACATGCTGCTGGTGCAGGACGGCGGAACCGTGGGGACGCTGGTCGACGGCGCAGTCGCTCGGCGTCACCTGCTTGAGGCGAGCAGCGAGAACGCTGACGTCGGCGTTCGTATCGGTAGCGGCCGTGTCACCGGCCTGAGCGGAGGCAAGGGCCGTGGCGCCGAAGAGGGCCAAGGCGATGAACGGGGTGAGGGCTAGCCAGCGGATTGTTCGTGGGATTCGTCCTTTCGAAACGTGGCGGGTGCGGATGGCTTGTGCGAACGGGCCGCACTTCACCAGGCCTCTCCCGGGTTGAGGCTGCGAAGGCAGTCCGATGACGCTGAAGTGGAGTTAGGGCCCGGCGGGGTCGAGCCCAGAGGGCTGTCTCTCGGGTTTGGGCGGCCCCGGCGGAGCGGGCCCGGCGGGGGAATGGCTCGACGGAGCGGGCCCGGCGGTGCCGCCGTTGGGCTCGGGTCCGGGGCCGCCGTTGGATCCGCCCCCCGGCCCCGGTGGCGGAACCGAGCCGGTGCCGCCGTTGGGGGCGAAGACATCCACGGGGGTGCCCGCATCTGGGTCGGGCTCGGGGTCCCCGGCTTTGGGCGTTGGCGTCGGGGTGGGGGTAGGGGTGGGCGTTGGCGTCGGGGTGGGGGTAGGGGTGGGCGTTGGCGTTGGCGTTGGCGTTGGCGTCGGCGTCGGGGTAGGGGTGGGC
>Ga0310121_10000836_pt1 | contig 32859 bp, 31 predicted proteins | sample CB27_Tmax_986_MG_FD_203504 | JGI IMG/M metagenome (GOLD analysis project Ga0310121, IMG submission 203504) | Marine microbial communities from Western Arctic Ocean, Canada - CB27_Tmax_986 | ecosystem: Environmental > Aquatic > Marine > Oceanic | place: Canada: Western Arctic Ocean | collected... | reverse complement strand
TTAACGGCTACGGAGCCTTGCGGCAATCCTAACCCTTCTGCAAAATCCAATTGGGTCTCCGACATCCGTGTCCCTCCCAGCTAGGACGAATTCGCTCAAATAAACGGACATCTTTAAAACGCATTGATTCCGGAAAAAGTTCGACAAAACCGCGAAAAAAGAAAGACTATGTCAGGATTTCTGAACTCCTGGCGACCCTGTTTTCGTTCTTGCTCGGTAGTCGGCCAAGAGTGGCCGTGGGTCGGCAATCCGTGTCAACTGGTTCTTGTAGACCCGGTGAGTGGAGGTTTCTTCGGCAAAGCTGCCGACCGCAAGTAGGACCACCAAACAGATGACGTGGATGACACGACAGAGACGCGTGGAATGCGACTGTTTCATGGAAATCTCCTGGATTGGTTTGTGATGGGAAACGGATATGATGAATGCCATCGCACTCACAAGCATGCAGAATTCACCCGCAACGTCGCAAGGCTACGACACATTCTACATGCACCAGCACCTACAAGGAGCCTTAAATGGTAACGCCTCACTCAATGAATCGTCGGGATTTCAGTCTCAAAGCCGCATATGCGGGAGTGCTACCCGCGATCGCGGCAACGGGAAGTTGGGGCTCTGCTAAGGCTGCTGAAAGCAACCAAGAAGTCAATGAGTCAGCTACGCATGCCATCGATCTGCTCAACAGAACGGCGCACGACCGAAGCCTCAAGGACGAGGATGTCCTGCCACCCAACAAAACCGCTTTGATCATTATCGACATGATGAATCTCTTCTGCGACCCAAAGTGGATGTCGGGAGGTAATGCCCAAACTGAGGCTTGGCTGATCGAAGAATTTGCCACGATTATCCCCAACCTGCAACAAGCTCTCGAGGCATTTAGAAAAGCCAAGGGACTGGTCGTCCATGTCGTCAATGCCAAGTGGACTTTAGACGGTCGCGAGGTCGTACCGTATCAGCGTGGGCGTGATTACGACCTGTTTGACACCGAGCGGATGTCAGTGATCGACGCCCTTAGGCCACGTCCTGGGGAGATCCAGATCCGCAAGGTCGCCAGTTCCGCATTTACTGCAACCGGCTTGGATTTCATGCTCCGCAATGCGGGAATTGAGCATGTCGTCTTGGGTGGCCAGTACGGGAGCGCCTGTGTCTTCTATACTCTCATCCAAAGTAGAGAATTCGGCTTCAACAACTATTGGATGGATGATGCAATATTGTATGGAGGTGAGCACTCGAGGACCGTCTTCCGGCCAATGGCTTGCGCCTACTGGGCCCGACTGGCAACAACCGATCAAGTGGTGCGTGCCCTGACCGTATCATCTTGAATTTTTGAAGAATGAATTCCATGCCGTCACGGCGAAAGTTTGCTATCGGATCGCAGTAGATCTTTGCAAGCCATGGTTTTCCGTTTTCAACGTCCTGCCAGAGCACACCGAAGCAGATTCCGAGAAACGCTCGCGCGCGGGGTTCCGACACCTGGACGGACTATGAATTCATCGCTTTGGGCCATCCCAATGCCGCAGCCGTGGCAAGGGATACCAATTATGTCCTCTTCGGAAGTCTTTATAGTTCCCGTATCGAAGCCGTAACCACGTTACCCGCCACCTACCAACGGTATCACCGTAATCTGATCTTCGTCCGAGAGCGCCTGCGCGTGATCCGCTTGCGGCCGTCCGTTGACCAACACTACTTGCGCTCGGGCTGGATCGATTCCCAGCGACTTCAACGCGTCGGTAATCGAGGACGCGTCGTCCAGTTCCAGCTTGCCAGTGTCGGGGGTGAGTTCCTTGAAGCCCCCCATGAGAGTCACCGCTATGATCATCTTGCTATGATTTGGTGCTCACATACACCTGGTGGTGGTCGTTCTTGGGTACGACGGCCGGTCGGTCGCCAAAGCGGTATTGTCGCGGTTGGGCCGGTCGCCCCAGGAGCGTGGTGCCGACTAATTTTTGAGCCACTTTGAGGGCCGTGAAGGGACGGCGAATGTCAAATGGGTTCTGCTTCACAAACGTCTTCCACTCGCCAAACGGAGTCGCCGTTTGCATGATGCCCTTGACCATCCCGACGTCGGTCAACATTCCCAGGTCGCCTGCCCGGCCGATAAAAATGGCCCCCGTCATGTTGTCGTCGTGCCACAACATGTTTCGGTAGACGTGACCATCGGGATTGGAAATGGTCATCGCCTCCGCGGATGAATCCGACCAATTGCCGAAACTCGCACATTGCAATCCGCAAACGTCCAGCACGTTCATCAACAGACTGCCTGGATAGTCTATCTCCGCGCCAGCCATATTCGCGCCGGCCACCCGACCATGATCCACGGCCGTTGGCTGGACGGGGTGCATGGCCAACTGGTCGCTGTGTAGAACTGGACCTTGGGCCGCATCGCCTCCCGCGAACACATTTTCAAAATTGGTCTGCAACCGCTTGTTGACCACAATGCCTTCCTCGGTGTCGATACCGCTGCCGTCGATCAAACCCAAATTCGGTTGAATCCCAGTCGCCACGATCACGATGTCCGCCTCGACCGCGGCGCCGCTTTCCAACTGCACCGTCTTGGTCGCTCCCGCGCCTTGCTGGATCGACTTCACCGTGGTGCCACAGTGCAAATCAACGTCACGCGACGTGAGCCAGCTCTGCACCATATTCGCCGCCGGGGCATCCAACATGCGCGGCAAGACATGGCGATCGCGTTCGACAACCGCCAGTTGCCAACCTCGTTTGTACATCGCGTTGAGCATAATGAAGCCGATAAAACCGGCCCCAATCATCAGCACGCGGGGCTTTTCCAGCGATTCGGTGGCCTGTAACAGAGACTCGGTGTGAGCCAAGCTCCACAATGGTTGAACACCAGGCAAGTCCAAACCCGGGATCGGCGGACTCGCCGGGGACGAACCAGTGGCGATCAGCAGCCGATCAAAGTCCAGCGTCTCATCGCTCGCCAAGCGAACCGACTGTCCCTGGGCATCAATCGAGGCGACTCGTTCCGGGATCCGCGCGTCGACGTTCAGCCGTTTGTAAAAATCATCATCGGCCGTGTAGGTCTGCTCGCGGGGAATCTGGTCCGCCAACCAATAAGGCAGGGCCATCCGAGAGTGGGCCGGCTCGTCGCAGACCAACGTGATCTGGGACTCACTGTCCTCAAACGCCCGAATGGATTCAATAGCGTTCGTGGCTACGGGGCCACCGCCAACGATGATGTGTCGCAGTGTCATGTATCACTGTTTCCCAAAAACTATTTCCCTATGTCCTACCAGTTCCTAAAGCGATCCTAATCCCAACTCGGCGAGTTTTTCTTGCGACGGGACACCTTCGTCATCCCAACCGCGCTGTTGATAGTAAATCGGCAACATGGCATCGAGGTCCACGGTCACGCCGGCCGAGGGTCCCGACTTGTGGGGCTCTTCGAGCAACCGTTTTGGAAGGCTATCGTCCGCTTTGGTGAGACCCGCTTTCAGATTCCAGAGCCGCTCCACGTTCCAGGTCCGTTCACCGATGTGGACAAAATCGTCCAGGCTGTATGCCACGCCGGTGGCAGCCGAGACCAAAGGTACCATCATTTCCAACGTCGCCCCGGCGAAACTGACAAACAAGCAAATCCCGGTAGCGTCGTGGGTCGTGCTGAGGTTCTGCTGTTCGACGACCCACTCACTCTTGCCTTCGGTGCCGTGGGGATCCGCTTCTCCCGAGCTTTCCAGGGCAGGTGTCCAGGCTCGCAAATGACAGGCGCCCCGATTGCAGGTGGCGTAGGCCACTCCCATGCCCTGGAACCCGCGTGGGTCGTAGGCAGGGAACTCCTGACCCTTGCTTCCCATAAAGACCTCGGGATGCTGGAGTTTTTCGCTCATGCGTTTCGAGCCTTCCGCGAGCTCGTCGCCGAATCCTTCTCGATAAGCCGTGGCCTCGGTCATCCGTACCAGCGCTTCAGCGGAACCGAAGCGGAGTGGCATCTCAACTTGTCCGTCCGTCACCACACCTGTTTCGTACAGTTCCATGGCGGCGGCCAACGTGGAGCCCATGGAGATGGGATCCATGCCAAGGTCGTTGCACAGCCAATTGGCTTTGAGAACCGCATCCAGATCACCGACTCCGGTGTCGGGGCCGAGCGCCCAGGCCGCCTCATATTCTGGACCTTCTCCCGCCTGGCGCCAATTCCTGGGATGCATATTCACCATGTACTTGTCCGCGTGTTCTCCGAGTCGCGTGACTCGACCGCAGGCGATCGTGCAGGCGAAACAGGCCTTAGTGGCCACCATGCGAGTATCCCGCACCGCCACCCCATTTAGGTTTTCGAACTCCTCGAATTGACCTTCCTGAAAGTTGCGCGTCGGCAGAGCACCAAAGGATTGCGTCAAGTCTATGGTGGCCGCCGTGCCAAAATCGCCGAACGCCTTCTTGCCTGGGTCGTCTTTCATCTTGTCCCGCATATGCCAAAGCGCCTTCATGAACGCCGCGGGTTCGGCAATCGGGACTCCGCCGGTTCCACGAACTGCGATCGCCTTGAGGTTCTTTGAGCCCATCACGGCGCCGACACCACTTCGTCCAGCGGCCCGATGCTTGTCGTTCATGATGCAGGCGAATCGGACGAGGTTCTCGCCCGCTGGACCAATCGAGGCCACGCGGAGATTGGGCAGCCCCAACTCCTCACGCAGGGCATCCTCGGTGTAGTGGACCCCTTTTCCCCAATATCGAGCCGCGTCACGAATCTCGACACGGTCATCGTAAATGAAGAGATAGCACGGCTTGTCGGAGCGTCCTTCGACAATAATTAGGTCGTAACCGGCGAACTTGACCTCGGGACCCCAGTGCCCACCGGAGTTGGACGTAGTAATGGCGTTCGTCAGAGCGCCCTTGGTCACCACCATGTATCTGGCACCGCACGGGACCGGTGTGCCAGTCAGAGGGCCGGTGGCGAAGATCAATTTGTTGTCTGGTCCCAGCGGGTCGACCGTGGGATCCATCTCTTCATAAAGGTACCGATCGGCCAGACCACGACCACCCACGTACTCGCGCATCCATTCATCGGGAATCGGTTCGACGCTAGTCGTTGCAGCCGTGAGATTGACGCGGAGAATCTTTCCAGTCCAACCGCCTGTAGCTTGCTTAATCATGTCTCTAATGCCTCCAAGTAACGCGAGTGGACTTTATCGCCCCATTCTTCAAACCACTGGCCGGCCTGCTCAGCATCTCCGAACTCGATGGCGTCGGTGGGACAGGCCGCCGCACAGGCAGGATCGCCTCCGCACAGATTGCATTTCGCCGCCTTGTTTGTTTCCGGCAATGTAAACACGGTCCCGAACGGGCAGGCGATCGTGCACAAATGACAACCTACACAGAGCTCTTCGATCACGACCTTGGCCTGACCCGACGAATCGACACCGATCGCATTGACCGGACAGGCGTTCATGCACCAAGCCTCGTCACATTGCAGGCAGGTGTACGGCGCGTAACTGGCCTCCTCGTCAAACACATTGACGCGAATCAGGCTCTGGGAGGGTTGAAACATACCGGTCTGCACCCATGAGCATGCCAATTCGCATTGCATGCAACCGGTGCACTTCTCCGGGACAATATTGAGCATCTGCATTTTGGTCGGTCTCCGAGTGACCGTCGCCGTTTGGAATTGGGCGACTACGTCGAAATGTTGAATGATTTCTTGCGACTATGTTACCTCAACCAGCTCGTTTTGCCACTTCCATTTTCATGAATTCCAGGCCATCTCGGGCCAATTGGGTCTCGGTCTCATACATCCGCCGCCAAATCTTGGTGGCCGCCGCGAGCTCTGGCAAAGCCATCCCGAAGGCCTCAATCGTCATCCAACCGTCGTATTGGACGTCATGGACGGCGTCAAAGACCTCGGCCCAGCGGACCAGTCCGTGTCCGGGCGTGCTGCGATCGTTCTCGCTGATGTGCACATGACCGATGACGTCGCGATAATCCCGAATCGACTGGCCTACGTCCTTCTCTTCAATGTTGGAATGAAATGTATCAAATAAGAGTTGGCAATTTGGGTGGTTGACCTCCTTCACGAATCTCGAGCCGTCCTCGAGCGAATTGAGGAAATACAATTCAAACCGATTGAGTGGTTCCACGCCCAAAATCACATGGGTGTCGCCGGCATGCTCAGCCATCCGCCGCATGCATTCCACGCCCCACTTCCATTCGTCCTCGGTGGGACCGACTCCAGTGAATTCGCCAATGGCGGAGTGAAAGGGACCGACCAGATGCGTGGCGCCCAGCGCCTGGCAGCAATCGAGCGTCTTTTGGTTGGCGACCACTCCCGCCTCCCGGATCGCTGCATCCGGGCTGATCGGATTGTCCGGAGCATTTCGCACAGTCACGGCCGTGCGATCCAAACCTAAGTCATCCAACCTCGCGCCCCAGGCCGCGTAGTCGAGGTCCAAATTAAAAATCGGTACCTCGACTCCGTCGAATCCCATCGTTTTCAGCGATTCCAGCACTGGAATGATCTCGTCGTTCAACTCACCAGACCACAGCAGCAGGTTCATGCCCAGTTTCATGCTTCGCGTCCCATTACGGTTGAAAGGGAAATACCCAGGGATGACGTCCGCGACCGACAATGGCCGCCTGTTTGGACGGGACACCACTATAGTCGGTAATTGCCTGCGCGCGAATCCAGTCGAGATGGGCCAGGGCCTTCAACAGGAAAGGTGGCGCTGCCGTAGGTCGCCCCCAAAACGACATGGTCGCGTGGCATCGTCTCAATTGGTTGGGTCGCCTCTACACCGGGGGACATCATCTTTTTGGCTCATCGGGCTAAAGCGTAGCTGGATCGTAACAGGTGGGTTAAAAACGACTTTTGACACAAATAGGGTGAGTATTCGTCGATCCCGCGGAAGTGGCTTCCAGCCGCCGACGAATCACCGAGGTACGGCAGAGAGTGCAACATTAAGTAGTTGTTCGATTTGTCATTAGTTATTTGTCAATAGTTATTTGTCATCGGAGGAGATCGCAGGCGATCATGGGGCGATTGCTACTGATTATCCTTGATCCATCGCGCCGAATAAATAACCAATGACGATTGACAAATAACTAATGACAAACGGGTGTGGACAGGTTCGACGAACATCTACCCAATAAGGGAATTTCTTCTAGCCCATACGGGCTTTCGACTGTATTTCTTTCAACCCCGTTGGTAAACTGCTTGGTATCCGCCGTAGAAAGCCAACCCTGCTTCGACGACATATCGATCGTGGTGTGGGGCAAGTTTGGTCGGACGCCGAAGATCGTTTCTGTGACATCCAATTAATGAATGCCGGATTTCCTCGCCATGTTTTCTCCTCGACGACAACTCAAGTCGATGCTGGGATTTGTCTTGCTCATCGCCGCCTGGGGCACACAGGCGACTGCTGACGAGCCCATCCCCGGTAACCCCGTTGCCAGTGACGAGGCAATCGCGGCCGTGGTCAACCAGGTCCGTGACTCGGTCGTCATGGTTTCCTTTTCCGGTCGCGATGGAAAAAAACAGGGATTTGGTACAGGGTTTGTCGTCGATGCCAATGGACTGATCGCGACCAACCTCCATGTCCTTGGAGAGGCCCGACAAATCACGGTCCAATTTCGTGATGGATCGGAACATCCAGTGACCACGGTTCACGCGACGGAAAAGTCAGTGGACCTGGCTTTGATTAAGATCGGCGTAGACGGCTTACCTGCGTTGGAATTGGCCCCAGATGACCAGCTGCGGCAGGGACAAACGGTAGTGGCTTTTGGCAATCCCATGGGGTTGGAACAGAGCGTCGTGCAGGGGATCGTGTCGGCCGTCCGGGAGATGGACGGCCAACGTATGCTCCAGTTGGCGATTCCGGTGGAACCAGGCAATAGCGGCAGCCCGGTGGTCGACCTCGATGGCCGAGTGCATGGGTTGATGTCGATGAAGTCGCGCGTGACCGAGAATCTCTGTTTCGCGGCGGCCGTGGCAGACCTGAAGCCGTTGATCGACCAGCCCAATCCGATACCGATGTCGCGATGGTTGACGATCGGCGCCTTGGACCCCAAGAAGTGGCAGACTCGTTTTGGGGCCGAATGGCGGAGGAGATCCGGTGAGATCGTCGTCCGATCACCTGGTCATGGCTTCGGCGGACGTAGCCTTTGCCTATCCGTCGGTGAAGCGACCGGAGAGACCTATGAATTGGGCGTGCATTTGCGGTTGGACGATGAGTCTGGCGCCGCGGGTCTCTCATTTGGCGGCGACGGCGAACATAAACACTATGGCTTCTACCCTTCCAATGGCCGCTTACGACTGACACGCTTCGACGGTCCCACGGTTTTCACTTGGAATGTGCTTCAAGAAGTTGAATCGGAACACTACCAGGCGGGCCAATGGAATCACCTCGGAGTTCGCGTCGAGCCCCATCGCATCCTCTGCTTCGTCAACGATCGCCTGGTCATCGAGTCTACCGACGATGCCCTCCGCGGCTCGGAATTGGGGCTGTCCAAGTTTCGCGACACCGTAGCCCATTTTCGTGGGTTTCGCACCGGAGAAGAGGTGACATCCGGACTACCGACTGAACAACAGATCGAACAGGCGCTGGCGCTGGTCGAACAGCTTCCCGCGGCAGAGGCCAGACAAGCGCTGGAAGATCAGGCTGAGATTACTCGAACGGCCGTGGAACGGAGGGCCGCCGTGTTAGAGCAGCAAGCGGCTGATTTGAGACGCATCGCCGCGGATTTGCATGTCAGCGCCGTCTCCAAACAGCTGGAAAAACAGTTCGCGCTGCCGGAGAGCGAAATCGACTTAGCCCGTTGCGTGCTGCTGGTCGCCCGGATAGATGACCCGCGCCTGAACGTCGACACATACTTGGAGGAAATTGACGGACTCGCCAGCGAGATTCGCGACCGATTCCAACCGACAATGAACGTCGAAGACCGACTGAGTCAGTTGAGTCGCACGTTTTTCGAAGAGTTTGGCTTCCACGGTTGCCGTAACAACTACTATACCTACGCCAACAGTTATTTAAACCAGGTCATCGACGATCGTGAAGGGTTACCGATCATATTGTCGGTCCTGTACATGGAAGTTGGCCGACGTGTCGACGTCAACGTCGAAGGGATTGGACTGCCGGGACGCTTCATTGTCGGAGTGGAGGTGGCGGCCGACGACTACCACTTGATCGATGTATTCGATCGCGGTGCGCGCCTCACCAACGGCGATGTGGCCACATTGGTAGCGAATGCGTCCGGACGCGAAATGATGGCCGACGATCTCAAGCCCGTTAACAAGCATCAGATCGTCTTGCGGGTGCTGAGAAATCTGGCACGGCTCGCCCAAGGCAATCAGGACACCGAGGCCTGGTTGCGCTATCTCACCGCCACCCTTGCCGTCGACCAACTAGCACACGACAGTCGTGCGATGAGGGCCATTCTTCGCCATAAAACAGGTCGGCTCGAAGCGGCCATCGATGACTTGGATTGGTTCTTGGACCATGAACCTGAGGGAATCGACCTGCGGCATTTTCGGGCGATTCGGGATCGTTGGCAGGCCGAGTAGACATGGTTAGTGCCTGACGCCAATCAACTCGTAGAGTCCCAGCAGCAGGAGCATCAGGACCAGCGGCACGGCGACTCACCAGGTCCAGGATTCGGTGGGGCCATGTTCGTGTCGGGACCGGAGTCCCACGGCCCATAGGCTGAGTGCGACTCCCAGCACGATCGCCACGATGTTGGTTAGGAACAGAACGAGCGCCCCCCATGCCAGCGGCAAGAGCCCGAGTGAGGTGGCGATGCCAGAAAGAAGTTGCAATCGGAGGCACCAGGGCCGCGGCAATCGCCACGCCCGGAAGGGCTGAGACCAGATTGGGGCGTCCCATGGCGTACGCCGCCGCAACTCCGCTGGCAAAGGCGATGACCAAGTCCAAAACGCCCGGGCTCCCCCGAGACTTCATCTCGTCAGGGAGATGTTCTGTCACGTCCGTGAAATACCTTGCCATGAGACCCAAGAAGAGGCCGATGGCAAAGGAAAGGAGGAAACCCAATACAACGGAACAGGCGGCGTTGCGAATCAACCGGCGGTTGCCCTGGATCAAGGACAGCCCGGCGCCGACCAAAGCGGTCATCAGCGGCGCCACGAGCATAGCTCCGATGACCACGGCCGTGGAGTCCTGCAACAACCCCAGACCGGCAATCAATGTCGATAGACAGATCAGGGCAACAAAATCGAAATCCCATTGAGAGCTATTCTGGACTCGTTCGACCAACGAGATGCGCCGCTCGCGGTCCAATTGCGGGCTCCCGTTGGCTATCCATGCCCGGCCGTAGCAACATGGATTCGCACGGCGCCTGTCGGAAGAGGCATCGCGCCTAATCGTGTTCTGGATCCAAGCCGCGTGACGTGATGTGTCTGGGGATGATGAGCAGTTTCGTGCCACGGCGTTGGATGTGGTCCAGTGCGGCGGTCGCGAATTGACCGTGGCGATACTCCGTGACGCGAACAGCAAGGGTCTCGTCATCGATTGAATCCTCGTTACCGCTGAGCGGTGCGGCGGATTCACCGGCGGGCACGAGATGCTGAGACTGGCCAACATGGTCAAAGATCGATGTGATGATTTTCGGGGGGCTGGGCGCGTCGGACGAAGCTGGGTCGTAAATGATGGTCTCGGGCTTGCCATCCCGCATGGAAAGGAAGATCACATCCAAATCGAATTGGCGGCTACGACAAAAGAGCTCCGCCCAAGGGAGGCATGATCCGACTTCCCAGTCATCGGTGATTAACAAGGTCGCGGACATGGATTGAATATTTTGAAAGTTCGGTGTCGAATGCGCGGGCCAGTATCAATGGCGATGGTTTGGGCTCGATGGCGAAAGTTTGAGGCCCACGATTTATGGAGCCAACGACTCCGCGGGCTATTTTCTTCTGCGCAACAAACGTGCTGGATGAACCTCCGGTTGGGCGGAAAAGTGCGGCGCTGGCGGACCGCCACGGTGAATCGTATCGTCGTCGTTGATCTGAATGCTGTCCCCAAAATAGTACTTGCGGGCCTCGGGATGGTTGATGACCTCGGCAGGAGTCCCATGGCACAGCACTTTGCCGGCCCGAATGACGTAGCTTCGATCGGTGATCTCGAGCGTTTCACGTACTTGGTGATCGGTGATCAAGATCGCAATGCCGCGGGCCTTGAGATCGCGAATGATTTTTTGGATGCCGTCGATGGTGACCGGATCAATCCCCGTAAACGGTTCATCCAACAAGATAATCTTCGGTTCGGAAACCAGGCACCGGGCGATTTCCAGCCGCCTCCTTTCACCACCAGAAAGTGATCCCGCTTTGGAGCGTCGGATATGCGTGATGCCAAATTGCTCTAACAGCTCGCGGCATCGCGCGCGACGAAAGCCGCGCTTGAACCCAAGTAACTCCATCATGCCCAAGAGATTGTTCTGCACGCTCAACTTGCGAAAGACGCTCGATTCCTGGGCCAAATAGCCCATCCCGCCATCACGAGCCCGTCGAAACATGGGCCATTTGGTGACATCCAGACCGGACAGCCAAACTTTGCCCTTGTCCGGTTCCACCATGCCGCATGTCACACGAAAGCTGGTCGTCTTGCCCGCTCCGTTAGGTCCCAGCAGGCCGACGATTTCACCAGGAAAAACCTGAAACGCCGCACCATCCACGACGCGGCGGCGACCGTAGCTCTTAACCAATCCTTCGACTTTGAGAATGGGTTGGGCACCGTCCATGATGCGTCCAATCTTGTTAAACCAGTTAGACTTCCGACTCCGACACGATTACTTGATCCGACCCATCCGCTTGACATTGGGCACGATCGGCAAAGTTTTGGTGCCCAACCGCCAAGGGTGAGGCCAATAGACAAAAAACGCTTTTCCGATCAACATATCGCGCGTGACGTACGGATTCACATTGATCGCTTTGTCGTAAAAATGGGACGGTTCTTGGCCATGCCACAGCCGAGCGTCCTTACTTTGGGGGCTGTTGTCTCCCAGTACGAAAAATTGATCCGGCCCGAGCTGGAATTCGGACGCGTGACGCGCGGAAAAATACGGGGAAATGTCCCAGCTGGACGGATCGCCCAGCGACCTCCGAATGTCAACGTCGCGAATCGTCCTGCCATCGGAAACCAGGTCGAAATCCAAGGTTCCGTTGTCGGGATACCGTGATAGTCGCGATTGGCCACGAGCCGCAATGTAGTACACATCGCGCAAGACGCGCAATCGAGTTACGTTGAGAGACAAGCCTCGGCCACCAATCCCCGCGGGAAGCAGGTCTCCCGCATCCTCCGGAGACCACCGGGGCGCCAAATCTGACGGGGACCGGAACGTGGCCTCATGGGGTTCACCGCCGGACTCGAACTGGACCAAACGACCATTGACCCACAGCCGCAATTGATCATCCACATTGGCAAACATAAGTCGATACTTGCCCGCTCCCTGAACCTTGGTCTGGGCCGTGAGCTCCGCGGCTTCGGCTCCCGAATCAATGTCCGCAAAGGGTTCGGCTCCCCCGGAGAGGGATAAAACGGCTTGACCGTTACTCACATCAATCGTGCAACTTAGATGCCGTCCCCCTTCCACGAGGTCCAACGACAATTCGCCCGTGTTCCCCCGCACGGTGACATAGCACTCCATCGCCAGGTCACCGACCCAATGGGCCTCGGCGCTGGGATGGTCCATTAGAAATCTCTGACCCCCGCGGTCGTTATAGGCGTAGTGATCCGTGATGAGTTGTCCGTGGCGTGAATCCGCTCCCGGCGGAGATTCACCCTTCTCCAAGAACTTCCAGTCGTCGACGCCCCGCGCGCCACCGTAGATCGGATTGGGGATCTCATGCTGGTACCTGAGCCAGGCGGTCTGTTCGGTGGGCTCCAGTTGAAAGCTCTGTAAATCGGCGCCGGTCTGCCAGCGTTTGTCCGCGGCGTCGTTTTTCCATCTTTGTGGCCATTGAGCCTGTACGTATTCCTCCGGAACGTATTTGGTGTCGTGGACGCAATGCAGCAACGCTTTCATTTTGTTGGCGGATTTGCGGAGAATCTCAAAATTCTCATCGTCCGACTCGCGGGCATACAGATCGCCGTGCCAGATGCGAATCGTCTCGCCTGGTAGACCGACAAGCCGTTTGATGTAATTCTGCTTAGCATTTCCAGGGAATTTGAAAACGATCACATCCCATCGCTTCGGGTCCTTGAATTGGTACAAGAACTTATTGACCAAGATCCGGTCGCCGCTGAACGCGCCGTGATTCGCTTTGTCGACACGTATGAGGTTGGTGTACTGACACATCGGACAATTGCTTTGGGACACCGTCTGGCTACTGGCACCGATCCGATATTGGTATCCGCACTTCTCACAAGAGATGTCGTGATGCTTACCTTGCAGCGTAGGGGCCATCGAGCCGGTCGGGATAACAAAGGCTTCGGCCTCAAAGGCGCGGAATAACAGCGCGAGGATGATGGCCACCACGATCGATTCGACCACTTCACGCCACCAGCGATCGGACTCCTCTTTTGGCGTCTGCCGTGCCTGGGCAACCGCCACTTGACCAGGTGCCGGAGGAACCCGCATCTCCGTGATTGGGCTTCCCGAGTTAGGCTTGCGTTTTTTGGTTCTCTTGGTGGCCAAGTTCAGCTCAGTGTTGGGACGATGATAACTTGAGAGATCAACAGATCAGACCTCTGGGGTTTATAAGTCGATTTCGCGAATCGGTTGCTCGATATTCGGGCGGCGATATGCTGTTACACTTGGACCCGACTTGGTACCCCTGGCGTTGTATACGAAACAAACGGTCGCGAAGTTCGTGATCTGACGTTCGTGGTCATAGGCATTCAGGTTATTCGTGTTCCAGGACAACGGATGGCAGGGAGCCTTCACGCCATCACCGGCAGGCAACTATACCCTTATCCAAACCAACCGGGAAGCTGGATCGTTTTTTCACTCCCTTCACATCAACACGATCAAGCATGATCACCGCGGAAGTCGTTAGACTTCAGGCCTTTTACGGATTGCCATGGAGGTCTGACGGATTCCGCCACAACTAAATACGCGGGAAATCGTCATTCATGGCGCTAACCGGACGGGCGTTCATGCTGGCAGGGGACGACACGAAAATGCGCATAAAAGAGCTGAACCATGTGGCTATTCACGTCGAGGATGTCGAGCGAAGCTGCAGTTTCTATCGTACCGTATTGAGATTAGAGTCCATCCCCCGCCCCGCATTCGATTTCCCGGGTGCCTGGTTTCAGCTGGGTGACGTCCAGGAGCTGCACATCATCGGCGGGCGGAACGAGCCAGTCCACGGGAAGAATCGGGGAAACCACTACGCATTGTCGGTGGACGATTTAGAGGCGTGGCATCGACACTTGCAAGAAACAGGCACCCATTTCCGTCCACCCAAATTCCGCCCCGACGGTGCCCAGCAGATATTTCTGCTGGATCCAGACGGCCACTGCATTGAACTCTGCACGTCTCCAACAACAACAAATAGCCCATGACGAATTGGCGCAACGACGAATATTGAATGACCATTGCTAGACGATTTGCGTTGCACCCGCGGCAGGGGATTCTAGATGACGATGAATCGCCCAGGTAAGTTGGATACTACGATTTCGTGGAAGAAAGCCTTTCGATTTGTCATTCGCACTTTCAAACGCGTGCCAAGGGGGTTCGGGGATCATTCACAAGGCGGCATCATTTTCTCGAATGATCGCTTGAAAGCCGTCGTGCACGGCCGATGAGGTTGTGAACCGTCACGCGATGTCCGCCTTGGGACCATTGCCGACTGTCGACGGAAATCGGCGCGTTGTCTCCCAGAACAAAGTACTCGTCGTCGGCCAACTTCACCTCGTAACGACCGTCGGCACGTGCCAGCGGGAGATAGTAGATGTCGCGCCAAACCCGTAGCCGTTGGATTTCCATCTCCTTGTATCTCACGGGGAGTATCCCCAGTGGGTTCGAAACCGGTGTCCAGGGACCGTCCTTTGGATCGTCCAACTCCTGGCGATACAAGGCCCGACCGTTGACTCCTAAAAGCAGCTGCCGATCCCAAGTGCCAAATACCACGTCCACACCGGCGCGCGGGTCGACTGGCTCAACCTCCGCATCTAGGTACTTCCCGGATCCTGGCCCGTGACTTCGAATCGTTCCGTCAACGGGGTTCCAAAGCAACCGTTGCCACCGATCGCCGTCATGGCATTGAAGGCCGATCCAGCCAGTCGCCGGTGCGCTGAATCGAAAGGTCGCGAAGAGATCACGGACCTGATGGAGTCTTCGCGAAACATCTTGGTTGTATCCGTAGTTGTCAGTCACGGGTTGATTTCCAGCCGCAAGATTCTCCTGGTGGTAGTAGGCTAACCATGCTGGTTGCTCGCCGTGTATGTCAGTCATCACCGATTCGAGCGACGAATTCTCCACCATCGAAGTCCAACAAAATCGATGGTCTTGGCAGCGCCAGCCCGTTTTCTCCTCGAATCTCCAGCGGTCGACGCTACGGTCTCCGTGGCTCACCGGGATGGCGACGTCCAGCGCCTCGGCGAGATCCTTGTGGACCAGTCGACCGTCAACATGGATGTCGCCACGGCGGATCGACACGCTTTCGCCGGGTAGCCCCACGATACGTTTCACGGCCAATTCACCGACGCGATCGGGTCGACGCAGCCCGACGATCTCCCATCTTCGTGGTGATTGGAAAAACAGACGCCATCTTGAGAACAGCAGTCGATCACCGCGTATCGGTTCGCTTTCCAAACGATCAACGCGACTAGCGCAATCCGGGCAAATAATTCGCTCGAATTGCTGGCCTTCATAAGCCCAACGGTGACCGCACACATGACACTCACCCTGGAAATGATCGCCCACGAAGGTCGGGGCCATCGATCCACCGGCAACGCGACGAGGAACCAACAGGCCCTGAACAAGCCAACATTCGCAGCCGATTAAGGCGGCGACCGGGACCAGCGTCAGGAGCCAAACCCAGCGCTTCGCCCAGCCGAGTGTTTTTGTAATCCGGACCATTTTGGGAGCGAGAAGGGGCGGAAGGCGGAGGCGATAACGGCCTATTCGGTACGGTCCAACGGCTCGGTCAATGTGCGAAAACGACCCAGCGCGCTGTCCCAATCACCATCACCAGATGGCTGGTAGACGGAGACTCGAAAGCTCTCCCGAATCACGCGACGCGCTTCAGCCACGGAGCCGACGTCGCCGACTGCCACGGCTTGCATCATAAGATTGCCAATCGCCGTTGCCTCGACAGGTCCGACAACTACCTCGCGGCCACAAGCATCGGCCGTCATCTGGCATAAGAGTTTGTTTTGGGTACCGCCTCCGACCACGTGAACCGTGCGGATGGTCGCCTGCGTCAGCTGTTCGATTCGGTCCAAAACGACTCGGTAGCGGAGCGCCAGGCTCTCCAAAGCGCAGCGAATCACGGCGCCGGGTGATTCGGGCTCGGTTTGACCCGTCTTACGACAGAAAGTGCGAATCGCCGCGGGCATGTCGGTTGGCGCCCCGAAACTGGCGTCTTCCGCGTCGATAAAACTGGACAATTCGGGAGACGCTTCGGCCAACTGGACCAATTGCTCCCAATCGTAATTCACACCCTCTTGACCCCAAATTCGCCGGCATTCCTGGACAATCCAGAGTCCCGCGATATTGCGAAGCAGCCGGACGGTGTTCTCCACCCCGCCTTCGTTGGTGAAATTAAGCTCCCGACAGGTCTCATTGATGATGGGCTCTGGAACTTCTACGCCCATCAGTGACCAGGTACCACTGCTGATGTAACACCAGTCCGGCTGTAGCGAAATGGCAGCCTGTGATGGGACGGCCATCACGGCGCTGGCCGTGTCATGTGTCCCCGGCAGAATGACATCCGCCTTCGCCAACCTGAGCTCACTGGCCAAGTTGGATCTCGGATGGCCGAGATTGGTCCCTGGCATGGCGATCTCGTTGAGGAAGTGGGTGGGCAGATCCAGTCGCTCCAGGAGTTCGGTGGACCAGTGGCGTTGCGCGGAATTGAAAAACTGAGTCGTGGTTGCGTTGGTGAACTCGTTGCTTTGTTGCCCCGTGAGGAGCCAGTGAATGAGATCGGGGATCATCAACAGAGATTGGGCCATGTCCAACTGGGGCGATTTCGCATCGCGCATCGCGGCCAACTGGTAGAGCGTGTTGAGCTCCATGAACTGCAGTCCGGTTTGGGAGAATATCTCCTCGCGGCTGACGCGAGCGAGTATCTTGTCCATCACGCCCCGGGTTCGCGCGTCCCGGTAATGAACCGGGTTGCCCAGCAGCTGGTCATTCGCGTCCAACAGTCCAAAGTCGACGCCCCAAGTATCCACACCAATGCTCACCACGGAGTCGCCAAACTGAGCACCGGCATTCGATAATCCATCGCAAATGTCGGACCAAAGTCTGGGTAGGTCCCAGTAGAGGGTGCCAGCCATTTCGACCGGACCATTGACGAATCGATGCAATTCTTCAAGTTCCAATCGATGGCCATCGAACTTGCCAGCCAACACCCGACCGCTTGACGCGCCCAGGTCCACCGCGAGGTAAATGCGTTGTGCAGCCATCGATCAGCACTTTTCTTGGGTCGGTATTTCGTTGCCCGCGGCCGCCTCGAGAATTCTCTTTGTAGAAGTCGTCAGGAGACCGGCGCAAAACCATGAAGCCATAAGTATAGCGACCTTCGCAACCCTTTTCGGCATCGAACTGAGTTCGATTCTCAACAGCTTCGCGACGCGGTCCAAAGCCGTCACCAACGGCCGTGGCAGAGTCCGTTAGGCCGCCTCGAGAAGCGGGGCCGCCATCTGCGATTCGATGTGTTGGACCGCTTTTTCCAACTGCGGATCAAACGGACGATCTGAATAGGGCTCGGTGGGCCCGGCGGACGGATCCTGGTCGGCTGGCTGGTCGGCTGGCTGGACGCCCTGGATTGGCTCCCCATCTGCCAACCCATCTTCGGTTGACTCGATGCCGGTTGGCTCAATGCCGGTTGGCTCAATGCCGATGGGCTCAATGCCGATGGGCTCAATGCCGGTTGACTCGATGCCGATGGGCTCGATGCCGGTTGACTCGATGCCGGCGGGCTCATTCTTGGTTGGCTCGTCGTGGGTATCGTTGGCTTCCGATGAGGTATCCAGCACGTCTCGCGCTCGGCGTTCTCGGTACATTCGCTGGAACTCCTCCGACTCCAGAACGACTTCAAGACCCTCATCGGGCGAGACACCCCAATCATCCTCGTCGGAAGCCGTCGAGAGCCGATGGATATTCTTACCGCTGGGACGCCAGTAGGTGGCAGTGGTGAGTTTGAGAGCGCTGCGACCTCCTTCCATTTCAATCACATTTTGGACCGTTCCCTTGCCCCACGTCCGCTGGCCCACCACGGCGGCCCGTCGGTGGTCTTGCAAACAGGCCGACAAAATCTCGCTGGCACTAGCCGAGTAATGATCGACCAGCACGACCATGGGTAGTTTTTCATCCACGACTTCATTTCCGGACCGGGCCTCGAAGGAATCTTCAACGCGGCCGCTGCGCCCCTGAGTGGTGACGATACCGCCATCATCAACAAATAGATCGCATACCTCAACCGCGGCGGTCAACAGTCCACCCGCGTTGCCACGAAGATCGAGAACCAAGCCATCAATGCGACCGTGGAGGGGTCCAATCGCATCGCGAATTTCCTGGGCCGTGTGATCACCAAAGGTGGTGACCCGGATGTAACCGATACGTGGTGCGTAGGCCAAAACAAAATTCCAGGCACCATTTTCGTCGCGCGTGTCGCCGTAAACGGATTGAATGGGAATGATCTCGCGGCGGAGTTCCAATTCCTCCGGTTCCTCGGACCCTTCGTGGGCCACCTTGAGTCGGACCGTCGTCTCCGGCGCTCCGCGCATTCGCTGGACTGAGTCCTTGAGCGAGAAATCAGTCGTGTCTTCGCCGTCAATTTCCAGGATCACATCACCGGGACGCAGTCCCGCGCGATGGGCCGGAGTGTCAACAAGCGGGCTGAAGATGGTCAATCGATTGGACTCACGATCGATTTCCACCATGATGCCCACGCCGCCAAACTGCTGTTCGAGGCTCTCGTGCAATTGACTGTACGATTCTGGATCAATATAGCCCGAGTACTCATCCAAGCGGCGCGTCATGCCTTCCATCGCGCCTTCAAAAAGATCTCGTTGGCTAACCGGTTCCACATACTGGGCCGAGATGGTTCCCATCACATCGGCCAGGAGTCCCGCATACCGCGTATGGACCGATCGGTGATAGCAGATCACCGAGATCAACGCGGCCGAGACGATCACTAAGATATTGCGAGCGGACATTCCTCCAGCTTACCGGTTGCCGTGAATTAGATAAACGGGTTGGCTTACCGTGAGACGGCGGACCGTTTTTTGGATTCGCTATGATTCTTGTAGGTCGGCCAAGTTGGCTCATATTCGACACTTTGGTCACCCCAGACTTTCCACTTCGCTGCGTGTTTACCTCTGGCGAAGAGTTCCAAAAAAGGACCAGGGCTACATTGTTCGATGAGTTCATACACCTCATCTGGCTTGCGCGAATGCTCTCGTTTTCGCGTCTTGACAATGTTGACTTGAGTTCGTCCGGCTGCCAGAGTTCGCAACTTGCCACGGACACCGAACAGCAATAATTCGGTCGTGTTCCGAAAGTAGAACCCGACGCCACGGCCATCAGGACCGCCATCTTTGCGGATTTTGTGCCAGACGATGTTTGTTTTATAGGTAAACCCCCAAGCTTCCATGACTTCGAGGCCTTCGCGGAGGAGTGCGTTGGGAACCCATAGGTACAAATGAGCTCGATCCGCACATGCCAAAGAAACCGGGATCTCCTTAATGTCGTTCAATCTCAGCGTCGAGTATCGACTCAGCCGCTTATGTTCTGGCGCCATCTTTCCAGTGCGGTTCGAAAACTGCCAAGGTGGGTCCGCGAGGATCGTTCCACAGCTGTAACGACGGCAATTTCGCTTGAAATCGTCGGCGGCCGTTATTTCCATTCGATCCAATCCTTTCTCCTGTAGAAGTTTTCCGGTTAAATCATCCATTACGGACAGGTAAATCAGGATACCCGCTGGATGTGTAGGTGAACCCCCGTTCCAACCAAAAACTTGCGAAAGTGGCTGGTCCCGGCTTGTCGGCAGAGTCCAGAAGCGGTATACTCCAGAAAGTTTGCGGTGTCTGATTGACTAGAATATTAGTGGATGCCCGGACACTTGGTCGGAGCAAACGAGTAGTGCGTTAGGTCTTGAACTGGATGTGCTTTCCGACCAGTGGGGTTTCTGACAGAGCTGGACCCTCTTGTACCCCGACCAAAATGTGATGGCCTTTTGCCGCACATTCCTGCTGCGACCATCGGTTGTGTTGACCGCTCTGGAATGCCAGCCACTGCGTCGTAAAGGACGCGTCGAATTCTGCGACTGTCTTGTTTGTCCAGTATTCTTGTGAAGACAGTGTTTGCTATCGGTCGAATTGACTTCACCCGACCGAAACGTGGCGTGCCATCACCCCATTTATCGAACATCGTCTCAAATATTAGTTTTATTTCGCGGTCGCCAGCGAGCGGTTTCCCCCACCACGGGTCCTTTTCGCCCTCTCACGAAATACGAAGTCAGCCCCCAAGATAGGAGAACCGATTGAAGACTTTTTCGCAATTTGACCTGATTGATCCAATTCAGCGCGCGCTGGCTGATCAGAAATACAAAACACCGACACCGATTCAGGCGCGGACGGTACCCGCAGCACTCCTTGGACGCGATGTACTCGGCTGTGCCCAGACGGGCACTGGAAAAACGGCCGCTTTCGCACTGCCTATTCTCAATCGACTCGAAAAGAGAAACCGTAAGGCCAAGCCCAACCAACCGTTCGCCCTGCTGTTGGCCCCCACGCGAGAGCTCGCGATCCAGATAGGAGAGAGCTGTGCAACGTATGGAGCGCGTCTGAAATTGCGGCACGCGGTCGTATACGGCGGAGTGAGCCAGCACCAACAAGTGCGGGCTATGAATCAAGGAATTCATATCCTGGTGGCCACGCCGGGACGGCTACTCGATCTGATGAACCAGGGCTTCATTGAACTGGGCAGTTTAGAAGTATTCGTTCTTGACGAGGCGGATCGCATGCTCGATATGGGCTTTCTCCCGGACCTAAAACGAATCATCAGCTGCCTCCCCCGTGAGCGGCAGTCACTGTTCTTTTCCGCCACCATGGCCCCCAAGATCACGGAACTGGCGCAACAGCTGCTGCGGAAACCAGTCAGTGTTAACATTACGACTGGATCAAGAAGCGTCGCCAAGATTCAGCAGCAGGTGATGTACGTCGATCGTGATAACAAACAATCCACCCTGAGAAACGTGTTGCAAACGAACGGGGTCGATCGAGCAATCGTCTTCACCAGGACCAAACGGCGCGCGTCCAACGTTGCCGACAAGTTGGTGCGATCTGGTATTAAGGCAACCGCCATTCACGGCGACAAGTCGCAGCACGCGAGGCAGCATGCATTGAGCGAATTCCGCAATAATCATGTCCAAGTGCTGGTGGCAACGGACGTCGCCGCCAGGGGAATCGACGTGGACGGCGTGACGCATGTCGTCAACTTTGACATGCCCGAAGATCCGGAAAACTATCTCCATCGAATCGGTCGGACCGGACGGGCTGGCGCCGATGGGGTCGCCCTGTCTTTTTGTACCAGTGCCGAGGGGGCTGAACTAAGAGCCATCGAGAAGCACATCGGCAAGAAAGTACAACCGGCGGAAAATCAACCTCCCCGCCAAACTGTCGAGCCGCGGGCAAGCCCCCAGCGACCTCCTAGCCCCGATAAATCGCCTAGCCTCAAGCAAAAGTTGCGAAAGTCTCCGGTCGGGAGTAAGATCGCTTCGAAATCAGCCCGGCGGACGTCCGGGGATTTGCCGGCAAGAGACGATGCGACCGCTGAGCGATCAGACCCGCGAGGCAAACCGAGGCGGAGGCGAAAACAGCGTAAGGGGCGAAATGCCCGACAACGTGCCAAGCAAGCGTGCTAGGTGTGCGTCGCCTGTGCGTTGCAAAGACAATCGATCATGATCAAGGAGATTAGCCATCGGGAAAAACCAAAATACGTTCGCAAAAAAGAAGCGTGAGATGGACAAAAAAGCAAAAGCCGAAGCCAAACGGGAACGTCGCAAGGAGCGGAAGCTGGCGGGTGACGCCGGCGAATCGCCGGACGCATCAGACTTCGCTGAGGAAGCTACCGACGAACCCGATGCGATTGACTCAGCCATCTGATCAGATCAAATGAACTTTTTACGGCCGCATCGACTCCACAAACCGGCGTTGAATCAGCGGAAACAAGGCATGACGGATACGGTTCATCGTGCGCGAATGTTTAACGCATAAGAGACCGTTGAGAACTTTTTTTTTGAGACATGGAGAAACACATGGCAGAAGGTACGATCAAACGAATCACCGACAAAGGATTTGGTTTCATTGACAATGGAACGCAGCAGGACATGTTTTTTCACAGCTCCTCCGTGGAAGGCGTTTCCTTCGATGAGTTGCGTGAAGGACAACGTGTAACCTACACAATCGGTGAGGGTCCCAAAGGCCCACGTGCTGAAAACGTACGGGTCGCCTAGGCACCCAGGCGTGTCCCAGCGGACATCCGCCGAAACAGATTGGCCTCGAACGTTCTGATTCAAGGAATGTTCGAGGCTGTTTGATTAAAAGGTGATTTCAAGAGTCGCAACCGCCTTCAATTCGTTCTGCGTCCGTCCAAATGGATTGTGGGTGCACGACGGATGGACCTCCAGCGGCGGACCAGCCCTGGGTTGATGAAAAGGCCGGAATATGGACTGCATAGAGCAAATGGCGTACTTCGTGTTGGTTGCGCCGCAGGGGAATTGGAAAATGCAAAATGAGAATTGCAAAATGAGAATTTTCCAGGAATGATTTTGCAATTCTCATTTCTCATTTTTCAATGCTATCGCGCTACAGTAAGACTCTACAAGGTATCAGGTTTTCATCAGCCCAGACTTGCCCCGCGGCAGCGATACGGGTTGGTCTGGCGCCCGTTGACTCGCAATAATGTGACTGGAGCGTGGACTCGCCACGCTATCATTTTTCCGATACCCTGCCGCTGTGCGAAGCGCCTCAATGGGCAAACCGTAGGTAGGACACCAAAAGCGCGATCGTGGGTAATAAATGTCTCGAACTGTATTGATCGCCGCGGCTGCGGCGAGTTGGACGGTAGTCGGCTGCCAGTATCAATCAGCGCCGGATCAGTCAACTCTCGATCGTCACGATTCGCGGACAGGGTTCGCCACCGCGGCGAGCGACGATGGGGGGCGGAACCCCGATGTCGAAGTGCAGCCCGAGGGAGTTGAGTTCGCGGAAGTTGCGTCCTACCAAACTGAAATGCATGGCCAGGCGTCAACGGGCCAGGCGTCACTGGGCCAGGCGTCAACGGGCCAGGCGTCAATGGGTGCGGAGTATCAATATCAACCCTCACCAGATCAAACCGATCCGTTGTTACCGCCCGTCGTGACGCTGGGACCAGCCAGCGACGGTTCCAAGGCCAAGCAGGCCAGCGGTAAAAATGATGAAAACGTGATTGACCCACTGGACCATCGCGATGTTCGACCCGCCACTTACTTCGAACCGCTGGCGCCAATTCGCTCGTTCCATGATTGGGATTTGCGCGAGACGGCCGTGGATTCGTTGAGCCGAATCGGCAAGGCGGCCGTACCTTCGTTGATCAAAACGTTGCAACATCCCAATCCCAATCACCGGGTCCAAGCGGCCCGTATTCTAGCTCGAATTGGTCCGGACGCCGGGCAGTCGGTCAATGCACTGGTCACAGCACTCGAGGATGACAACGAGATGGTTCGAAAGGCGGCCGCACGGGCACTAGGTCAGATCGGTAGCCAGGCTTCTGAAGCCGTCGATGCGTTAATGGAGGTCATCTTGGAAACCACACCGCCACTTTAGCTTTGTCGGTGGCACGTACGGCTTTCTGACGCCCTAGGGTCACAAGCCTCCTGAAAGAGGGTTACCCAGCTCGACGATGCAGGCGGCGGTCGCGGTCGCATTATGCAGGCCCATTAGCGTTTCTCTAGACCGCATTTCTCCTATCTTTGCCTGTCAAAATCCTCGCATTCCGAACCGGGGTTGAGGAAAAATGGCGCAAAACACGTGCCCCCATTGTTCTTTTTTGCTACATTGAGCTCAGGCGCGAAAACATCAGCGAATCGTTCCGAAATCACTGGTGCTACACGCTTTAGAGCTTCTCTTCGTGTCGTGTGTGCTCCTTTGGCACGAGAGTTGCTAAACCTTTTCACTATTCTCATCTAAGGTTTCGCCGCACTGGCGAATTGACTGACACAGGAGGGCCGATCATGACACACGACAAGCTCGTCTTACTTGTGACGCAGAGAGTTGTGGCCGAGAAGCGTATGCCACGAGGAATCGACATACCACATTCACCGTTGGAAAATCCTGGCTTGGAGTTGCTAGAAGCCTTCATTGGGCGAGGACTTGAGCAACTGGAAGATCGGTTCGAAAGCTTTATCACCCAGCGCAGTCGGCTCGCGGCGCTCCGTAACTCGTCGCGTTAGATATGGACGAATCCCCAGCCTCGAGTTGGCGATCGGTCGTTGACGGCTTGGTGCCAGCTGTGTGTACAGCCCGGGGAGACCAGCTCCTGCCGGTGCGTGTCCTATTTCCAGGTGCCTTCAACCCGGCGCATTCCGGGCATTGGGGGATGCTTGCGTGCGCTAGGCGTTGGTTAGACCAACCGGTCGAGATGGAGATTTCGGTAACGAATGTCGACAAACCAAATCTTACGGTGGATGAGGTCCAAAGGCGATTGGATCAGTTTCCAACGTCACAAATTGTGTGGGTGACCCGAGCGCCGACTTTTCCCGAAAAGTCGGCGCTCTTTCCTTCCGTGACCTTCGTGGTGGGGGCCGATACGATCACCAGGATCGCTGATCCCGCCTACTATGGAAACGACCGGGGCCAACGAGATGAGGCGATTGCCCGAATGCAGCATCATCAGTGCAAGTTCCTGGTCTTCGGACGACTGGACTCCGCCCGATTTGGCACATTGGCCAATACAGAGCTACCAGTCTCCTTGCTGGAACTCTGCCAGCAGGTTCCTGAGGTTGATTTTCGCGACGACATCTCATCGCGTGAGATTCGCCGCGAACAGGACGACCTGGAGTCGCTTCGTGGCTGAGCGGAAAAGACCAAAGAGTATCGAAGCAGGCCGTTTCGTGGGTTGGATTGTCGGTTTATGAGTCCATTTCGTATACTTCTTCCGGCTTCTACCCCAACCGTTGGCCTCTTAACCGCAAGACATGACCATCGCTGCTCCCATTTCTCCTGTCGACGCCATCCGACCGCTATTCGCCGGCGTCGACGTGGGAGGAACGAATATCAAATTCGGCATTGTAGATGATTTGGGAAGAACGCTCACCAGCAGCTCGATACGGACCGAGGAACAGGCAGGACCGGCCGACGCGGTGTTACGGATGGACAGCCAACTGCGGGAACTAGTCGCCGACTCGGGTGTAAACATGGATGACTTGGCCGGCGTCGGACTGGCCACCCCGGGACCTTTGGACCTGCCCACGGGATCGGTCCTCACACCATCGAACATGCCTACGTGGCGGCACTTCCAGATTCGTGACCGATTGTCGGAGAAGGTCGATAAACCGGTCACGTTCGTCAACGACGCCAATGCGGCTGGCTTCGGTGAGTTTTGGGTCGGCGGTGGGGCTGCCCATCCGAGCATCGTTCTTTTGACACTCGGTACGGGTATCGGCGGCGGAATCATCATCGGCGACTTGTCCATTGATGGTGAGCACAGCCACGGCAGCGAGTGCGGTCACACCGTGATCGACTATCACGATGATGCGCGCCTCTGTACCTGCGGACGCCGTGGTCACTTGGAGGCTTACACCAGCGCGTGGGCGATTACCAAGAGGGCGGAGGAATTGTTGGCCGCCCCGCGGGAAACATCGGTTCGTGACCGGTTGGAACAGGGAGAGCGGTTGTCGCCACTGTTACTGGCTGAAGAAGCCGACCGCGGGGACGGATTTGCAATGGAAGTCATCATGGAGGCGGCCACATTCCTGGGCGTTGGCATTGTGTCGTTGGTACACACCATCGATCCAGGTGTAGTCCTCTTGGGGGGAGCGATGAACTTCGGGGGAGCCGGTTCTCCGCTGGGCGATAAGTTCCTGTTTACCGTTGGAAGCGAGTTTCGTCGGCGCGCGATGCCAGTATGCGCGGAAAAAACCGTGATCGAATTCGCCCATTTGGGTGGCCAAGCCGGGTATATTGGCGCTGCTGGCCTCGCTCGCGCCGCCTACTACCAGGACCAACCCGCCACATAACCTACCCGACTCGGCGCGCGATGGCTGGCACCATCCAGCTGTCCTCACGGCAACGCTTTCCAAGATTAGACCGGCTCTCCATACGAACCCATTCCTCAGAACGAAGTCAACCACCCGCGATGCCGCCACGAACCTGCAAGTATATTCGCAATTTCTGCATTGTTGCCCACATCGATCACGGCAAGAGCACGCTGGCGGATCGGATGATGGAACGGACCGGCACCGTGACCCTGCGGGATATGAAGGCCCAATTGCTGGATGATATGGAGCTGGAACGAGCCAGAGGCATCACGATCAAGGCCCGCACGGTTGTCATGCAATACACGCACAAGGGACAATCTTACGAGCTGAACCTGATCGATACGCCCGGCCATGTCGACTTCCACTATGAAGTTTCCCGAGCACTTTCCTGTTGCGAAGGCGCGCTGTTGTTGGCCGATGCCTTTCAGGGTGTCGAAGCGCAAACCGTCGCCAATGCCTACGCGGCCATGGAGCAGGACTTGGCAATTATCCCGGTCATTAACAAGATCGATCTGGTCAATGCCCGGACAGATGAAGTGGCCGAGGAGATGGAACAGACATTGGCCGTGGATCGGGATGAGGTGGTCCGAGTCAGCGCGAAATCGGGTTTGAACATCGAAGGGCTGTTGGACGCGATTGTGGAGCGGATTCCTCCGCCTGGGGGAGACCCAACCGAACCACTGCAGGCGATGGTATTCGACTCGCACTACGACCCCTATCGTGGCGCCATCATCTATGTCCGTATCATGAATGGCACCGTGGAGTCGGGGCAAAAAGTCCGACTGTTGCGCGCCGGTACCACGCACGAGTTGGTCGAATTGGGACAGTTCACGCCGCATCGCCGGCCGGTGGAAACGCTGAGTGCGGGACAAGTCGGCTACATGATCTGCAACATCAAGACCTTGGACGATGTGCAAATCGGTGACACCGTGAGTGTACCGGGTGAAAAATCGGCCCAGCCATTAGCTGGTTATCAACAGCCCAAGCGAATGGTCTACTGCGGGCTCTATCCGTCCGATGGTCAAGACTTCGAGGAACTTCGGGACGCCCTGTCCAAGCTCGCGATCAATGATCCCAGTTTCGAGTTTGAGCCAGAGTCCAGTGAGGCGTTGGGATTTGGATTTCGTTGCGGGTTTCTGGGGCTCTTGCACATGGAGATCATCCAGCAACGTCTGGAACAGGAAGCCGACGTCGATCTTGTGCAAACCGCGCCCAATGTCACCTACGAAATCGTGGATAAGCGCGGAGAAACGCGGGAGATTCATCGTCCCCAAGAGGTTCCGGACGCCGGCGACATCGATGAGTTCCGCCAGCCTATTGTACGCCTGAATCTGATTTTGCCCACGGAGTATTTCGGCGCGATTATGAAGCTTTGCACGGATCGGCGAGCGGTGCACGTCCGCACGGAATACCTCTCGCCGACCCGGGCCATGATTACCTTTGAACTACCACTGGCCGAGGTGATTTACGACCTGCACGATAGACTCAAAAGTGCCACCCGCGGCTATGGCACCATGGACTACGAAGTGATCGGCTACCATCCAGCCGATCTGGTGCGGATGGACATATTGGTCAACGGTAAGCGGGTTGACGCTCTATCGGTGATCTGCGACCGCAAAGATTCAGATCGAAGGGGTCGTTCGGTGGTCAAGAAACTCAAAAGCGAGATTAGCCGGCACATGTTTGAGGTGGCCGTCCAGGCAGCCATTGGATCGCGTATCATCTCTCGCGAGACAGTGCCCGCACTGCGTAAGAACGTCACGGCCAAATGTTATGGAGGTGACATCTCTCGCAAGCGAAAACTTTGGGCCAAACAGCGGGCTGGCAAGAAGCGAATGAAGTCGATCGGCTCGGTCGACATCCCTCAGAAGGCCTTTATGGCCGTGCTGGATACCGGGCGAGAGAAGGGGGAGTAGTATGCATTCGGCGATGGCGTGGCGATTCTCTCCACCGTCGTCACAGACCACGCTCTAGCTTAAGAGCAGTAGCCTTGCCGTCATTATGCCAAGATGGGGCGACTCAAGCTAGCTTTGTCCTTGAGCTGCTTTTTTGCGCACGGAAAAGGCAATCAATTGCGAATTACAGGTGATCGGGAAGAATTGTAGCAATTACAGCCAATCGTCTCGGGCGGTGGCATGACAATCGACCGAGTCATCTACCTCGGCCGCAGCTGATTCCAAGAGCCAACAGTCCGAATACGGCCAGCATTCCGCTGACCGGCTCTGGCACCGCGGCTATTGAGGCCATATTGTTCCAGTTAAATAAAACACCGTTGAGTTCATTCGTTCCAACAACACTGCCAGTTTCTGGGCGCTGATTGACCCATGCACTAGGCAGGGTTCCACCGTAGGCGTTCCAGTTGAAGAGGACCAGGTTCAAATCGCCGATGGCCACCAATCCGCTGTCGTCGTAGTCGCCATCGAGCGACACTGAGGCGTTGAGGAACTGGCTCGGCGTCAAGGCCACATTGGAAAGCCGGATCTCATCGAGGTAACCAGTCATACCCCCCAATCCGTTGCTGCCGACCCGAAAGGTCTCATTGTTATTCAGATCTCCGCTGACATTCGTAACTCCATTGGTCGCCGGCGTGAGGTCCTCGACTCCATCGATCCAGATGTGCAAATCATTGTTGTCATCGCGAATCCCGGCGAAGTGGTGCCAGAGACCGTCGTCCAGGCGGGTGTCGTCCCAAGCGACCCGGCCAGTAGTTGGTCCGTTATCCGCCATGACATGTACGCGCCCAAATATATCCATCCACATTTGATAGCCGAGTCCTTGCATTGCATTATTTCGTTTATAGACGAAAATCTCGGACTGGGACGCGGACGGCTCGTCGACGCGGAAATAGCCTTCGATGGTGAACGAGCCGGTGATATCAAGCACATCGTCGTCGTCTCTTCTCACATAATTGGGGAAGGCGTCAAAACGCAGTGACCGGGTGTTGACTCCGTTGGCATTGATTGTGCCGTTTGAATCGGTGTCGAGCGGGTCTGGATTCGGAACCGCGGCGCCGAAGAGATCTCCCGCGTCGTCACCTTCCCATAGGGGGCTTGTGTGGGTGTCGCCAGGGTTGACCAACGCCACGGCCGCGCACGAGTATGTAAACCACGCGCTGTCACTGGAGAAAGGCGATTGGCGCGAGTGGACCTTTGACTTTGAGGCCCCTGAAACCGACCTTCACGCCAGACTCGAGATCACATTCAAGGAACCCGGCACGTTATGGATCGGTTCGGCATCGCTTATGCCAGCGGAGAACTTTCGGGGGATGCGTGGCGACGTAATTGACCGGCTCCAAGAGATTGCCCCGCCATTGCTGAGGTGGCCGGGTGGGAATTTCACGCGCGATTACCGGTGGAAGGAGGGGCTGCTCCCGGTCGATCGACGTCCCCCCATCCAATCGGGATGGGGTCCTACTCTGCCATTCACTGACCACAACGATTTCCACGAAGTTGGAGTCGACGAATATATTGCCCTTTGCCGGGAACTCGAATGCGAGCCCTGCATCACGCTCTGGATGGGCGAAGGCGGCGCCCAGGAAGCCGCCGACTGGGTCGAGTACTGCAATGGTTCTGTCGAAACCAGGTGGGGCAGGATCCGCGCGGAGCGCGGACATCGGGAGCCGTATGGGATCAAATACTGGATGATCGGCAACGAGATCTTTGGGCGATGGATGTCCCGTAACCCTTACAAGGCCCATGACTATGCCGATGCCGTGCGCGAATACTCCGCGGCGATAAAAGAGGTTGATCCTTCGCTGGTGCCGATCGCGGTCGGTTGGAAGACCGAGTGGAACAAGACCGTGATCGCCAATGCAGGAGGGTCGTTTGATCTGCTCGCCCTGCCACGATACGCACCCATCACCAAGGCGCTGACCGGCCCCAACGGGGCATTGGAGTTCGCGCGACAGGCCCGCCGTCCCCGCGAAGCAATCCGGCCGTGGCTGGCCGATGAACGTCGTGGCATGGATGAGCTCGGCGCGGAAGGCAAACGGATTCAACTGATGCTTGCGGAGTGGAATATCAAGCACGACTGGTTCAACTATCCCTTCGTCAACCAGTGGCACGTGGGCCCGATCGACGCGGCCTTTGCCGCGGCGCAACTCAACATGCTCTGCCGGGAGGCGGAGGGCCTGAACATGACGTTGGCGGCGATGTTCCAGCCGGTCAACGAAGGGGCGATTAGGGTGCAGCCGTTTTCGGCGGAATTGACGGCGATGGGACAGGTTCTGGCACTTTATCGGGCACACCGTGGCGGGCGTTTGCTGAATACGCATCCGCCAACCGGTGATCGGGCGGGACAACGCGACCCACCCGACATCGACGCCTGCGCCTCACTTTCAGCCGCTGGGAAGCGGTTAAGTGTCACGCTTGTCAATACCGTGGCGGCCGGAGATCAGCCGGTCCGGCTTCTGTTGCCAGGTGGGCGGCCTGCGCGTGCCAGCGCGACGGTCCTTTCGGTCAACGAGCTTCAACCCGATAGGATCATGGATCAAGAGACCGAGATACTCGCGATAAACGACGAGCAGCAGATCACATTTTCCGTGCCGCGTTTCGGAATCGTCTTGCTTCAGGTTGAATTGAGCGATTGATTTTAGCGGTTTCACGGGTGCCGGCTCCACCTGGGAAATTGAGGCTAAGGGCAGAACGTCCTCGATAAGCGAGCCTGTTATTGGTTCGGAACTTCCCAGACAAGCAGCTGTTTATTTGTTAGGCCCACAAAGAACGACGCGACCACATTCTTGACATTCTTGAGGAAAAGCCAAAGAATTGCCGGACGGCATTGCTTCAAGTAATGTTTCGGCACATTCAGCACTCAAAGCATGTTTGAGAGCAAGAATCTAGGCCGATATCGGGCAGTTTTGGACAACAATCCAAATTTGGCTAGACGAATTGGGGATGATTGTTTGCGATCCAATCTTCGACGATGGTCTGAAACTCTGAGGCTTTTGTGAGCAATTCATCTGCATCGGTTTCGGAGGCAACTCCGGCCAGGTCGTAATCAACCTGGTTTCTTTTTCGGCGGCAAGTATCGAGATAGGTAATGAGCTGGGAATGGGTTGAGCCAAGAATCAATTCAAGAGCCTCGAAGGTGGTCTGGTGATGACCGCCGGCGGCAGCTGAAGTTCGATAGCCGGAACAAGCAAGAGCCATTTTCCCTAGCTGAAGAACGGCATTGTAAGCCGTTGCAAATCGGCGATCGGCAGAGACTTCCTCAACGGCCGCATCATCTAAGTCGCGTTTGATGAGAGCACGAATGGAATCAAGCTCATTCTTGCTCGTTTGATGCGACCTTAGTCTCCCCTGTTGTGAAAGCGCGTTCAAACTCAATCGAGTCACCCAAAAGAAATAACTTTTCGCTTGCCAATACAGTCCGCGAGAAATGTTGCCCGGCTTTTATATGTTTGGCAAATTCTTTCTGGGTGTACAAGACTGGGTTGACGTCACGACCGAGTTTTTTTTCGGACTCTCGAAGCGGTGTGGAGAGATTGGATAGGGTTAGCTGGCCGATTATCAGCAAATCAACATCACTGGTTGAGAATTCTTCGGCTCGAACGATGGAGCCGTGAATGAAAGCCCAAGCGATTTGCTTCTTGAATTTTCCAAGCATCTCAGAAAGGACGTCGGAAATGCCAGCGGTCTTTACGATGAGCCCAGTCAACTCAGGGAGAAAAGGACACAGTGGATCCGGTTGATAATAGAGACGGTTTGACTCCTTTCTGGTGTGAAGAATGCCAGCAGCAGTGAGCCGATGTAGCTCACGTTGAAGACTGGAAGGGGTTCTTCCAAGATGGGATGCAATCTCGCTCAGATACCACCAGCGGTCTGGATGCATAAGGGTTGCAGCCAGCAGCTCCTTGCGGGCCTGCGGAAAGAGGACGTCAATAGGATGGAACTTACGCATATTACGTAAATGTATACGCAAAACGCGTAAAAGTCAAATCGGTGGTTTTGGAGGTCCACGGAATGGGACATCCAATTGGGAGTAAATCGTAAACCTGCTTCCGCTTAATTGAACTGTTGAATTGCCAATCGAAGCCTTCTAGCGATTTCTGTTCGCGGAATCGAGCAGCTTTGATTCTACGTGCTATCTGCCGCAATCGATCATCAGGATAGCGGTCATTGCCCGATCGTTCAATGCACCGATGTATGAAGTCATTTCGTGGCGTGCGGACTCGCGAACCGGTCGTCGACAGCAACATTGGGCCGTGATAAAATTTCTGCTTTGCCGCAGCGAAACAGCCGACCGAGTTGATATCACGAAACACCCATTTTAGCCGATGAGCCGAAGGCAAAAACCATGCTTACAGCCGAACAGCTACACGACAAGCTCCGCGGGCCCGTAGTGGCCATGACAACACATTTCAAGGGGGTGCAATCTCCTTGAGGCATTGATTACGCGGCAATTTTCTCGGTGTTCTTGTGATGTTCTCGGTAAGGCCGCAAATTGTCGGGATAGGCATTCTTCAAAGCGTCCTTGTAGGTTAATGCCCAACT
>Ga0310121_10000835_pt1 | contig 32889 bp, 27 predicted proteins | sample CB27_Tmax_986_MG_FD_203504 | JGI IMG/M metagenome (GOLD analysis project Ga0310121, IMG submission 203504) | Marine microbial communities from Western Arctic Ocean, Canada - CB27_Tmax_986 | ecosystem: Environmental > Aquatic > Marine > Oceanic | place: Canada: Western Arctic Ocean | collected... | reverse complement strand
CACACGCACATGACACCAAAACAGATAAGTCGGTTCCACCGGCAAAAGAAACGACTGATGGACGGCCCGGTCGCAAGGACAAGGACAAGGACAAGGACAAGGATAAGGATAAGGATAAGGATAAGGATAAGGCGCGGCGGGGTACTCAGAATGCACAAGGCAAGCGGACAGAAAACCGCCCCATATTGGGTGGGCGTGAACAGCGCCAACTCCAACGACGACGCTCCCCAAAACGAGCTGACGACGAACAGTCGTCACGCCCAAGTCGGCGATTTCGACGTTCTTCAGGGCTCAATACCGCCGCGCCGCGGAAAGAAAAAGTCGCTCTCCAGCTTCCTTGCAGTGTCCGCGAGTTGTCGGAGGCAGCCGGTGTGGCCGCGTCGCAGATTCAACGGATCCTGCTGGAAGAAGGCGTCATGGCACGCATCACCGATACCATGGATCCGGAAATGACCGAATTGGTCGCCGTCGAGTTGGGTATCAATGTCGAATTCAAGCAGGCAATTAGTATTGAAGAGCAGATTCTGGAAGGAATTCGTGTCCTCGAAGACGATCCCTCCGAGTTGGTCGAACGACCACCGGTTGTTACCTTCCTGGGACACGTCGACCACGGCAAAACTTCTCTGTTGGATCGGATCATCGGGATCGACGTTGTAAGCGGGGAAAGCGGTGGGATCACGCAGCACATTCGCGCCTACACCATCGAAAAAGCGGGCTGCTCAATTGCGTTCGTCGATACGCCGGGGCACGAAGCCTTTACCGAAATGCGGGCCCGCGGGGCGAACGTGACCGATATCGCGGTTCTTGTTGTCGCCGCCGATGATGGCGTGATGCCGCAAACCGAGGAAGCGATTAGCCATGCCCGAGCTGCCGGTGTACCAATCGTTGTCGCGCTCAATAAGATGGATCTAGTTGGTGTCGACGAAAATAAAGCCTTGCAGGGCCTGACGGCCAACGAATTGGTCCCGAGCGAATGGGGCGGAGATGTGGAAGTGGTTAAAACGAGTGCCGAAACTGGTCTCGGCCTGGATGAGTTGCTGGAAACCGTGCTCACAGTTGCCGAGCTCAACGAGTACAAGGCCAATCCAGATCGACTGGCCTTGGGTACCTGCCTGGAAGCTCAACAAGAAGCAGGCCGAGGTGCTGTCGCCAAAGTGATTGTTCAAAACGGAACACTTCGCGTGGGCGATATCTTGACTTGTGGTCATGCATTCGGCCGCGTTAAAGCTATGTACGATACCCTCGATACTGAAAAGCGGGTTGAGGAAGCCGGACCAAGCGTTCCCGTTAATTTGATTGGCCTCAATACGGCACCTAATGCAGGGGAACACTTTTATGTGCTCGACGATATTGTCAAGGCTCGCTCGATTGCCGAGTCGCGAATCACGGTGGAACGGACCGCGTCGCTTTCCAATGCCGGTTTCCAACATGTCACTCTCGAAAATCTCTTCGACCGGCTTGAATCAACCGAGGAAGTGCAAACCTTGAACCTGGTTCTGCGGGCCGATGTCCGCGGATCGATCGAGGCAATCCAGAAAGAGTTTCAAAAGCTTGATCATCCGGAAGTACGCATCAAGATCCTGCAAGCCACGGTCGGCGGCGTAACCGAAGCCGATGTCACATTAGCCGATGCTTCCGATGCCATCATTATTGGCTTCAACGTCGTACCGGATGAAGGCGCACGACAAATGGCCGACCGAAAAGGGGTCCAAATCCGCTCCTATTCCGTTATTTACAAAATCACTGAAGATCTCAAAGCAGCCCTCGAGGGGATGCTTAAACCGGAAGAAAAGGAGGTTGAACTCGGACGCGCCCTGGTCCAACAAATATTCAAGATTAGCCGCATCGGTACCATTGCTGGCTGCCGGGTTTTGTCCGGTACGATTGAACGGAATGGCGGCTGCCGCATCATCCGCGACAACAGAGTCATCGGCGATTATCCGATCGATACCCTCCGCCGCGAAAAGGATGATGCAAAACAAGTTCGCGAAGGATTCGAATGCGGCATCAGATTATCCGGATTTAACGACATCAAGCAGGGAGACGTGCTGGAAGCCTACAAAATCGAGTCCATCGACCGGTCCTTTGACGATTGATTGGACGAGCGGCAAGGCTGAGAATACGGTTGGGGAAAACATGCTTCCCGTTTCACAACCGCAAAGTCCTTCCTTTTGTTCAATCGCCTGTCGCTGGATACCGCCACCGTTGATCGTCAACCAACGGCCTGGCATTCTGGTCGTTCACCCTAAACCTGCAAAATTTCCACCGTATGACATCGCGACGTGTTCAAAAAGTGGCTCAGGCGATTCGCGAAGTGGTCAGTATGGCCATCATCGCCGAGTTGCGCGATCCGCGTATCGCAGACGTCACTGTCACCTACGTGGAGGTCTCGGCAGATTTGCGCCTGGCCAAAGTCCATATATCGGTCATGGGAAACGAAATAAAACAGAATTTGTGCTTGCATGGATTGAGAAGTTCGGCGGGATTTCTCCAAAACAAGATCTCCAATCGAATTGACACGCGGTACACCCCGCGGCTCCGCTTTGAACTGGATCAAGGTGTGAAAAATTCCATTGCTATTTCAAAAATTCTCGACGACGTGTTGCCCGCAGAATCAGCCGTCGATAACACTTTAGACGAAACTGAATCCAACTAATCACATCGCCAAATTTCTCACACACACCCTCATTCAACCCATCATTTCTCATGGCGTTACCGAATCGCACGGCATTGATCAAGAAAACCGTTCGAGTACTTCGTAAACATTTCGTTCCCCATACCCCGGCAATAGACCGTACGCTGCTCGAACATACGCTGTTTGCGTGCTTGTTAGAGAACTCTAACCACGAAGCAGCGGAGAAAGCCTTTGCCAATATCACAAAAGATTATTTCGACCTGAACGAGGTCCGCGTGAGCACCGTCAAAGAACTGTCGGAAAGCTTTCGAGGGCTCGTCGATCCAACCGAATCCGCCGCTCGGCTCAAACAGACACTGCACAGCATTTTCGAAACTGTTTACGCCTTCGACGTTGAAATTCTGAAAAAGCAAAACATTGGACAAGCCGTAAAAACCCTTGAGAAATATAACGGTTCAACTCCTTTCGTCGTAGCATACGTAACCCAAACGGCCCTCAGTGGGCATTCCATTCCTGTGAACCGTGGCTTGATGATTTCCCTTCATACAATCGGTGTTATCAGCAACTCCGAGGTCAAAAAAAGAGTCGTGCCCGGCCTGGAACGGGCAATCCCAAAGTCGAAGGGAATTGAAGTTGGTTCGCTGCTCCACAATCTAGGCGTTGAGGTGGGCCGTAATCCCTACGGACAAGTCGCCCGCAAGTTGCTGCTGGAAATCAACCCCACCTGCAAAGATCGCCTGCCGAAACGTCCCCCCAAGCCACCTGAAAAGCAACCCGATCCTCCCGAAGAAAAAAAAGAAGTATCGAAGAAAAAGAGACTGCCAAAAACAGACGGCCAAAAAACCAGCAAACCGACTGCAAAATCAAAATCGGCCGGAACCGCTGCAACACCAGCCCCCCAAAACTCCGCGAAGAAACCTGCCAAAAAAACGACCAAGAAGACCCCGGCGGCAAAACAGAAGATCAAGAAAAAGACCGGCCCAACCAAAAAAGTGGTCAAAAAGAAAACCGTTACAAAGAAGAAAACTTCCCACCGCCTTTCCAAGAAAAAACCCCGTTAGTTGATTGCAAAGTTGCTTCGGTTCGCAACGCTTGGCCCGCAAATGATGGTTCTCAGAGGATTGCCCCTGCCGCTTGCGGCCCTGTGCATCATTACGCTATCGCTGGTTGGCCCGCCACTGGCAGCACAAACCGCGCACGACCATTCCGGTACGTCCTTCCAAGACCCGCTCCAACTGCTGGCCCGCAAAACAGCTCGGACCGGCCCACAGCAAGACCGGCTCCGCGCCGCAGCACTCTACGCCACCGGTCGGACCTTGTTTCAACGGGGAGATATTGCTGCAGCGCTGCGACATTACCAACGGGCTTGGCGGTGGGATCCAGCGGCCGTCTCGCTCCTGGCGGAAATCGTGCCACTTGCATTCAGCCTCGAACGGTCTTCCGAAGCCGTACGGTACGCGCTGCTTTCGGCCGAGCATGGTCATTCCGACTCTCTACTGATTCGTCGGTTAGCTCTCTACGTCACCGAACAGGGAGACTGGCCCCGCGCAGTGCGGCTCTATCGTACATGGCTTGCCCACCCCGACAGGCAGCTCGGTAAAGACAAGCTCGACATGCTCCTGGTCCAACTGGAGATCGGGCGTTTGGAGTTTGTCATTGGCAACTCGGCTAAGGCGTCGCAGGCTCTGGGTGAATTTCAACGGATCCTCAAACAGGCGGGACCCGCTGCGGTAATCTCGCAGCAGTTACGCCGGGCTTTGGGAGACAATCTCACCGCTACATGGGAACTCTGTGGTATCGTCCACCTGGACGCAAAATCGTACGACCTCGCAACAGAGGCTTTTGCAGAAATTGATCTACCGTCAAGCGAGAAAGGAAGGCTTGGATTCCACCGCGCTCAGGTTGCCCTAGCCCGGAATGAACCGATGGCAGCATGGCACCACCTACGCGATTACTTCAAGGCAGGCTCCCCTACCGAAGGTCGAGAGCCTTACGAACTGCTGGGTGAAGTACTAGCTCGGCTGAATCACGACGAAGCTCTTATCCTCGAGTTGGCCAGGCTCCATGCAGCCAACACGAACAACCCGGTTCTTGAGCTCGCCCTCGCATATCAACGCGAAAATCAACAACGCACCGATGAGGCTGTTGCCTTGTATCAATCGATTGTGAACCGCAAGCAGGAAACAGCCGACGGATTGACGATCATCGCTCTGGACAAGCTGATTCGGATCGATAGCCAGCGCAGAAAAGTGGAGAACTTGTTTGAAACCTTGCAGCAGGCTGCAGAGCAACTCCCCGATCTGGCAACCCTGGTCGAGCTCGTAGCACCCGTTCCGAAGCAACCCGGTTTGGTGGATCGACTCGTAGATTTGTCGGGGCAAACCAATAACGTGACCAGTGAGCATCAGCTGGCCATGGCATGTTTGTTACTTTCCGCCGGGCGCAGCGACGAAGCGACACGTTTTTTCCGCGGTGCCATTTCAAGACTTGATGACGGCGCCCAGGAACTGACCTTGAGTTGGGGGTTGGAGCTGCTGATGAGGCAACAGTATGTGGCTGCCGCCGAAGTATTCAGAGATGCAATTGCCACTGGTCTATTGGGCAACGAGAAGCCAACCGTGTACTACTATCTTTCGCTCGCGGCTGAAATGACCGGAGCGACTGACGAAGCCCTCAAGGTTGCCCGCAAGGCCTTGGCAATGCGGCCTGATTCAGCGGAGTTTTCCGCCCGTGTCCCCTGGATTCTTTACCACGCCCAACGAAATGATGAAGCCATGGTCGAGTATGAGAAGCTCATCGGGCAATTCGACGATCGGCACGATGTCGCCACGCGAGAGGAACTTCGAGATGCCCGTTTCGTGCTCTCGAACTTGGCGGTTCTACAAGGTCGAGTTGCCGAGGGAGAAGAATGGCTTCAGCAGATTCTTGATGAATTTCCGGAAGACGCTGGCGCAATGAACGACCTCGGCTATTTGTGGGTCGACCAGGCAATGCACTTGCGGCATGCCCGCCGTTTGATCGAATCGGCAGTTGCCGCCGAACCGGAAAACCCCGCCTATCGTGATAGCTGGGGCTGGGCCCTGTTGCGGTCAGGCGAAGTCGAGATGGCGGTCACCCAGTTGCGCAAGGCAGTCGAACTGGACCGGGAGACAACCCGGACTAAAGATGATGTGGGCAAGGCAGACGGGATCATCCTGGAACACCTGGGTGACGCGCTGCTCAAGGCGAAAAATGTCACCGAGGCAATTCAAGCCTGGACCCTCGCCCTGCCGCAACTGGAAGAAACCGACCCCGACAAAGCAGCAGCGATCCGTCAGAAGATTGAACGCCACTCGAACAGGCAAAAAAATGAATAACCCCGCCCTGGAAGGTTCATTGCAAATGAGGGCCGTTGCCGCGACCAGAAATGCCTGCCACGATGAGCCAGGCATCGCCATGCTAAAGTCTTGTGCCCAACGCAGGATGCCCTCAAAATGAGATGGTGACTTGTCAAATCGGTGGTCTCAAATGATCATGGTAACTGTGGGGTTTTTTCGAATCTCTTGACGATTGAAGGAAGCATGGCAGGACATTCACACTGGGCCGGCATCAAGCACAAGAAAGCCGCTCTTGATAACAAACGGGGCAAGCTCTGGAGCAAACTCTCCAAGTCGATCATCGTGGCAGCCCGATCGGGCGGTGGTGATCCGGCGATGAACCTCGCGCTCCGCTACGCGATCACTGACGCCAAAGCCGTGAGCATGCCCAAAGACAATATTGAACGGGCTATCAAGAAGGGCACTGGCGAATTGGATGGCGGCAATTTCGATGAAATCCTCTATGAAGGCCACGCCCCCGGGGGAGTTGCCGTGGTTTGTGAAATTTTGACCGACAATCGCAATCGAACGGCCCCGGAAATTCGCAAGATTTTTGAACTGGCGGGAGGAAAGCTGGGCCCTACGGGTTGCGCGGCCTGGATGTTCGAGCGTAAAGGACTGTTAATCGTGCTAAAGGATCAGATCGACGAAGAATCTCTCATGGAACTTGCCTTGGAAGCCGGCGCGGATGATGTCCACTCAGAGAGTAATGGCTTTGAGATCACTTGCAAGGTAGAGGTCTTCAATGAAGTCTGCAATGCCTTCGATCAAGCTGAGCTGTCAACCGAACTGCGCGAGATTACACGGATCCCCAAAGACACGGTCGAACTCGACGTCGATACGGGGAAGAAAGTCCTCAATCTCATGGAACGTCTCGACGACCATGATGACGTCCAGGGTGTAGCAGCCAACTTCAATATTCCTGAAGATGCGATGGCGAAAATTGAGGCACAGTAACCTCCAGGGGCAAGCTTGGCCCAGCGGGTGCGGCCCCAAATCGATACTCCCGCTAATCTTTGCCCCGATGCTCGACGTTTGGCCAGTAAGCCTGGAAATCGAAATCGGGACTATTATCGAGATCGTGGCATTCTATACACATTTCCACGACACTACCTGGTTTGAAGACTTGACCTTCCATGTTTCCTTCGTTGTCGACAATCTGCAAACGAAGTTCTTCCCGAAGTTCTTCCTGCTCTTTTTCCTCCACGTCGATATTGCCGTATTCGGCATCGGCATGACGTTTGGCCGGACCATGGCAGTTTTCACAGCCATTGGAAGTCATCTGTGGGGTTTTCTCGAGGCTGCGGTAGCCGGATACGAAAGGAAAATAGTTTTGTGGATGCCAGCCAGTGGCATGGCAACTCAAGCACTCCGGATCGTACTGTCTTGACGGGTCAAGATCGACGAGTGTCTTGGTGGCATGAGCATGGGGGGTGTGTTCGTGGATTTGCGCAGCAGTCCCATGGCAGTCGGCGCAAACTTGTGAACCGGCGAAGCGCCGGCCACTGGGATGTTCGATTGCGTGGAGCCCCAGCCCTGCCAGGCCCAATGTCTCCAACTCGTCCTGATAGCCGACAAAGATCTCCTCCATTTCGGGAGAATCCTTGAACCGATGATCGACCGGTACACGTTGGTAACGAAAAGCTGGAGTGGCATTCTTGTACAGTCCAACGGCTACGACATACATTCCTTTGTGGCCAACCTCAACCAACTGGGTCATCGTCTTTCCTGACTGGTTTTTAATGGGGGTTGGTGCGTTCGGAGGTTCGTCAGCTCCCTTGGCAGCAACCACCCAGTCAAACGCAGGGAACCGCCGCGCCAGATCTTCTGCCTCCTTGCGATCGGCATAGACCAACAACACCATCTGGTCACATTGTGCGCCCATTAAATCGGGAAGAATCTGGGAAATTGCCTGGTCAGGGTTCTCGATCACCACGTCATCCAGGTTCTGTAACTGGGCGATCTCTGTCTTGCCGAGCACGGACGTCACTCCAATCCGCATGGCATTGACTTCAATCACCTTGTAACGGCGCGAGAATCCACTTTCAAAATCAAGAATGCCGGCATTAGCCGAAACGAGAATTGATTTCTCGGGATCGAGATTGATGGCCACCGGCAGCAGATCCATCCTCAGGTCATGGGTACCAAAACCGACGGCCGCATAGCCCATTTCTTCCAAAGATTGGTAAGTTCGCTCGAATTTCATCTCAGCCTGTTTGCCAAATCGCCTGACCTGCCCACCGAGATCCATGGCGACGATTGGCCAACCGCGGGCCTCAAGTTCCTTCAAAAGCGTATGCCGCCTTTTCAGCCCACCCTTCTGGTTTTGCAGTCCCGCACACCCACACGGTTCGAGATATCCATCCTGATCACCTGAAAAAACCAGCAGTACGTTTGGCTTTGGCCAGTCGACGAAGATTGGCCCGTTGGCTTCAACAGGATCCACGGGTGCATGCTTGTCAACGCCGGCGGGAAGAGCCACGAAATGAATGGCGGGACCAACTTCGAACCCGCTGACCTGATTGCCGAACAAGAGTGAAGCAACCGGAGATTTTTCCGAGTGCCGCCCATCGCCCGTCTCCAAATCACTGAGCAACTCAGCCCGTACTATGACATCGCGGGGGTGAAATTCCCCAATCTGGCCCCAAAGTAAACTGACCACCGTGCAGGCACCTACGGCGGAACAGAAATAGGCTGTGGACCTGGTCATCGGTTCGAAAATGCTCCTGAAAAATGAACGGACAACGAAACTCAACGCTCCACCGCAAAACGAATATCGAGCTGAAGTTCCGGAGCTTGGGGATGGGATGTCTTGAGTGTCACGCTGGCAGGTTCGTGTAAATTTGGATTCAGGTGGACCATCGGCCTGGTACCAGCGGGAATCTCAATCGTGAGTGAAACATGGAACAACTGATCCTTGTACTCACGTGGCTTACCAAGAGTGGCAACAAGCTCTGGAGGCTGAACACGATCCACTTCCACTTCTACGCCGGCCGCATGTGCTCCACGAATAATGATGTTCAAAGTGACTTTTTTCCCTTTTCCGCTGGATACGCTTCCGAATCGCAACACACCCTGCTCTTCATTCCAACCCTGGCCACGGATTCCGATATCACCCGTAACGTGGCCGCTGACAGGCACTTCCAAATGGCGGACATCCGGCAAATTTGTATCAAGTTCCAACCATTGTGAGAAGCGTCCAATTGGCAACCCAGGTTTGGCAATCAACTTGATGAGGACTCCCGCAGCGGCATTTTTATCTGGAAGATCTTCCTTGCTCACCGGTTCGATCAGGATATCAAAATGTTCTCGGGCATCTTCGCTGACAATTTCCGCCTTTTCGATCTTCACATCGTCCTGCAGATACGACATGAGGAAAACCTTTGCGGACCGCGTATCACCAATCCGCATTTTTGAAAAATAAAACTCACGCGGTACGAGTCCAGTGGGGCGCGTAATCTCACCCTTCATCGTCAGCTCAAACCGCGATTGATTGGGATCATTGGTCGTGACAGGCACCCACTGCCTGAAGGGTCCTTCCTCGGCCTGTGCCTTCCAGGTAACTTCCATTTCGATGGACTCACCCGGCTTGAGAACATTGGTGCTCAATTTGCTGACGGTACACTTGCAAGAGGGCTTGCCCGTTTCCAGTCGTAACGGTGCGTTACCTGCATTAGAGATTTTGAAACGGTGCGATTGCTCAGTGCCACGCTGCATCTTACCAAAATCGTATTCCAACTGATCGACCTGGACACGGGGAAACTCGCCCGCAACCGCAACATCGGTCGCCACCATGGCTGGCCCGTCACCGATCTCAGCCATACCCTCTCGTGGAAAACCGACTTGAACATAGGCCAAGGCCGCGCCGATGATCGAGCCACTCAGGGCAGACAACACAATAACGACAATGATGCTACGCATATTCGCTCCAAATTCCATCTGCTTTCAGCTTGTCTGGAAAACTGCTGCTGACCTGGCACCCGTCATTTTACCCCGTGACTGGATCAACCGGTCGGGCCGGATCAACAGGCGGGACTGAAGTCGCGCCTTAAGTATTTTACCGCCGATTATCAAAATGCGTCAATTCGGTGCTAGTTTCTCCTCAAGTTCCCTCCGCGTGCTCGCATCAAGCTGCCGGTCTGCATGGCCCGCCGCTTGCATTTGATCATCCAACTCCAGTGCACGTTCGGCCGATCCGCGTGCCAGCCCATCCTGATTGTCGAGCCAGTACAGCTCTGCCAACAGGAGGTGCAATTCCGCCTGAGTGGGATACAACCTCAACGCGTGTTGGGCATCGCGGATAGCGCGTAACAATTCCGCTCGACGGGACGATTCGTCAAATACCTCACGGTACGACTCGGCGCTCTGCTGCCAGAATCGGCTCCGCTGGGGGGCCAGCTGCAACATCCTGGAATTGGCCCGTTCAAACAACGCCAATACGCTTGCTTGCGGCTGTTGCCGGTAGTCTTCCAGTCGGCGAAAAGCAAGTCGCTGCGCCGCAACTCCTGAACAACGATCGGCCGCCACTGCCGCTTCCAGGTTTTGACGAACCAAATCGGTGCGCCCATCCGCCAGAGACGAATCAGCCAGACCTAACCGTAGCCGTGCACCCAGAACCGGCCGGTATTCAGTCACCATCGCTCCCAACAAAAGGACCCCCAACAGAAGAGATATCACAATTCCAGTGGTTTGTGACAGTGCGTGGATCGAAGGTTGCCGGCCAGCAATCGGCGGTTTTCCGCAGTCGACGAGGTTGAGGGTGATTGCCAACAATAGCCACAAGCTGTCGGCAATGCAGGGATATGTGATACCGCCTGCCGCCAATAAGTTCACCAGCAGGGCTCCAGCTGCGACCATCGGCAACCCGTGCGGCAGTACCCCACTGCGAACCCAACGACGTAGTCCCAACCAGGTCACAACGACACCTGCCAGGAGAAGCAGCATCGTTGGTCTGGAGGTCGAAAACCCGGTAAGCCAGGCAATAGCCATCCCCAAGAGCAAACCGGCCAGCCCGCCTTTAAGCGGCAAGTTACTTGATCCATTGGCTGCCACTGCAAGTCCGGATGACGTTGTTTCGGAAAGATCAGACTCGCAGCTCTCGGGGGCTGCTCGACGACGACCGGCCCAGGCAATGGTAACCAGCGATGCGACCAGGGCTAACATCGCCAGTGTGCCAGACGTGGCCCAAACGTCCAGCAGCCAGTTGTGCGGGTCCTGGATCGTTTCGCTGGCCCCCGGCAACTTGTAGCGGGTGTAAATATCTTGAAATTGGCCTGGGCCACATCCGAACAAAGGGTTCTCGGCAATCATCTGGCAAGTCGACCACCAGTATTCGAAACGGTAACGAAGCGATTGGTAAGCAGCTTGACCGAGATGGCTTAAGGAAAAACGGTTGTTGATGAGAACCATGACGCCAATCACCGAGAAAGACAACAAGAGCAACAGCCCCCAGCGCCAGCGCCTGCTGAACTGCCGGTACGATGGGCCGTAAAGCCAGCCTAAGGTGGCACACCCGAGTAGAGTGGCTATCACCCCACTCCGACTGTGCGTCCAATAAAGACCGCTAGTCAGGATTAACACCAAGATGAGCTGAGCCGCAAAGCTGCAACGCAACACGAAGCGATCGAAGTCGGGGGATTGATCGTTCCTGGCTGATTTCTTCACGACCGCTGGCTGCCGCCATCGGCCCGAAAGGACGACACCGGTAAGGGCAACCAGCCACGGTGTCAGAAATCCCGCCAACGAATTGGTGAGCGCAAACGTTGCCGTCGGTTGTCCCGCATAAAGCCGGTTTTCAAACTGTTGCCGAAGGTTAGAGTCCAGCGGCAGCCAGTAACCGGTTGCCTGATAAAGGGCAAGCGTATCGTCCTTGTTGCGTTCGTAGCGGGCTTGATCTTCCGGCAGTTCGATGGCTACCTGGTAGATGCCAAGCAGTGCGAGTCCAACCGCGACTCCGATCATAATGGCCATGATCGAGCGGGCCGCCATCGGCCCGCGGATGAGCTGTCGGGCCATGAAGTAGCCTAGCCCCACTGAAATCCAATTCCAAGTTGCATTCAGCGCGGGTCGGGGGCTGCCTGAAGCGAACGCTACAATACCGCTCACGACACCCCAAATCACCAGGAACAACACGAAAGCGTCGGGCCAACTGGCAACAATCGTAACGTTTCCACGATGCAACTGCATCAAGAACCAACCCGTTGCCAACAACAGCCATAGCATGATGTACGGAGCGCCATGACCTTGCCGGCTACCGGGATCTTCAGGAACGAACAGTCGGGCAACATAGAGTGCCAACAGCACGGCGAGGAAAATCGTTCCCGGCAGTGGGAAAGGTTTTTGTAAAGCCGTGTTTTCCTTGCGACGACGCGACATACTACTTCGATTAATTGTCAGTTCGCCCTACCCGCGCCACCCCTTCAAGCATTGCAATCACGCACAAAACGGCAAGCACCATCAGTAGAATCACCAATGCTCCCCAGGTATTGACCTGGTGCAACAACAATGCCCCCAACCCACAGGCAGCGGTCAACAGATAGATGGTGCCCACGGCCTGACGTGGAGTCATACCGAGTTGGACCAACCTGTGCGAAAAGTGGTTTTTATCACCTTTGAAAGGACTCCTCCCCTGGCGGAGACGAATCGTAATCACCGAGACGGTATCGTAAATCGGCACAGCCAGCACGCAGAGCGGGGCAAGAACTGCATGTCGCGGCAAATCACCACCAGCGAAGGTCGCCATCAATGTCGCTATCGCAAGGCAAAACCCAATAAAGTAGCTCCCGCTGTCTCCCAAAAAAATTGTGGCTGGGGGCCGGTTGTGGATCCAAAACCCCCCGATCGCCCCAACCAATACGATCAGAAATCCAGCCACAAAAAGCTGTGGCTGATGCGATTCCGGATTGGGCGCGAGTAGCATAACCGCAGCCAGGATCAACGCGGCAATCGCGGTAACCCCGGCTGCTAACCCATCCATATTGTCAAGCAGATTGATCGAATTAACGATCCCCACGATCCACACAACCGAAAGCGCGCAGGTCACCCAGGGATGATCGATAAATAGCGTCAACCGCCAACCCCACCATACAACGAACAGGGCCACCAAGGTTTGAATCACGAGCCGCAAGCGCCAGTCCAGGCCACGTAGGTCATCAATCAAACCAAGGACGAACATGGCGGTGGCAGCGGACAGCAGGACCCAGAGTCGGGATGATTGTTGGAGCAGGCCACCCAAGTGTTGGTTTAGAAAGGGCACCGTGATGCCGTCGCCAAAACCGTCGTCCCGAATCGCTTCCAACACCAGCTGTAAACCGGCAAATGACAAAAGGACACCCAGCCAGATAGCAATTCCGCCTCCGGTGGGAGTCGAATGCTTGTGAAACCGGTCCTCTCGCGGTTGCGCCACAAGCCCCCAGCTTTCCGCCCGACTGCGGATGAAAAAAACGGCGCACCATGCGATCAACAGACCGGGTATCGCGGCAAAAAAAATTGACCAAGGCATGGCACCAAGTGGCGAAAAAAGGAAGTAAACCGGTCGAGGGCATCATGGCTAAATGCCAGGATACCCACTTCGCAACTTTTTGCGGAGATCGTTACGGCACTGGGAAAAGAACTGTTGGTAATCCTTTCGTTGATAGTCAGGAAATGTCCAGGCGAATTTCTGCCAGGCACCTTGGCGAAATGTCAGGGTCACTTCTGCATAAATGCCGTCGTTGAGATAGATCCGATGGGCATGATCCTTGGTCGAAGCAAGCACCAATTTGGCCAGTGTGAGATAACCAGGATCCAGGTTCAGTGGTCGCGATTCGCTATGTTGGCAAAGAGCGGCGTATTCTGCCTCCCAGTCATTGGTCATTTGTTTGATCGTAGACAAGCGGCCTGGCTCGAAAGGTTCGTCGCATACGAGGAACTGCTTCTTGAGATTCGGCCCCATCGTGGCCAGGTAGTAATCGGTCTCGTTGAAATCAAAAACAGTGCTCGCCGTGGTGAGTTGGCCAAACTGCTGCGTCGCCCGTTGGCGTGCCCAATGAAAAGCTTCTTCATGGCAACTACTGACGGCAATCAGTAAAAGCACCTGCGATGGTTTGGTAATTTCTCCCATAACAGACCTTCCGCACCACACCACACACGCCAAAAGAGACCAACCGCCACGTTCTACGCCTCAATCGCCGGAGGGCTACGTCCCTCCAGGCTTGAACCCGAACCGCGCTGTCGACGCTCGACCGTTCAGCTGCCAGGTTTTTCACCCTTTCTCAATAAGCTTTCGCAAACAATCCGCGGCGTTGGCTTGGCTGGCCGGTGAAAATACAGGTGCCACCACCGTCGTCGTTATCAAACTCTGCATCACCCTTAAGCGGAATACAACGGGCCGTAACTTTGAGCGGCTTGAGCTTCTCTTCGATCTCTGGCACATCGACGAAATAGCACGCCGCCAGTCCGCCCGGGGACTGTTCACTGAAGAACTCTTCGAACTCCTCCAAGCGATCGATCTTGACAGTAGCCTCCTGGCGGTGAGCTTGTGCCCGTGCAAAGAGACCCTGTTGGATTTCATCAAGGGTTTGTGAAACAGTAGCCACAAATTCGTCGCGGGGACATGGCTTCCCTTTCCCACCCACATCACGACGGCTGGCAAACACGCCACCACTGTCAACGTCGCGTGGCCCCACATCGGCCCGTACAGGAACACCCCGTTTGACCCATTGCCATTTTTTTTCTCCCCCTCGAAGATCGCGATCATCAAGACGTACGCGAACCGGTTCGCCGGCAAACGCTTGCGCCTCAAGTTCGGCTTTCAGCGCGTTGCAATACGGCAATACCTCAGACCGTTCGTCGTCATTTCGATAAATTGGCAAAATAACGACATGGGCTGGTGCCAGCCGCGGTGGCAGTACCAGCCCGTCATCGTCGGCATGGGTCATAATCAGCCCACCGACCAATCGGGTCGAGACCCCCCAGGAAGTCGTCCAGGCATAAACCACTTCACCTGCCTCGTTTTGGAATTTAATCTCCTGGGCCTTGGCAAAGTTCTGGCCCAGGAAATGTGAAGTTCCGGCTTGTAATGCCTTGCAATCTTGCATCAGGGCCTCGATGGAGTAGGTCGCCACTGCGCCCGGAAACCGCTCCCCGGCGGTCTTCTCACCTCGAATCACCGGCATCGCCATGTGATGCTCAGCAAAGTCGGCATAGAGGTCGAGTATCTGGAGCGTCTCCTGCTGGGCCTCCTGGGCGGTAGCGTGCACGGTATGCCCTTCCTGCCACAGAAATTCGGTCGTGCGAAGGAACATTCTTGGCCGCATTTCCCAGCGAACAACATTTGCCCACTGGTTCAACAGCACCGGCAGATCACGATAGGACTGTATCCAGCGTGCAAAGGTCGCGCCGATGATCGTTTCACTTGTGGGTCGGACGATAAGCGGTTCCTCAAGTTCTGCTGAAGGGGCCGGTCTCAACCCACCGGCCGGATCCGGTTCGAGTCGATGGTGCGTGACGACGGCGCATTCCTTGGCGAATCCTTCGACGTGCTTGGCCTCCTTCTCAAGAAAACTCATCGGGATAAACAAGGGGAAATAGGCGTTTTCATGCCCGGTCGCCTTGAACTGGCAATCGAGCTCACGCTGGATATTCTCCCAAATCGCGTAGCCCCATGGTTTAATAACCATGCACCCTCGAACATCAGATGTCTCGGCGAGATCTGCCGCTTTGACAACCTGCTGATACCATTCCGGATAGTTTTCGGCTCGTGTGGGTGTGATCGCAGTCTTCATAGGAACAATATGTGGCAGTGAGGATGTGAATCGACCGGCGACCTCGATCGCCAGCCTGGACCGAAACTGAGGATCCATGCTACCGGTTCGGGTCCGTTCGCATTGATCTGGATTTGGCACTATTCTACGCGAAACACCGCCGGGCGAGAATCGCGGACTTGCCAAACGGAGAAACACCGCTCTGACAAGACTCGTTGTCGCTTTTCACCGGGCAGTCTACAATTGGCGGTCGGGCCAGGTGAAACCTGTCGGCCACTACCCCGGAGACACGAAGATCCAAACGCCAGCCGCAGCCCGAAAGTGGCCTGGCAAGGGAACTTCGTGGTGGGCCAACATCAACCGCGGGTAATTTGTCAACGAACCTTACTAGTTGCCAACGAACCTTCCTTGGGTCAGGGCGATTGAATCCCGATCTAACAAACCTATGACCACAACCGATACCCGTCGTTTTGTCAGCCAGTTGGACCACAATGAACAAATCCACCAGGCATTCCTCGCCTCGGATAAACAACTCCGCCCAAACCGCAACGGGAATCTCTACCTGCAGTTAGAGCTTTCAGATCGGAGCGGATCGATCTCGACAAGAATGTGGAATGCCAGCGAGCGCGAGTATCAGGCGTTTGAAAATGGCGACTATGTCATGGTTGAAGGCGCGACTCAACTTTTTCAGGGTAACATGCAGTTTATTGCTACCAGCTTGCGCAAAGCACGACCCGATGAATTTGACGAAGCCGATTTCACCACGCTCCAACCAGCGCAAATCGACACCATGGCAAAACGGGTCGCTGACATCCTGCGGAAAATCAACACACCCGAACTCCGCAACCTGGCCGAATGCTATCTGATGGATTCCCAGTTCATGGCAAATTTCACCCGCGCTCCAGCCGGCATGAAAAACCACCACGCCTACCCGGGCGGCCTGCTGGAACACGTGCTGAGCCTGCTCGAACTGGTACTGGTGGTGGCACCACGCTATCCCCAACTTGATCAGAATAAATTGCTGCTGGGCGTCTTTTTACACGATGCAGCAAAAACGAACGAGCTGTCGTACGACCGCGACATTGCGTACACCGACGAAGGGCAAATGTTGGGGCACATGGTGATGGGTATCTCCATGCTCGATGAAAAGGTTTGCGAGGCAGAACGATTATCTGGTGAACCTTCTTCTCCAGAACTCATCATGGAAATCAAACACATGATTATCAGCCACCATGGACAATACGAGTACGGTAGCCCTAAGCTCCCGATGACGCTCGAAGCAATCGCCCTGCACTTTCTGGATAACCTCGATGCCAAAATGGCTAGCTGGTCGCAGCTTATCAACAACTGCCCAAACATCGACAGCAATTGGACTCAGTACCAGCAATCTCTTGGCCGGAAACTCTGGAAAAGTGTCACCTCCAATCGAGATGGAACTCCGAGTTAACATGGCCTCTCACGACATCAACCCGAATCTCACGCAACCCTCAAAAGGCCTAACGATCGCCGGCGGCGAAGTCGCCCTCCAGCCTGGCCGGGTTGCCAGTCCACCCCCCTCTCTCATAGCACGCATCCGCAATTTGATAGCCTTCATCTATGGATAGTGACATCCGCGCCGCGGTACTCAACCACGTCAACCAGCCAAATTATCGTCCCGTCAAGCCCAAAGTCATTGCGAAGAAACTGGGGCTCGTCGACGATGCTGCCAGGCAACTGAATTTAATTGTCAAGAAACTTGTCCAAGCGGGCAAGTTGGCCTATGGCCCCGGACACCTCATCTGCCCGGTCGATCGCAAGCATCCGGTTGCCGCACTGGCAACCGATGGGCGGGTAGCGACTAACACACGTGGCGCTCAGCATTTGCGCGGCACTTTTCGACAGGCCCTGGGAGGGTACGGATTTGTGCGCCCCGAGGAAGTTCGGGCAACAGCCGACAAAGATGCCGATATCTACATCCCTGCCAAAAATACGGGCGATGCCGCGAACGGTGATGTTGTGAGCGTGCGGCTCGATGGGAAACGGGGCCGCATGGGGAAAATCGAAGGACGGATTATCGATGTGGTCGAGCGAGCTACCAATCAGTTCGTTGGTACCTACTCCGAACAGGCCGGCATGGGACTGGTTCAGGTCGACGGAAAAGTCTTTTCGACCGCGATCTACGTTGGTGACCCGGGTGCCAAAGGAGTCCGGCCGGATGACAAAGTTGTTATCGAAATGGTTCGCTTCCCGTCGCATGTCCGTGATGGTGAAGGAGTCATTGTTGAAATCCTCGGTGCCAAAGGACAACCGGGAGTCGACACCATGTCGATCGTCTGTGAATTCAACCTGCCCGGTAAATTTGCTGACAACACAATGCAAACATCTCACAAACAAGCAGACAAATTCGACGAATCGATTGGCCGGGGGCGGCGTGACCTCACAGGCGAAACCATTATTACCATCGATCCGAAAGACGCGCGCGATTTTGACGACGCCATCTCTCTCGAACGAATCGCGAGACCCGGCAGAAATGGTGAGCACTGGTTGCTAGGAGTACACATTGCCGATGTCTCTCACTTTGTCCGCCCCAAAACCGCTCTTGATCGTGAAGCCTATGACCGGGCAACAAGCGTCTATCTGCCCGACAAGGTCATCCCCATGTTGCCGGAAGTCATTTCCAACAATTTGGCAAGTTTGCAACCCAACAAAGTTCGCTATGCCATGACCGTCTTGATCGAAATGACCGCCGACGGAATCCATGTGGCTACCGACGTGTTCAAGAGTGCGATCAAAAGTCGAAAACGTTTTACCTATGAGCAGGTCGACCAGTATCTGGCAGAAACCGGCAGAACTCCGTCCCCACCCTCAGGCACCAACTCGGCATCTCCGCTCAAAATGACCAAGAAAGTCCATGCTCTGCTCGGTCGGATGCACGAACTGGCCATGATTCTGCGGAACCGGCGCTTCAAGCGAGGCACGTTGGAAATCACGATGCTGCAGGTCAAGATCGATCTCAACGACCAGGGGCAGGTGTGTGGAGCCCACACCGAAGAAAACACCGAGAGCCACCAGATCATTGAAGAATTCATGCTGGCAGCAAATGAAGCCGTGGCGCAGCGGTTGTCTGACCAGGGTGTATTTTTCTTGAGACGCGTGCATGGTGATCCCGACCCGCGCAAATTAAAAGCCTTGACCGAGTTCGTACGTGGCTTGGGCCTGAAAGCAGACAACCTGCAAAGTCGGTTCGAGTTGCAGCAACTCTTGAAGTCGATCCAGGGTGATCCGCGTGAGCACGCAGTCAATTACGCGGTGCTACGGTCCATGCAGCGGGCTGTTTACAGCCCCGATGAAGCAGGACACTATGCCCTTTCCAGCGATTGCTACTGCCATTTCACTTCGCCAATTCGCCGCTATCCCGACCTCACAATCCATCGCCTCCTTGACGGCCTGAATCGTGGCAAGAAACCAGCGCAGAATATGGATCATCTCATTGCCACTGGCGACCACTGCAGCGAGCGTGAACAGCGGGCTACCCAGGCAGAGCGGGAACTTACCAAAGTCAAATTGCTTAATTTTTTGACCCATAAAATCGGCATGGAACTGGACGGTATTATCACCGGAGTGGAACGGTTTGGCCTGTTCATTACCGGCGTTAAGTTGCCGGCCGAAGGGTTCGTGCATATCAGCGCCCTTGCCGACGACTCTTATCGCTACGATCGTGCGGGACATGTCATCAGCGGATTTCGCTCCGGGAACGAGTTTCGGCTGGGGGACGCGGTACGCGTGGCCGTAGCGGCAGTTGACGTCGATGCCAGAGAACTCGATTTCCGCTTGCTGGCGCGAGACCCGAAACCGCTCAAACGCCACCAAAAGAAAAAGAAGCAAAGTCCAGAAAAACAACGCAAAAAGAAAGAGCCGCGAAGTTCAGAAAAACGACGCAAAAAACGAAAACGCTGACAGAGATGTCGCCGAATGTCCTGCCCCCCTAGTCGTTCAGAGCAATTGCCATAGAATGAAAGGGACTACTGCTCTTTGTGAAATCTCCATGAATGCCACTACACAGCTCGCACGGACGCCTCTCAATGACTGGCATGTCGCTCACCACGGCCGGATGGTGGACTTCGCCGGCTGGTCGATGCCGGTCCAGTACACGTCGATCGTCGAAGAACATCTCGCGACACGCCGGCGGGCAGGCATGTTCGACATTTCCCACATGGGGCGATTAAAGGTCACGGGCCCCGACGCGGCAAGGTTCCTCGATTGCCTGCTCTCGCGGCAGGTGGCTGATATGAGACCAGGTCAAATCCGCTACACGCTCATTTGCGATGCCACCGGGGGAATCCTCGATGACGTGCTCGTTTATTTTCTCGAAAAGTCGGAGCAGGGTCCCGAGTTCCGGTTAGTGGTCAACGCCAGTAACCGCGTCAAAATCGTCGATTGGTTGAAAGATCGTGTCATCGAATTTCAAGCCCGAGTTACCGACGACACAACCCGCACCGCCATGATCGCCGTGCAAGGTCCTCGCGCTGTTGCACTGGTTGACTCCTGCAGCAACGGGGCACTCGGCAGTGTGAAAACCTACCGTGGCACTACCGGCCGTTTTTGTGACCAACCATGCTACCTCAGTCGAACCGGTTACACGGGAGAAGATGGTGGCGAAATCATCTGTGACGCTACCACCGCCGCTGAAATCTGGGAAACGCTTTTTGCACAGGGGGGCGGTGACGGGCTCCGGGCTTGCGGCCTCGGTGCCCGCGATACCCTGCGACTCGAGGCGGCAATGCCACTGTACGGCCATGAACTGTCAGAAAACATCAACCCGGTACAAGCAGGCCTCGAGTTCGCGGTAACTTTGGGCGAACGCGATTTCATCGGTCGGGAGGCGATCGAAGAATCGCTGGGCGACGAAACGCTGCCCCTCCGCGTAGGCTTGCAACTGGCTGGCAAACGGGTCGCACGGCAAGGCAGCCCGATCAGGTACCAGGACCAAACGGTTGGCGAGGTCACCAGTGGCACCTTTTCGCCAACGCTGGAAAAGCCGATTGCAATGGGTTATGTCGCGGCGTCATTAGCCCGTGTCGATCCACCGCTCTCGATCGAAATCCGAGGTAAGTCCTACCCGGCAAGCATTGTTCCCCTTCCTTTCTATCAACGCCCCAAGTGAGAAGCCCCGCAGCAACGCCAAAACCACCTTACCCGAACAAAACATCCTCTACTCCCTGGAGACTGGGACCATGAATCCTGCGGAATTGAAATTCGCCAAGACCCACGAATGGGTATCGATCTCGGAAAACCAGGAGAAAATCATCGCCACCGTTGGCATCAGCGCGTTTGCTGTCGAAGCCCTCACCGACCTGGTCTTCATCGAATTACCCGAGGTCGGTCGGGAAGTAGATATGGATGAATCTTTTTGCGAAGTCGAATCGGTCAAAGCTGTCAGCGATGTTTACTCCCCTGTTGCGGGTACCGTGATCGCCGTCAACGAAACCCTTCCCGATGCCCTCGAAACGCTGAGCAGCGACCCCTACGGTGATGGCTGGATCGCAAAAATTGAGCTGACCGATGGGGCACCCTTGGACGACCTGCTCGATTTCGACTCGTATCAGAAACAATGTGAAGAGGAAGCACATTAGGCTCCCTCAGCGGCAATGACTTTTTTCTACAACACACCCGAAAACCAGCAAGCAATGCTCGAAGCGATTGGTGCTCGCTCGCTCGACGAATTGTTTGAACCCATTCCTGAAGAACTTAAGCTCCAGCACCCGTTGCAATTACCCCCGGCACTCTCGGAGCTTGAACTCGATCAGCATCTTCGGGAATTGGCCGTGGGAAACCAGCACGCAGGACAAAAAATTTGCTTCCTGGGGGGAGGGTGTTACGACCATTTCATACCCGCCGCTGTCGATACCATTGGCTCCCGTAGCGAGTTTTACACCTCGTATACGCCCTACCAGGCCGAAGTCAGCCAGGGAAATCTCCAGGTCATTTTTGAATACCAATCGTTGATGACCCGCCTGACTGGACTCGATATCAGCAACGCCAGCCTCTACGACGGGGGAAGTGCAACTGCCGAAGCCGTCTTGATGGCGATCGCCGACACCCGTCGATACGGTAAAGTGGTCGTACCCGAAACCCTACATCCCGAATACCGGCAAACGATTGCAACGTATGTCGAAAACCTGGGCGTTGCTGTCGAAACCGTCGCCACACCGTCAGGCTTGCTCCAGCCCGATGACCTCTCTGCCCATGTCGACGATCAAACGGCCTGTGTGGTGCTGCAACAACCAAACTTTTTTGGCTGCCTTGAAGATGCCAGTTCGGTGGTCCAAACCACTCACCAGGCAGGCGCCTTGCTGGTCGGCGTGTTTGACCCGATCAGCCTGGGACTTCTAGCGCGGCCGGGGGACTGGTCAGCTCCGGGAGAAGGCGCAGATATTGCCGTCGCCGAAGGGCATACCCTGGGAACTCCCATGTCGTACGGAGGCCCCTTCCTGGGAATCATGTGCTGCCGCGAAAACTTGGTGCGGCGGATGCCCGGCCGGATTGTCGGTCAAACGGTCGATCGTCGTGGCAAGCCATGCTACGTGCTCACTCTACAAACCCGCGAGCAACATATACGTCGCGAAAAAGCGACCAGCAATGTTTGCACGAACCAAGGACTCTTCGCGTTGCGAGCCACCGCCCATCTGTCGTTGTTCGGTCCCCAGGGACTGCGGGAAACTGCAAATCTTTGCCTCCAAAAATCTCGTTACGCAGCTGACCAGATTTGCCAACACCAACGTTTTGAACTGGCATTCCCAGAGCCAACGTTCAAAGAATTCGTCATCCGTGATCGGAAGGCAAACGTCGGCGAACTGATGGAAACGTCGCTCGCTGCAGGCTACCTTGCGGGAATCCCTCTCGCCCCCTGGTATCCCGAAAGGGCGGATTGTTTTCTCGTGGCTGTCACCGAAAAACGAACCAAAGCCGAAATCGACGGGCTGGTCGATGCCTTGATTGGTGCAACCAATGCAGTGACCACGTCGATTAGCTGACCATGAATGCATTCCAGCATTCTTTTAAACAAGTACCTCAATCAAACATCATGCGTAACAATCTCGACACCAAGTTGCTCTTTGAACTCTCCCAGCCTGGACGCCGGGCCATGCAACTCCCCGCCTGTGACGTACCAGCACAACCACCCGAGCAACTCCTGCCCGGAGAGTCGCTGGCCAGCTCCCCTCCTCCGCTACCCGAACTCTCAGAGCCCCAGGTCATCAGGCACTTTATCAACTTGTCGCAACGCAACATGAGTGTTGACACCCACTTCTACCCGCTCGGCAGCTGCACGATGAAATACAACCCCAAGCGGAACGAACGGGCAGCCGCCATGCCCGCTTTTGCCGACCTGCATCCGTATCAACCTGTCGAAACACTCCAAGGCATGCTGCAGGTACTGTACGAAATGCAAACCTACCTGCAAGAGATTTCCGGACTCGACGCCTGCTGCCTGCAGCCGGCAGCAGGCGCCCATGGGGAACTCACCGCACTTTGGGTTGCCGCTGCCTATTTCCGTGATATCGATGAAAAACGTAACCGAGTCCTCGTCCCCGACAGTGCGCACGGCACCAATCCGGCAAGTGCCGCCATGGCAGGCTTTAAAGCCGTAACGATCAAGACGACCCAGGCCGGGATCGTCGACCAGGAAGATTTTCAGCGCAAACTGGATGAAAAGGTCGCCGTTTTGATGATCACCAACCCGAATACGGTCGGGATCTTCGAATCACAAATACAGGAAATGATTGCGGCCGTTCATGCCGTCGGGGGGTTGGTGTACCTGGATGGCGCCAACATGAATGCCATCCTCGGGATCACCCGGCCTGGAGACTGGGGCAGTGAAGGTGTCGACATGCAGCACTTCAATCCACACAAGACCTTCAGCGGGCCTCACGGAGGTGGGGGCCCGGGAGCCGGCCCCATTTGCGTTGTCGAAAAACTTGCTCCCTATCTGCCGTCACCCGTCGTCGTTCGCGAACAGGAAGCGGGTGAGTCTGCACGTTATTACCTTGATTTCGAGCGGCCCCAGTCGATCGGTCGAGTGAGGGCCTTTTTTGGTAGTGTTGGTGTCCTGCTGCGGGCCTATTGTTACATCCGTACTCATGGCCCGGACGGCCTCCGCCAGGTGAGCGAGAATGCCGTACTGAATGCCAATTACCTGCTCAGCAGAGTGAAACATTTTTTGCCCGTCCCACAGGGAAACCGTTGCATGCACGAGTTCGTGGCTTCTGCCCAAGCACTCAAAAACGATAAAAAAGTCACGGCAATGGATGTCGCCAAGCGGCTCCTCGATTATGGTTTTCACGCCCCAACTGTCTATTTTCCGCTGACCGTCAAAGAGGCGATCATGGTAGAGCCAACGGAAACAGAAAGTAAAGAAACGCTCGATGCCTTTGCTGAAACGCTCTTTCGTATTACCGAAGAGGACCCCGACCTGTTGCGTGACGCACCGCATACAACACCCATAAGTCGCCCCGATGAAGTCCAGGCGGCCAGACAACCCGTGCTCTGTCATCTGGCGAATTAACCGCGCTGGAAAATTGAATGATCTGTTCCGCTTTGCGGCCCGACCCGCACAACACGGTATCAGGTGAGTGAGTCCTCTTGCCTACGTTTGATTGTCGATCCGCCGTTGCCCGGTCCCCGGAATATGGCAATCGATGAGTTGCTGCTGAACCATGCAGTTGAGCACAACGTGGTCGCGCTGCGATTTTACCAGTGGAACGAGCCGACGTTGTCGGTCGGTTATTTTCAGCAATATGCCGATCGCCAGCTTCACAAAGCAAGCTCCGCCTGCGCAGTCGTGCGTCGCCAAACCGGTGGTGGCGCAATTCTCCACGACCATGAACTCACCTACAGCCTCGTGGTGCCTCCCGCACATCAACTCGCCCGCAACACCCGGCAACTCTACTTCGCGGTCCACCAAGTGATCATCGACGCACTGCTGGCAGAGGAAGGATCGCTACAACGGTTACAGTCACTGGCGCTCTGGCAGCACGATTCGCAACTTTCACGAGCGGAGGAACCTTTTCTTTGTTTTCAGCGACGGTCGCGCGGCGACGTGGTCTTTGGCCGCTCCAATGGCACTCAAGAAAAGGTCATCGGAAGTGCTCAGCGGCGACGGCGGGGAGCCATTTTACAACATGGCAGTATTCTGCTTGCCCGTTCCACAGCTGCCCCGGAACTACCCGGCTTGACAGAATTAGCGCAGACCCAAATGGATGCACCCACACTTGTGGACCGATTGCGGAAACTCCTCCCAACGGCCCTGACGATACCCAATGATGGTGCGGCGATCTGCGAGTCCACCCAACTCTTTGAAAATGCAGCGAAGGCACTTGTAGCGTCAAAATACGGGACCGCAGCCTGGTTAAAACGACGTTAACGACATCGTTGCCAACCGTAAAAATTACCCAAAACGCAGCGAATTGACACCCAGCAGGGGGGGGGCCTCAAGGCACCACCCCCAATGGTAAGTTCATCAAACCAGCCTGGCCCAGATGCACCCCAGACGCGATAAACCTCCTAGAAGGGTATGGGAATTTCTGAGTCACCCCATTACAATGGAAGAGAGATAAATTACAATGGAAGAGAGATAAATCACAATGGAAGAGAGATAATTTTTAGATAGTCCCAATTTCATTTGGAAATGGTTTTAAGAGAGTCTCGTCGCGAAGAAGGCTGATCATCACTCTTTATATCGGGCCACGAGGCTGAATTGGTCGTGTGTCCCTTGATTCTATTGCAGCCATTCTTTGCTTGTCTCCTCGAGTGCGCGGTGTTCTCGTGGTCGGGTTGTCAGACCGTACCATCAACAAGGCAAGACAAGCGAATGGAATTTAAACTTACGGTATTAGCGGGGGCTAAGCAGGGTAAAAGCATCCCGCTCAAGAAGGACGAGTTCATTATTGGCAGGTCCAATGAATGCACTTTGCGAGCTGGCAGCGACGCGATAAGTCGCCGCCACTGCTCGATTGTGCGTACGAAGACTGGCTGGTTCGCTGCTGATTTAGGAAGTCGTAACGGCACCTTTTTGAATGACCAGCGAATTGAGGAAGCGACCCTCTTGAAAGATGGAGACGAAATCAGAATTGGGCCACTGAGCTTTCGCATCAATTGCGTTGAACCCACTAGCGCGGAAAAACATCTGAAATTAAGCTCCAAGACCAATTCGCACGGGCTGAAGCATAAGAAGCGTCCTCCCGTCAGAAACGTGGCCGATGTGGCAGCCCGTACGGCTGGTCCGACTGGAACAGACGGATTGGAGGATGACATCAGCCATTGGTTGCTGGAAACCCAAACCAGCACCAATCCGACGCATGATACGATCAGTTTCAAAGTGGACGAAACGACCCCGGTACCCCCCGTTTTGGTTATGGACAATCCCACCGAGAGAGGGGAAGTTGAAGAAGCGGCGAAGCCAGTCGACGAAGAAGCCGCTGTAGAAAGCTCCGTAGCCGGTGAAGAGAAGTCGGCAACTACCGAACAAGAGCAAGAAACCAATTCAGAACAACGTAGTTGGACGGCCTTCTTCGGCACCAAGGAAAAAGAGACGCCCTCCCATGTCAAGCCTGGAAAACTCCCCAAACTTCCTAAGGATAAAACCAAGGATAGCTGTGAAGCGGCGGCAGAAATCCTGCGGGAAATGACTCGCCGGAGATAATGTACACCCCGGTCAAGTTATAAACGGCTAATTGATATGCCATCGGTTCCTCTCGGCGAACCAATGACCTCCAACGAAATGACCTACATTTAATTCGATGCGCACGAACGACTGCCCTAATCCTCCCCAGGCTGGCCTGCTTGGTATCGCATTCGACGCAACCGATGGGACCAAACGGCTGACCCGCGGCAAGAACTTTATCCTGGCCGGCGGCTGCGAGGAAACTCATGGTCGTATGCAAGAGACGGTAATCAAGGTCAACGAGCAGCTTGATGAGCGGGGTAAGCAACTTGGCGAAGTTTCGCCCAGCGAACTTCGCGACATCTTTTGCGACGTTACGTCGTAGTTGAATTGCTGACGTGGCGGCAAACGGGCGATCGAGTTAGTCCAACGCCGCCTGTTCGCCCGCTGCTGGAAGCATCCTGACTCTATCTCGAGGATGACGAAAAGACGAACCGCTCGGACCCATCCAGCAAGAATGCCGAACGGCGAACCGGGTTCCCATGAACCCGCTTCGCCGCCGGCTTTCATATGACGTCGCAGATTTGACAATGCTCGCGCCTAAGCAACGGTGACCAGCCAAAAAAATGCCGGACACGAGCTTTGTCAAATATCGCTAGCAACGCTGAAAATCCCCGCCCATTTGCGTAGTGCAATCGTGACGATCAAGGCAGGGTGACTACTTGGTTATCATCACAAGATTCGGGAGTTGAAGATTGTGCTGACGGTTCGTGGAGGCAACGTTGGGCCAATCGGAGTCAGAGGTCGTTCTCGACCCCTACGACTACCAATTCTTCCAAGTTGGCTTCCTCCTGTTTAGCAAAGCTTTCGGAATCTTCCGGCGGCTCGACCGCTGGGTTGTCTTCCTGACGTGCCAGCACTTCGGCAGCTGTTAGCTGCACGTAATCCAGGTCTCGGATAACTTCCAACACCTCACTACAGGTCGGGAACATGCGCCCACTTCGACGCTTGTATTTCTCCAACGCGTTCATGAATTCCACTTCCTGTTCTGAATAATCGCGTTCGCAGGTTGTGGGATCGATTTGGCGGCGCCGATTGACCTTTTTACGACGCTCTAGTTTTGGCATGACCGAATCGTTGACCTGATCTGCTCCGTCCTCCGGTTCCTGCTGGCGGCAATCGCCGTGGCGCCGGTCAATCGTGACCTCCTCGTCGCCCACCTGGGAGTCTGCGGACGTCGCATGGGACCTTTCCGCCTTGTTGCCCTTCTTCTCCTGGGGCAACCTCGACTTGGAGGTCTTGGCGAATTTAGTTTTGCTGGTAGATACCCGCTTGGCCACCGCGATACCTCCTTTCTTGGAAATAACGGCTATGCTTCTAATAGGATGGAACTTGCGCTATAGGGCGAAACTTGGCCGATCTTAAAAACACGTATATTGCTCAATGTCCCCAAAATCCTACCCGTGAAAAAATCAATCGGCGGTGCGGGAAGGTTGTCGTTTGGGTCCTGTTGAACAATTGCATCATTGATATGAAATGAAAGCAAAATCAGGCCTACCGAAGGAAAAACGTTTGAGAAAGATGGGGGGTTTGCACAAAAGGTCCGGTTATTCTGGTTATCCTGCCCGAAACCACGGTTGCCAGCCCCGACCCCAACGTATGGGGTAGAAGTCAACTCTCCCTTGCACAAATTGGCCATCGCCACTAGTCTCTCGCCGGTTTTTACGGTGGCACAAGTTTTACGGTGGCACAAGGATCGTGCCACAAGTCTTTTCACTCATCACGCGCGCGTGCGGAAGGGATACCGGTCGTGTTCGCATTACGTTTCGCAAAACACCAAAACTTGTGGTGGGTCATGGGCCTATCCGCCCTGGTCTCGCTGACGTCGGCAGGTTGCCAAAATTTTTCTTCCTCGGCAGCAAACATCGAGGGGGTTCAGCATTTCCGCCAAGGCAACTACCAACTCGCGGCGGATCGCTTTCAAAAAGCGATCGCCACCAATCCTGGTTCAGCGAGCGGTTACTACAATTTAGCTTCATCACTGCATAAGACGGGCACACTTTACAAACGGCCAAACGACCTGGTTCAGGCGGAGCAACTTTACAATCAATGCCTGGAACGAGATCCGAATCATGCTGAATGTCATCGCGGCCTGGCAGTGCTCCTTAGCGAAACCAACCGTCAACAGCAGGCGACCTCGCTTTTACATAACTGGTCGGCAAAGAACCCGGGGGCAGCCGATCCCAAGATCGAAGTCGCCAGGCTGTATGAAGAATATGGCCAAGTAGAACAGGCCAAGTCACATTTGGTCCAGGCTCTGGCGGGGGACCCACATAACGCGCGGGCATTGACTGCCCTGGGACGGCTCCGTGATCACGAAGGAGACCATGCGCAGGCACTTGCTAATTACCAAAGGTCGCTTAAGCTGAACCGATTCCAACCCCAGGTTGCAAGCCGAGTCGCAACACTTCACGCCGCTGCCGGAACATCTCGCGTGGCCGGGCAAATGCCAAGCGGCCTGCGAACTGCCACGCCTTGGAAACCGGCAATCCGGTATTGAGGCAGGCAAACCAGTCGCCCGGGATCCATCGGGGTGAAAATTTGCTTGCGTCTCGCATCGCGGTGTGGCCCCTTGCATTGCGGGACTCAGGAAGCCAGAGTCTCCAACGTTTCACAAGCGTTCCGAAGCGAGACCGAACCGTCACACTCGGCAGCCCAATGGCGACACTGCTTTTTTGCCGTGTCTGAAGTCAGGATTCGGTCAAGTACCTTGGCAACGCGAGACGCACGAAAACGACGGACTGAAACCTCGCGACCAACCCCCAGTCGCTGTAGCCGGATCGAATTATCGAATTGATCGAACGCCATCGGGCGGATTAACTGCGGCACTCCGGCCGATAGTCCCTGGGCACAGCTCCCAATGCCGCCGTGATGAATAAATGCAGCCGCACGTGGGAGCACGTAGCTCAGTGGAACGAAGTCAAAATGCTGCACTTCTTCGGGTAGTCTGTGGGGCAACTGATCCGCAAATTTCGTTAACAAAATTCCCCGCCGACCAAGGATCTGGCACACCTCGACCGCCGTGGTAAAAAACTCCGGAGTGGTCGCGTTCGCAGATCCAGGAGTCCAAACAAGAGGTGCCTCGCCAGCATCTAGAAAACGCGACACTTCCCCAGGCAGTTCCCGTTGGTCGCTGCTATCCCAGAGGGGAAAACCGGTCAGTGCAACTCCCGCTGGCCAATCAGGCTGCGGCTCGGCAAACCAGGGCGGGAACAAACCGATAACAGCATCGGTCTTATGCCACCACCGGGTCAGCACGTGACCGATTGGCTTGAGACCGACCTTATTGCGGAGTTTGTTGATCGGACGAGCCACCAGGGGATCGAACACAAACTGATCCGCACACCAGTACTGCGCCCCCTTGATCCATGACGGGACTCTCTCGTGCCACAGTACGCGCGGCAACCGTGGTGCCTGGTACTTGCTGAGGAAGATCGCCGGAGCAAAATGCACACCCGCGACTGGAACACCTTGCTTTTCGCCCACAATTCGCCCCGCGAGGTCCAAACCGTGGGCAACAATGACTGTCTCACCAGGCACCGCCTGGTCGACCAGCAAATCATAGAGTCTCTCGAGAACAGAGCCGCAAGCATAACTCCACACAAACAGCGGCGCCCGTACCGGGTGCCAAATATCAGGATGATGGACCAGTTCCATATACTCCTGGCAGGTACCAAGAGGCAAATAGTCGAGGCCTGCATCTCGCACCACATTTTCAAAGTAGGGGTTCGCCACCAGCGACACCCGATGCCCCCGTCGGGCCAGCGCCACGCCAAGGCCAACCATGGGATGAACGTCGCCGTAACTCCCCAACGCGGTAATCAAAAAATGCATGGTCAGTCATTCCCTGGGAAACAGTGCGTCTCGACTGGCAGGGCAAACGGATCGGTTATGCTACCCGCCTTTCAGGTTGCGGCGGGAGGAATTCCCGCAAGACGCCAAAAAAGGATGCGCCAGCTGGCATTGAGAAAAAAACTGCCAAATCGCCAGGCTAAAATTGGTTTTTCATCGCTTGTCACTATAGGGAAACCGGCGGACAATGGAACCATGACTACCGACAAAAATTCGAACCGCGAATCAAATCATGAGGATTCCATCTCGGCAACCGATGAGGAAAACGACCTCGACGTTGACGAGTACGAATTAGAACCTCCCGACACCGAGGTGTTGGCCTTCGAAGCGCGTGCCTCACAGGAACTCCTATCCGCTGCCGAAAGCCAGATCGACGTGGACGAGTTGTTCCGGGAAGAGGGTAGATTCGACCACGACAAGATGCTGGCAGAATTCGTCCGCGACGGTGGGTTTCGCTTCCAAACGAAGCATCTGCTCATCGCAACGGCCATCCTGGCGTTTTACCTCGCGTTTGGCAATGTGACTGGCTATCCAATCGCCACCCTGCTGCTTTTTATCGCGGGAATTAGCGGCACGCTCTACTACATGAATCATCGAGAAAGGCTGCACCAGAACCGCCTCGCAGAGCGAAAAAGAGTCTTCAAGGCTCAGTTGCAGGCAAAGCAAAAGGGAACTTCAACTGGAACCGGCCCGCCCCCTTTACCAAACGAAGCAGACAAAACCTGGCAACAGGCGATTGAGCAAGAATCCTCGTTCGAGTTCAGGTTCTCCCCAAGGCAGCTTCTGATCGCGTTTACCGTGGCCTTAATCATCGTCGCACTATGCACTTGGACCGGTGGTCCCTTTGTTGCCGCCCTACTCCTGGGCACGTTCGCAGCTATCGGGATCGGTGTTCATATCGCCGGATACGAACCTCCCGATCAGCTTGTCCTGATTTGGTGGTGTACAATGTGCCTGTATGTCGTGATGAGTATATTCTCGATGATTTGGACGGCATTGACCGCCAGTTGACCACCACCCATGCCTGTAACTGTAGAATTTTATGGCATTGCCCGAGAGCGAGTGGGGAGGGACCATCTTGATATTGAAGGCAATTCACTCAGCGAAGTCTTGAGCGAATTGGGTGCACAATTCCCGGAATTCGCCCGGGACTGTCTCTCGACCGGCGATAATGAGTCTGGCGTAAAGACCCTGAATCGATTATTCATCGCCAGCCTGGGTGAAGACCGGTTCGTTAGCGATCCCCAAACCCCACTGGTCGAAGGCGATTGTCTCCTCATCCTTTCAGCCGACGCCGGCGGGTAAGCAATGCAGGAATGACCTTGACCATTATAGAATTTCCCTCCCGTTGCCGTAGTACGGCCAATGAAGCAAATTGCTGTTGATGACACGAAAATCTCGCAGTTCAATTCCTGGTTATCATGGCCGCTACTTGCGGATTAATCTATCGGAAGAGACTGCGGAGTTTGTTCCTCTGAGTGCGGATTTGCTACGTAGCTGCCTGGGCGGGAGTGGCCTCGGAGTCCACCTACTCACGCTGGAAGGTTCGGCAACGGTTAATCCCTTTTTGCCCGCAGCAGCAATTGCGTTCGTCTTCAGTCCTCTGGTCGGTAGCCCGCTCACGACATCCGCCAAGTTCGCAGTCGTCTCTAAAAGCCCTTTAACGGACCGCATCAATGACTCGCTGGCAAGCAGCCACTTTGCAATCGCCGGTAAAGCATGTGGCTGCGATGCGATTGTCCTGGTAGGCCAGGCGGCAGTACCCACCATTCTGGTAATCGACGATGGACATGTATGCCTGGAGCCTGCCGGTTCAACATGGGGCATGGAAATTCCCAGGGCCGAAACTGAACTTCACCAGCGATTTGACGACAACTTTCGGTGGGCGGTGATCGGTCCCGCTGGCGAGCGACTTGTCCGTTACGCCACGATCTCCCATGACCGCCGTCATGCCGGGCGGGGAGGGAGCGGGGCGATTCTGGGCTCCAAAAACGTCAAGGCAATCGGTGTCCGCGGTAGGCAACAGACCGCCTGGGCAAATCCCGATGCGCTGATTGCCCTCTCGAAAGAACTGTCACGAAAATCATTCGGACCCGCCACGGCCAAATATCGTGAACTAGGCACGGCCTCCAATCTGCTCACCTTCAACCGGTTCCATGCCCTACCGACCCGCAATTTCCAACAGGGAAGCTTCGCAGGCGCAGCTGCCTTATCACCGGAACAACTCGGCACAACTTATTCGAAAACACAAGCTTCGTGTGCTTGCTGCACCATTGGATGCGAGCACATTTATGGGCTGAAATCTCCCAACGCAACAGCTTCGGAACAACCAGCAGGTGTGCGCCTTGAATACGAAAATCTATTCGCTCTCGGCCCGATGTGTGGAATCGACGACCCGGCTGCCGTGCTAGGTGCGTCCCAGCGTTGTGATGCCTTGGGACTCGACACGATAAGTACCGGGGGGACCATCGCCTTTGCCATGGAGTGTGTCGAGCGGGGACTGCTTGCCGAACCGTGGTTGCAATTCGGAGATGGCGACGCGTTGACGCAAGCCATTGAACTGATCGGCAAACGCGACGGAATTGGCAACCAGTTGGCCCAAGG
>Ga0310121_10000834_pt1 | contig 32906 bp, 20 predicted proteins | sample CB27_Tmax_986_MG_FD_203504 | JGI IMG/M metagenome (GOLD analysis project Ga0310121, IMG submission 203504) | Marine microbial communities from Western Arctic Ocean, Canada - CB27_Tmax_986 | ecosystem: Environmental > Aquatic > Marine > Oceanic | place: Canada: Western Arctic Ocean | collected... | reverse complement strand
AATGCCAGGCCTCCAGTCGACCTGCGGCCTCATTACGCCCAGGCATTGACTTCCTCTACAACTTGAAACATACCGTCAACACGCCCAGACTAACACTAGCTCTGGCCTAGTTCGGGTAACTCGACCAAGCTCGACTCGCGTCTGGTCGGCGACGGTATTGAGGAAATCGTCTTGCGTCTGCCGCCCGGTCTCGATCACTTCTTCGTCCGCTTCCGTGCCCAGGACTGATCGTCCGAGATTGCGTGGCACGACCGTCCCGGTCGTGATTTGTGCCATCCTTTCGCTTTGGTTCGCTCTTGCCGCCCACGCCGCCACTCTCGAACTTCTGCCCGCCGCGGACAACACCATCTACGAGCCCGCCCCGCCATTCGATCCATCCAGTTCCGAGCTCAACCCGAGCAACGGCGCAGGTGATTTCATCTTCGCGGGCCGGGTGGCCGATATGAACGAGGGGCTTCGCCGCCGCGCCTTGGTGGGCTTCGATCTCGCCGCGCAGATTCCAGCCGGCTCGATCATCACGGAGGTCACCCTTCGCTTGTATCTCTCCCAAACCATCACCGCTCCGGTCGTCACCACCGACGTTTCGCTCCATCGCCTCACCTCGACCTGGGGAGAGGCCGCCTCGGACGCCTCCGGACAGGAAGGCGGGGGCGCCAATGCCATCCTGGGTGACGCCACCTGGTTTCATGCCGAGTTCGACACCACGCTCTGGCAGTTGCCGGGAGGAGATTTCCTGCCGCAGGCCAGCGCCACCACCGCGATCGGGGATCGCAATCTATTCTACACCTGGAGCGAACCCCGAATGATTGCGGACGCGCAATGCTGGCTGGACGATCCGGGGCAGAACTTCGGGTGGATCCTCCTCGGCGACGAATCGGTCTCAGCCACTGCCAAGCGATTCGACAGCCGTGACAGCTTCTCATTCGACCTTACCACCAACCGCCGGACCTTGCCGGTGCTGACCGTCACTTATGTTCCCGAGCCGGATTCGGCGGGGCTCATGATGGCAGCGCTTCTGGCGAGCCTCGGAACGCGGCGGCGCGCCGTTGCGCTCGGAAACGCTCACGCCAGGACGCCCTTCACGACTTCCCCATAGACATCCGTGAGCCGGTAGTCGCGACCGCTGTGGCGGTAGGTGAGCTTCTCGTGGTCGAGGCCCATGAGGTGAAGGATGGTGGCGTGAAAGTCGTGGACGTGGACAGGATCCTGCTCGGCCCGCATGCCGTATTCGTCGGTCGACCCGTGAACGATGCCGGGCTTGACGCCCGCGCCGGCCAGCCAGGAGCTGAAGGCCCAGGGGTGGTGCTCACGGCCGGTCGCGTCCGCTTTGTTGTTGAAGGGCGTGCGTCCGAACTCCGTGGTCCAGACCACCAGGGTGTCCTGCAGGAGGCCGCGCGACTTCAGATCCTTGAGCAGGCCGGCGATGGGCTGGTCGACGTTCTTGGCCAGCCCGACGTGATCCATCATGTTGCCATGCGAATCCCAGTTTCCCGACGAGCCGGTATCGATGAGTTCCACGAAGCGCACCCCGCGCTCCACCAGGCGGCGAGCGGCCAGGCACTGCCAGGCAAATCCCGCCGTGCTCCCGCGCTGCAAGCCGTACAGCTTGTGCGTGGCATCGCTCTCCCTGGAAAAGTCAAAGGCATCCGGGGCCTCCATCTGCATGCCAAACGCGGTCTCGAAGCTCTTGATTCGGGCCTCCGCGAGGGTGTGCCCCGTCCGCGCCGCGAGGTGTTGCCGATTGAGCTTCTGCAGAGCCTCCAGTTCGAGCTGCTGCCGTGCGGTGCCGACGCGGGGCTTGATGTTCGCGATGGGCTCCGGCCCGGGGACAACGAACGTCCCCTGGTGCGCGCCCGGCAGGAAATCGCTGGCGTACACCTGCGTTCCCGCGTAGGTCTGCTTCGGGGCGATGGTGATGAAGGACGGCAGGTTCTGGTTCACGCTCCCGAGTCCGTAACTCACCCACGCTCCAAGACTCGGCCGCGCAAACGCGTACGACCCGGTATGCATGCCGAGGGTGGCATTGTAGTGATTGGAGTGGTCGGTGTGCATCGACCGAATCAGAGCGATGTCATCGACGCAGGTGCCCAGGTGCGGAAAAAGAGTGCTCACTTCCGTCCCGCACTGACCCTGGGGAGAAAACTCCCACTGCGGGGCCTTGAGAAAGATGCGCTCGTAGCCGGGGCGATCCTTGATTTCGGGGTGATCGAGTTTCACCTCCTTGCCCACATCGGCCTTGAGCTTCGGTTTCGGGTCGAAGGTATCGACGTGCGAGACCCCGCCCGTCATGTACAGAAAGATGACATTCTTGGCTCGCGCCGGAAAATGCGGCGGCTTGGGCGCGAGGGGGTCGATCGCGGTGCCATTCGCTGCGGCCAGTTCCTTCAGCAGCCCCGGCATGAGGGCCGAGCCCGCCACGAAGGAGCGCAGGAAGCCGCGACGGCTGGAAGGTTCAAGCGGATAGTCCATCTCAATCGATGTGCAGCAATTCGTTGCTCCCCAGGAGCACTCTCGCGTACGTATTCCAAACCTCCACATCTTTCGCCTCCGCGTCCCCGGTCAGAGTCGCTCCGAGCGCCCCGGCGAACTCCTCGAAGGCCGCGACCTCCCCTTTCGTGACCGGCCGGGCAAACAACTGGCGGCACGCGAAATCGAGCCGGCCCTCCGGATCGGGCGCCGCCTTGCGGATTCGCTCCGCAAACTTCGCCCCGCACTCGTGAAAGAAGGGGTCGTTCATGAAATAGAGCGCCTGGGTGGGCGCGGTCGTGACATCCCTCCCGGCGGTGCTGGCGTTGGGATCGGCCCCGTTGAACAGGGCGAAAAACCGGCTGTTGCGGTTGCGCTTGCGCATCACGTAGACGCTTCGCTTGTCGGTCGGGTATTCGGCTGCAAAGGGGCCGTGCTGGGTGAAACCCCAGCCGGCTTCCGGTGGAAAAGGATGGGCTTCCCCCGGCGTGAGGTCGAGTTTCCCGGATGCCACCAGGAGGGTATCGCGCAACTCCTCGGCGGAGATCCGGCGGCGGACGAACGACGCGAAGCGTTCCGGCGGGCCGCCGTCCCGCGCCTCCTGCTGGTAGGTGGCGCTCGCCATGATAAGACGGTGCATGGCTTTCACACTCCACCGGTGCTCGATAAAGTGGCGCGCCAGGAAATCCAGCAACTCGGGGTGACTCGGTGGCGTCCCGTGGTTGCCAAAGTCGTTCGGAGTCGCCACCAGGCCGCGGCCGAAATGCCAGGCCCAGATGCGGTTGACCATCACGCGCGCCACCAGCGGGTTGTCCCGGCTCGCAATTTTTTCCGCCAGGGCGAGCCGTCCGCTGGACTTGGCGTCCCCCAGCGGGCCGCCGCCCAGCACGGAAAGGAATTCCCGGGGGACCTCATCACCGGGAATCTCGGGATCACCTCGTTCCTGGAGCCGGGCCGGCTTGGGATCGCCCTCCGCAACCGCATAGGCGAACTGGACTTTCGGCTCTTTGGCGGTGTGTTCGGCGATCGCCTTCTCAAGTTCGGGCCGCGGCATGCTCACAGCGCCCAACGCCTGGTAGGCGTCCGCCATGCCCGCATCGGCGAAGTGCTCCAGCCGCCACGAGACCCCGTCGGAGCCCGGATGCCCGTCGCTCACCTTGAGATGGAGCGTGACCTTTCCCTCGACCGGGCTCAGCCACGCGATGGCGACCGGTCCCTTCGCACTGGGATGGCAGAAGAAGGTGCGTGGGGGAAGGGTGTACCACACCTTCACCGGCGCCCCGGAGGTATTGACCAGGACGGAAGGCAGCCCGCTGCTCGGAGTCCAGGATTTCAGCTCCTTCTTTCCGTCCACGCCGTCGTTTCGCTTCGTCAGGAAGCGCGGATCCCCGGCCGTATCGAGAAAGCACCACGCCGCGCCCTTTCTCGCCGGGTGCGGATTGGAGATAATCAGGTCGTCCAGCAGATCCGTTACCGACCAGCTGGTGGTTTCCCCGCCGGCGGAGTGCGTGATGGTGTAGTCGAGGATGGTGGTGTCCGCGCCGTGGCTGCCACCGGGCAGGATCGAGAGCTGGATCGCCTCGCCCTTCCTGATGTCAAGGTGGATGGGCTCCTTGCTGACATGCACCGATCCGCCATCCGGAACATCGCCGCTGGAGGTGAGCTTGACGCACTTGCCCGCGATCTCCTTGAGCTGTTTCGATTTGGCCGGCATCTCCGCCGCGCCCGACTGCGCCTGCAACTCATCCCGGCGTTTCTCCCACGCTTTCCTCCCGGCATCCAGGTCGCCAGTGGAAAGCGGGATCAGATCGCGCGGCTTCTGCTTGGGTTCGCAACCCGGAAAAGAGAACCGCGTGCTGTCGAGCACCGCGTAGAGCGCGTAATAGTCGCGCATCCTGATCGGATCGTGCTTGTGATCGTGGCAGCGGGCACACGCGATCGTGAGGCCGAGGAAGGCCTTCCCGAGATTGTCGATGGCGTCCTCGTACATGAGGAATTTGCGCTTGTCGATGTCGTGCCCGAAGCGCCGCGCGATGGCGAGGTAGCCGGTGGCCACGATGCCGGCGCTTCGTTCTTCCGGCGGCCGGTTTTTCGCCAGGAGGTCGCCCGCCAGTTGTTCGCGAACGAACTGGTCGTAAGGCTTGTCGTTGTTGAAAGCATCGATCACCCAGTTGCGATACCGCCATGCGTGCGGGAGCGGGTGATCGCTGTTTTCGCCCGCGGTGTCGGCATAGCGCACCACATCGAGCCAGTGCCGCCCCCAGCGCTCGCCGTAATGACCGGAGGCCAGCAACTTCTCCACGAGGTCGGCGAAGGCTTCCGTGTCCGGCCGCGGATCGGCCACGAAGGCCTCGACCTGTTTCGGCGCCGGGGGAAGCCCGGTGAGATCGTAGCTGGCCCGTCGAACCAGGGCACGGCGATCTGCGGCTGGGGCGGGGGCCACGCCACTCTCCACGTGACTTGCCGCCATGAAGGCATCGACGGCATTGTTCCCCCACCCTGATTTCGCGCGCGGCGGGGGTTCAGGATTCCCTACCGGGCGGACCGACCACAGGCTGGCATTGCCCTCGGGGAACGAGGTCCCGGAGCCAAGGATCGATAACGCCAGCGAAAGGACTCCGCGGCGCAGCACACCGGTGCGGTTTGAGTTGGGCATTGGGGTCACTGTCGATATTTGCCGGAACAGGTAATTCTCGGGCTTCCCACCCCATTCTCAAGGGAAAACGGGGGATCGAAGGAGCGAGGAACTCCACCTTGCACGGCGCGGGAGGGCAGGGGCTCGAACTTGACCGCCACACCCCGCGGCAGGGGCGCTCCGGCGTATTGCCCCTTGTGCGATGGGAGTTCCGGGCGGAAGATCGGGAACTCCCGGAAACCGAGGACAGACATGCTGACTCCGGAACAAATTCAACGCTTCACCCGGACCGGACACCTCACCGTCGAGGGGGTCTTTCCTCCGGACCGGATGGAGCTTGCCATCGAGGTGGCGCACCGGTGGGGGGAGGAATTCCTGGGCAAGATCAACGAGGACCAGCGCCACTGGTACCTGGAAGGGAAGTCCTCCGAGGTGGGCCGCCTGCGCAAGATGGACAATCCGGTTTACCACCAAGAGGTCTTCCGGGACCTGGCTTGCGACCCGCGACTGGTCGAAATGGTGGAGCAACTGATCGGCCGCGGCGTCCGGGTCTTCTTCAGCCAGGTCTTTTTCAAGCCGCCGGAAGGCGGGGGCCCCAAGCCCATCCACCAGGACAACTACTACTTCGGTCCCGATCAGCGCGACGCGATGGTCACGGCCTGGATAGCCCTCGACGAGGCCACGGTCGAAAACGGATGCCTGTTCTACGGGGACGGCAGCAACGCGGAGCCGATCCTCGAGCACACCGCCCCGCCGGATCAGCCCTTCAACCTCCACGTCCCCGGGGAGATCGCGGCACGCTATGCCATGACCCCCGCCCCGGTGCGGCAGGGAGGCGTCTCCTTTCATCACGGTCACACCCTGCACCAGTCGTCCAGCAATACCTCCCGGAAGTTTCGACGGGCCGCGGCGCTCCATTTTCTCCGCAATGACGCCCGGTTGGTGAACCCACGACTCGATTTCGATCCCTCCCTGGAGGTGGTCGTCGGTGAAGCCTCGGGAGAGCCTCGCGTTTGAGGTCTCAAGCCAGGATCTGCTCGATCACCCGCGCCTCGCGCCCGGCGGTGAGAACCTGTTCCTGGCCGTTGTGGTGGTAGATGAGCTGGCGATGATCGATGCCAAAGAGCTTCAGAATGGTGGCCTGAATGTCGTTGGGGGTCACTTTGTCGACCACCGCGCGGTGACCGACCTCGTCGGTTTCACCGTAGGTCATGCCGCCGCGGAGGCCGCCCCCGGCCAGCCAGCAGCTGAATCCCTGACCGTTGTGGTCGCGGCCGGCCTTTTCCGGTGCGCCGTTGTCTTCCGTGACCGGCAAACGGCCGATCTCGCCGCCCCAGTGCACAATGGTGCTGTCGAGAAGGCCGCGCTGCTTGAGGTCCCTGACCAGGGCCGCGCACGGCTTGTCGGTCCGGCCGCAAACGCCCGGGAGGTTGGAGCGGATGACGGAGTGATTGTCCCACGGTTGGCCGTTCAGGAAGAGCTGCACGAACCGCACTCCGCGCTCAACCAGGCGGCGGGCGATGAGACAACGCGTACCGTATTCTTTGGTTTCCTTCTGGTCGATGCCGTAAAGCATCCTGGTGGCCTCGGACTCCGAGGAAATGTCGAGGGCTTCCGTGGCGGCGGTCTGCATCTGAGCAGCCAGTTCGTAGCCCGCGATGCGTGCCTCGAGATCGGCCTCGCCGGGGTGGTTGGCGAGGTGGGCCTGATTCAACTCCTTGAGAAACTCAAGATAGTACTGCTGCGGCTTGCCTCGAAGATTCGCGGGAGGATTGAGGTTGAAGATCCGTGGTTCCTTGGCCCGAACGACGGTGCCCTGGTAGAGAGGCGGCAGCCAACCATTGCTCCAGTTCTTCACGCCGTCCACCGGGTGGCCACCCGGATCGGTCATTACCACGTAGGCGGGTAGATTGTCGGACTGCGAACCAAGGCCGTAGGTGAGCCACGAACCCAGGGTGGGCCGCCCTGTGACGCCGGGGATGCCGGCGTGCCAGTAGCGGATCGAGACCTCGTGCCCGTTGTGTCCGGTGTGCATGGACCGGATCAAGGTAATGTCGTCGACGATCCCGGCCGTCTCGGGCAGGAGCTCCGAGATCTCGGTTCCGCACTGCCCGTGTTTCTGGAACTTCCACGGGCTGCCCAGCAGCGTCTTGCTGGCGCGGTTGACAAAGCTGAACTGGACATGGTCGCTGTACTCCTTGCCGTTCAGGCGTGTGAGTTCCGGCTTGGGATCCGTCAAGTCCACGTGGGACGGACCTCCGTGCATGAAGAGCGAGATCATGGCACGCGCCTTCGGTGCGAGCGCAGTCTCCTTCGGCTTAAGGTCGAAACTCTCCAGACCGCGTGGTTTCCCCACCGGGGTAGCCAGCAGCTTCTCGCTCTGCAATAGGGTAGCGACCGCCATTCCACCCACTCCCAGCGCGTTGCGCGTGAGGAACTCACGACGAGAATGATTCGCAGAAGGAACTGGATCGCTAGTCGACATAGAGGAATTCGTTGGAGCTCAGCAGGGCGTGGCAAAGGCGGGCCATCGCCACGGCCTGGGCGTCCTGCGCTTTGGGCTTCGGGGTGCTGGTCAATTGATGGGAGACCTGGTGGTCGAGGAAGGTGAGCGAGGAGCGGATCTCTTTCTCACTCGCGGGCCGCCCGTAGGCCAAATCAAAAGCGACCGCGATCTGATCCGCCAGGGCCGGACCCATCCCGGGATGAAGATGTTCCGGAAGCTCGAGGCCGTCAATCTTGGGGGCGGATACGCCCGCTTCGGAGCCGGCCTCGCGATGGGCGCGTTCCGCGAACACCTTCGCACTGCTGACGTGAAACTCGCCATTCATGACCATCAAAGCCTGGGTGGCGGCGTTGGAGGAATCGCGCCGGATGCAATTAGTTTCCATCAACGGCGCATCGAAGATCTGCAAGAGTGTCACCGGCTGGCTGCGTCGCGTCCTGGCGTAGAGGCTGCGGCGAGGCGCACCGACCCTGAACTGGCCGGCATCGTTCTCTCCCACCGCAACCGGTGCCCCGAACATGGTCCGGTCCAGCTTGCCACACACAGCCAGGGTGCGGTCCCGGATCGTCTCCGCATCGAGGCGCTGCACCGGCCACTTCGAGTATTTGGGCACGGAGGCCAGCGGGTGAGGCGAGACAGATCCCTGCCGGTAGACTGTGGAGCGCATGATGAGACGATGGAGATGCTTGAGGCTCCAACCGTTGCGCATGAATTCATGGGCCAGAAAGTCGAGGACCGCGGGGTGGGTGGGACGTTCCCCGAGGACACCGAAGTCGCCGGCAGTACCCACCAAGCCGCGTCCGAAATGGTGCATCCAAACCCGATTCACAACCACCCGCGCCACGAGGGGATGCTCGCCACTGGTGAGCCACTTGGCAAAGGCCAGGCGGCGGCCAGTGGATTCGCGTCCCGGGTCTTCGGACCGGATTTTGAATCGCTGGCCTGGTTGAGCTGTAATCCTCAGTCCGGCCGGCGGGAGAGCTTCGCCTCTCGGCTGACGGGGATCGCCGCGATGGAAAAGCCGCGTTTCGACCTTGGCATTGGCTGGTTCGGTGAGGGCTCGCAGATAACCGTGAAACGGCTTTTTTTCGCGGACCTTGGCAGCCCGGGCATCGAACTCCTTCAACTCGTCGGCCGCCTTCTTGTTGTACTGATAAAGGTTGCCTCCGGTGATGTTGACGCTCGGGTTTTTCTTGAGGAGCTCCACTTGTTCCGGGGAGCGCTGTTCCTTCACGGTCATGTTGGCAGCGTAGAGTTGCTCTCGAAGTTCGGAGGGGAAGTGAGCTTCGAGTTCCTTTCGCAGCGCTACCTCGATGTGTTTCTCTTGTAGCTTCTTCTTCTCTTCCAGGATCGCGAGCGCTTCCGCCTCCACCTCGGCCGCCTTCTTGTGGTCTTCCTCGGAATAGAGCGAAATCAATCTCTCACCAGGTTTCCTCCACTGCTTTGGATTGAGCGCCGGCTCGAAAATCGCCCGAATCTGGTAGTAGTCGCGTTGCGGGATCGGATCGTAACGGTGGTCGTGGCACTGCGCGCATTCGAGCGTCAGGCCGAGAAAGGCATCGGAAACTATCTTGAGCGTGTCGGCCATGGTCTGATTGCGCGACGCCTCGCTGTCGGACCCACTGCCGGTTCCATCGCCCGCCATGCGCAGAAATCCAGTCGCGGTGAGCAGTTCGATCTGCTCCGGCGTCAATTCCTTGTGGGGGCGGGGAACCAATTCATCGCCCGCGAGCTGCTCGAGAATGAAGCGGTCAAAGGGCTTATCGGCGTTGAAGGAGCGGATAACGTAATCGCGGAATTTCCAGGCCCACTCGCGCGGCGCGTCGGCATTGGTCACGCCCTCCGAGTCGGCGTATCCGGCAACATCAAGCCAATGGCGAGCCCAGCGTTCGCCGTAGTGCGGGGAATCGAGGAGGCGGTCGATCAGATTCTCGTAGGCGTGGTCCGAAGCGTCGTTGAGGAAAGCGTCAACCTCCTCCCTGGTCGGCGGCAGCCCCGTCAGGTCGAGCGCGGCGCGACGGATCAGGGTGCGGCGGCCGGCATCCGGCGCAAACCGGAATGACTCCTCGCTATCGTGCCCGGCCGTCGTCACCAGGGCATCGATCGGAGTTCGAACCCGCCAGGCATCGTCTACCCCGATCACCGCGACCTCCGGCCGGACGACGGGCTGAAAGGACCAGAAAGCGCGTTCCTCGGCAGTGATATTGACCTGGCCCGGCGCCAGCGACTCGGGTTCGGCCCGAGCGGTGGAGGCACCCCCATCAATCCATCGCGCGATGCGGTCAATCAACTCCGGCGGCACCTTCTTCCCCCTGGGTGGCATCTCCCCTTCTCTCAGTTTATGCAGGATCAGGCTTTCATCTGACGTGCCTGGGATGATCGCCGGTCCGTGTTCTCCGCCCTGGGCGATGGAGCGACGCAAGCGCAAGTCGAGTTCGCCTTTCAGTTTCTCCGCCGCCCCATGACAATCGAAGCAGTACTCTTTCAGGACGGGGCGAATATCATGCTCGAAGGTGAGACGAGACTCAGAGTCACCCAGACAAGAGCCTCCAAAAAAGCCGGTCACGAGGGTGAGGGCCCCCAGGAGATGTCCGGGACGTGGTTCAGTGCTCACTCCGGGGACAGAAACGTTCGAGGATGAGAGAGCCTGACAAAAGTCTGGTAAAATCGCAAGACGCCACTGGTCGCCGGGGCGTGATCGGGATGGCGGTCACCGGGAAGTCCGACGCCGTCGGACCGCACCCCGCTCGTGGCCGCCACGTCACGCCCATGACCGCCCTGGTCCGGCCCAACCCAAACCGGCTCACCGTCGTCGAGCTGCAGCGCATCGGTCCGGAGCCAAAGTTGCAGGGCCGGAGCGAGCTCGTGGTTGAGCGGCGGCGGTTCCGGGGCTGCCCTGATCCCGCTCACTTCCACGAGTGATAACAAAGCACCGAACCACGGCACGGTGCGACGGGTGAGCAACTTCATTCCCTCTCTCATCCAAAAATCGCATTCACCGGCTTGCCGCTTTCCACGATCGGAACCGGCCGCCCCTCGCGGTCGGGAATCATGAGATCCGGATTGATGCCGAGGGCCCAGTAAATCGTCTTGGCGAGGTCCTCGGGCGAGACCGCGTTTTCCTCCGGATAGGCGGCGTGGCGGTCGGTCTTGCCGTAGACGATTCCTCCACGCACTCCGGCGCCGGCGATGAGACACGGGAAACAGGTGCTCCAGTGGCCCCGTCCCCAGTTGCCGGTTGCTTTCGGGGTACGTCCCATCTCCCCCACTGCCACCACCAGGGTTTCATCCAGCAGTCCGCGCTCGTCGAGATCGGTCAGCAGCGCGGCACAAGCCTGGTCGAAGGTGGGCAGGAGATGCTTCCGGACATCCTCGCTGTCACGGTGCGAGTCCCAGCTGTAACCGTCCACTGTATCGTAGTGCACGGTCGCGAAACGGACCCCGGCCTCGATCAAGCGCCGCGCCATGAGGCACGACTGCCCGAAGAGGTGCCGTCCATAGCGGTCGCGCAGAGCGTCGGGTTCGCGCCGGATATCGAGGGCCCGCGCCGCTTCGCCGGAAGCCACGAGGGAGAGCGCGCGCCGACGGTGCTGGTCGAGCGCCCGGGTAGCCCCGGTGTCGAGGCGTTTCTGCAGGCGCTCGAATTGCTCCAGGAGGGTAGCCCGCTCCTGGATGCGCCCGACTTCCAGGTCGGGGGCGAGGCCTTCAATCTGGAAGGTGAGTTCCTCATCGAGGCAGTCCCGCCAGTACGGGTTGTCGGCGTCGCTGCGCTTGTTGATGGTGGTGGTGAGAGGATCGAATCCCTTGCCCAGCCAGCCGCCGTATTGACCCGGCCGGCGGTACTGGCCTTTCTCCTGCAATCGTCCCAACCAGTTCGGCACCGCGGCGTAGGCCGGTACGGGGCGATCCAGTCCTCTTTGCGATTTTTCGCCGAGGTACTGCACGACCGAGCCCATCGACGGCCAGTCCAGGGGCGTCGGGGAAAATCCCCCTCCGATGGGCACGTGCCAACGCCTGCCGGTCTGGAGGTAGTGGGCCGCCCCGCTGTGGTCGTTGAAGTCGTGGCTCATGGTGCGGATCACGGCGAACTTGTCGGAAATCTTCGCCAGCCGCCCGAGATGCTCGCTGATGAGAAGGTCCGGAGTGCGCGACCGGATCGGCACGTAGGGCCCGCGAATCTCCTTCGGCGCGCCCGGCTTGAGGTCGAAGGTCTCCAGCTGGCTCGGTCCGCCAAAGAGGAACAGAAAGATGACGGACTTGGCCCGGCCCGCGGTGAAATCAAAGGGCCCGGCCGCCTCCTCGGCGGCGAATACGCGCGGCAGGCTCAATCCCAGCAGCCCTGCACCTCCGACCTGGAGAAGTTCGCGGCGCGTGAGCCCCGCGCAGCTGCGCTTGGGTAGACCATTGAGCGTCAACATGATTCCGCCCGTACCTTGTCAGTTCCAGGTCCAAAGTCAAACGAAGGCGGGGACCCTGCCCTCCCGCCAGCAGAAAAAGGCACATTATTCTTATGCAACAAGATCGAGCTTTGCCGGTCATTCCGCGATGTTGCGCTGGCCCTCCCTCCTGTGGTAGCGCTTTAGCATGCCCCGATGGTTCCCCCTGTCGCCGCTGTTGCTCGTCCTGGCAGCTCCCGCTGCGTCCCGGGCAGGTGATCTCGTTGTGGGCAGCATCCAGGACGGCACGCCGGGTTCGCTGCGGGAGGTGATCGCGGCGTCCGAGGATGGCGATCGCATCTTCTTCGCGCCAACCCTGGCCGGGGAGACCCTCGTGCTGGTCGAAGGACCAATTTTCATCGAACACGACCTGACGGTGGACGGCTCCGGGCTGGCGCAAGCCGTGGTCCTCTCCGGCGGAGGCGGATCTCCCATCCTCTATGTCAATAGCTTCCTCTCGGTCACCCTCAAGTCCCTCGTCCTCACCGCGGGAAGCGACACCCGGTTCGGCGGGGGCGCCATCATTTCATCGGGAGAGCTGGTGATCAACGATTGCACCTTCCACGGCAACACCGGCCTGCTGGGTGGCGCGATCTTCCAGACCGGGTTCTCGCAATCTCTCACCGTCGAGAATTCTACATTTACGGACAACACCGCCCTCCGCGACGGTGGAGCCATCTACTGCGAATCCGACGCCGTGATTCGCAATTGCACGATCCTCAACAACGTGGCCTCCAGCCGGGGCGGAGGGATTTACGGCACGCGGCTCCTCCGGCTTGAAAATTCGATCGTGGCAGCCAACGCGGCACTTGCCTCGCCGGACGTTTTTGGAATCGTCAACGCTCCCGAGGGGGTGAATTTCATCGGGGGAGATCCGGTCCTGGCGCACCTCGGTGACTACGGGGGCCCGCTGCCCACCGCCGTCCCCCTCGCCGGCTCCCCGATCATCGATCCCGCCGGCGGATCCACTCTCACCACGCTCCCCATCGATCAGCGGGGCGGCCCGCGGCCTCTCGGAGCCACCGTCGATAGCGGGGCGGTCGAACACAACCCGGCCCAGGGCCTCGTGTGGCCGCCGGACGGGACGACCTCCGCCCCGATCGGCGACCAGGAAGTGCTCTGGTCGATCGAGGCCGACGCCGACCAGTTCGAAATTTTCGTCGGCGCCACCAGCGGAGCGCTCGAGCTGGTGGGAACCACTGCGATCGGTCGCTTCGGCATGCGGTTCCCGGAAGCCGAGACGACCTATTACTGGCGCATTGACGCGATCCGCGACGGGGCGAGAACGGTCGGGGCGGAGTTCTCGTTGACGACCCGGGGTCCGCTCCTGGTCACGACCCTGCTCGACGAAGATGACGGCACTCTCGATCCGCTGGCCGGGACCGGCACCTCGCTGCGGGAAGCGATCGAAGCCGGCAACTCCGCGTTCGGCGGAGACTTGATCCGCTTCGCCCCGGGACTGGCAGGCGGCACCATCACCCTCGCGGGAAGCGAATTGAGAATCAGCGGTGACCTCCGGATCGTTGCGGACGATCTTGCCGGCGGCATCCAGGTTTCCGCGAACCGGCTCTCGCGGGTCCTGTCGATCGCCCCGGACGCCACGGTGGAATTGACGTCACTTGCCATCATGGACGGCATGGTGGACGGCAGCGGTGGCGGCATCGAAAGCGAGGGAAAGCTCACCCTCCGCTCGTGCCGCGTGACGGATAACAGCGCCACCGAAACCGCCGGAATCGCCGCCGGGACTCTCGAACTCATCGATTCGACCATCTCCCGAAACATCAGCGCCGGCAATGGCACCGGCGGCATCTCGGCGAGTGTGATCATGATGCGTAATTCGACCGTCGCGGAAAATACGGGAGCCAGTACCTCCGCGGGAGGAATCAAGAGCACTGGTGCCGGGCCAGTGGCGTTGATCAATTGCACCGTTGCCTTGAACAATGGAAAAGGAATCCGTCACTCCAGCGGCGACCTGATCCTGCGAAACTGTACCGTCGCCGGAAACCGGGTCTCGAGCGGAGTGGGAGCCGGTGTCACCAGGCACTCCGGCACCTTCCATCTCGAGAACACCATCATCGCCGGCAATTATTCATCCGGCGATGTCTCCAATGATCTGTTCGGCATCGTATCGACCTCCCTCGGGGTGAACCTCATCGGCGGCGATCCGCTGCTTGCCCCGCTCGGCGATTACGGGGGACCGACTGACACGATGCCCCCTGTGATCGGCTCGCCGGCCATCGATCCTGCCGGGGGGGACGCCGACTCGATACTTGCCGGCGACCAGCGCGGCTTCAGCCGATTGGTGAACGGGATTCTCGATGTCGGCGCCGTCGAGTTCGGTCCCGGGTTCGAGCTGGCACCCGCGCCGGGTGCGACCGGTGTCGCGGGCCATCGCGCCTCCCTGATTTGGACCATCGAGCCGAACGCCGACTCCTACGAGGTCTTCCTCGGAAGCGAGCCCGGCAACCTCTCCTCGGCCGGGACCACCACCATCGGGCTCTGGAAGAGCGAGACGCTCGTTCCGGATACCACCTACTACTGGCGCATCGATGCGGTGGGTCCGGGGGGTACCATCGGGGGATCCGAGCAGCAGTTCACGACCCGCCCGGCGATCCAGGTCACGACCGTGGAGGACGAGGACGACGGCAGCGTCGATCCGGCCGCCGGGGCGGGCACCTCGCTGCGCGAAGCCATTGCGAACGCCGAAAAATCCCGGGGCGGCGACGTGGTGGGCTTCGCTCCCGACCTGGACGGAACGGTCATCGTCCTCGACGGCCGCGAGATCGTCCTCACCAGTTCGCTCCGCCTTGACGCCTCGGCTCTTCCCAACGGGCTGGCGATTTCCGCGAACCGACTTTCGCGGGTTCTGCGGGTCGAACCGGACCGCATTGCCTTGGTGCGGGGGTTGACCTTGCGGGACGGGGTGAGCGATGAAATCGGTGGCGGTGTTCTGAATGAGGGCTCGCTCGCGATGGTCGAGTGCACCGTAACCGGCAATGAGGGAGGCGGCATCGTGGCCTGGGGTCCGCTCACCCTGGAAAGCTGCAACGTCCTGGCCAACCGAAAAAACCACGGGGGGGCCGGTTTGGATTGCCAGGCAGAGACCATCCTCCGCGGCACGACCGTCGCCGGCAATTCGAACACCACCGGAGCGGCAGGCATCAACATTTCCGGCCATCCCCTGGTCCTCGAACAGTGCACGGTAACCGGAAACCGCTCCGAGTTTTCCAGTGGAGGGATCGGGAGCAACAGTGGAGATGTGACGCTCCGCCAGTGCACCGTGGTGGGAAACAGTCACCCGTCGAGTTCCACCATCAGTGTCAGCGTCTCGTTCGCTCAACTCCGGATCGAGAACTCCATCGTGGTCGTGGGCGACGGATCAGCGAACTCGACGATCAGTGCCAGCGACCTTGTGGAGGCCGGCGTCAACCTTCTGTCCGGAGACCCCGGGCTCGCCCCACTCGGCAACTATGGAGGGCCCACCTTCACCATGCCGCCGGTGAGCGGCTCCCCCACCATCGATCCGGCCGGTGCCGCCAACGACAGCCCGTTTGCGGCGGACCAGCGAGGGCTTGCGCGGGTGCTCGGGAGCCGAGTCGATACCGGCGCCACCGAGTTCGGTCCCGCTCCCGCGACTGCACCCGCGGACGGAGCGGTGGACGTTCCGAGTTTCCAACTCCCGCTTTACTGGGCGATCGAACCGGGCGCCGATTCCCACGAGGTCTTTCTTGGAACCCAACCGGACCGCCTCGATTCGATTGGTTCCAGCGACGGGGGGCTCCTTGTCGTCGAGCAACTTCCCCCTGGGACGACGCACTTCTGGCGCATCGATTCCTCGGTGGGAGGCGCCACGGTCTCTAGCGACGTTTTCAGCTTCACGACCCGGCCGGCCTTCCTGGTCACAACGGTTCTCGATGAGAACGACCCCGGCCCGGCATCCGGCGCCGATCTCTCTCTGCGGGAAGCCCTCGCGCTGGCCGAAACAATCTTCGGGGGCGATTCGATTCGCTTCGATCCCGCCCTCGAGGGAAAGACCATCAGCCTGGACGGAGATCCGCTTCCAATCCGGTCCGATCTCAACATCGACGGATCCGGCCTGCAGCAGGGCGTGACGATCTCCGGGGCCGGCCGCTCCGGGGTCTTCGAGGTCGAGCCGGGCGTCGAGGCGCTCATCAGGGCTTGCACCATCCGCGACGCAGGGTTTGAAACCAATAGCAGTGGAATCCCTCTCGCCAGCGGGACGGGCATCATCAATCGCGGTCGCTTGACCTTGTCCCGCTCCAGTATTGTCGAGAACCGGGCCGCAGCCCGGGGTGGTGGGATTCACAATCAGAAAGCGGCCACCCTGATTGCCCTGAATTGCACCCTGGCCCGGAACCGCGCCCCGGTGCGTGGCGGCGGCATTTATAATGAAGGCACCATGGTCCTGCGAAACTCGACCGTGTCGCAAAACCGATCCTCGAGCGGCGGCGGGGTGTCGGCCGAATCCGCCGACAACCATCTCGTCAACACCATCGTGGCGGGCAACTTGGCAGACCCCTCGCCGGATTTCAAAGGCGTGATCGACGTTTTGGAGGGCGTCAACCTGGTGGGGGGGGATGCCCTCCTCGCACCCCTCGGCGCCTACGGCGGCCCCACCCCGACCATGCCGCCGGCGAGGGGATCCGCCGCCATCAACCCGGCCGGCAGCCCGTCGGAGAGTCTGCTTGCGACCGATCAGCGCGGCACGTCACGCCTCGTCAACGGGGTCCTCGATGTCGGCTCGGTGGAACACAACCTTCAGCCCATGATCTTTCCCGCCGATGGATCCGCCGGGCATTCGCCGCGGGAGATCGGCCTCTATTGGAACCTCGAATCCGATGCCGATTCCTACGAAGTCTACTTCGGAAAGTCGCCCGCTGCGCTCGAATCGCGCGGGACAACCGCTTCCGGCCTGTTCCTGCTCGACTTCCTCGATCCCGCCACGTCCTACTTTTGGCGAATCGATTCCACGGTTGGTGGCCAGGTCGTGACGGGAGCAGTCTCCCGGTTCGACACCCGGGACGCGATCCAGGTGACGACCGTGGTCGATGAAGACGACGGCACGGCCGACCCGGATTCAGGAGCAGGCACCGCGCTGCGTGAGGCGGTGGCAGCGGCCCGCTCTGCGCCTGGGATCGACCTGCTCCGTTTCCTGCCGACCCTGGACGGCCGGTCCATCACCCTGGATGGCGAGCCGATCCGAATCGACGACGATACCTGGATCGATGCCGGTTCTCTCGAATCCGGCCTCACGATTTCAGGAAACGGCCTCTCCCGGGTTCTCACCATCCTGCCCTTCAACTCGGTCGTGCTGGAGAATTTCACCATCGCGGATGGAATGGCCGGATCTTCATCGCAGGATGAGGGTGGCGGTATCTTCAATGACCAAAGTGACCTCCTTCTGCGGGACATGACGCTGCGGGACAATGGCGCCACCGACTGCGGCGGAGCGATCTATTGCAAAGAAGGATCGCTGCGGCTTGAAAACTCGACTCTCAGCGGCAATCACAGCGGAGACTGCGGAGGCGGCCTTTATCTCGGCCGCAGCGAGTGCCGGATCTCCAATTCCACCTTCGCCCACAATTCCGCCGACCGGTGGGGAGGCGCCATCCACCGGGAATTCGGGACGGTGGTGATCGAGCACACCACCGTGACCGGAAACTCAGCCGACGCGGGGGGTGGCCTGTACGATTTCGGCGGCGGAGGCCATCTCTTGCTGCGCTCGATTGTGGCCGGCAATTCCGCCCCCTCCGACGCCAATCTTCGAGGCACCCCCGCCCCCGAGTCGCTGGGCTCTATCACCGCAGGCGACCCCCGGCTCGCGCCCCTCGCCAACTACGGCGGCCGCACCGCGACCATGCCGCCGCTCCCCGGCTCCCTCGCGATCGATTTTGGACCGCCGGGAGCAAACGGGCCGCCACGGGACCAACGCGGCGCTCCCCGACCCACCGACGCAGCTCCGGATTGCGGCGCAGTCGAAGCCTTCCCGTTCATCCTGCTCACCCACCTCGACACCGACCTCGACGGCATCGACGACCGCCTCGAGCCGGCATTCGGATTCGTGGTGGGCGACGACAACGGCTCCGTCGACTCCGACCGCGACGGTGATTCGGATGCGGTCGAACTCGACAACATGACGGACCCCCTGGATCGGGGTGACTTCCTGCGCCTCCTCGCGTTCTCGGAGACCAACGACCCGGGGCCCGGCATCGGGTTCGAGGCCGTCTTCACTTCCTTCCCGGGGCTCACCTACCGGCTCACCTACTCGACCGATCTCGTCAATTTCATGCCGCTCGAAGAGACCGACACGATTGCCGCTGACTTTGTCACAACCCTCCGTGGGCGGCTCCCGGAGCCCTCCGCCTTCGTGCGGGTCGAACGAACCAATCGCCCGCTCGTCGAGGCCACGATCCGCGACCTCTCTCTCGCCGGAGTCACTCCCTCGGGCGATCTTCTCCTCGAGGTGACCTTCACCAGCGTCCCGGAGGTGTCCTATCTCCTGGAATTCTCTTCCACTCTGCAGGGCTTCGAGCCCTTTCCGGCCTCCGAGACGGTCGCAAACGCAAGCACCACCACGATCCGTGTTACGCTCCCCGCCGGCACCGGGTTCCTGCGGGTGAAGAGTTTGTAGCAAGGACGGCCGCCCCGGCAGCCAACCGGGGAGGAACCTCCCCTCTGTCGCGGCGAGCCGAGGGCCGGCTCGACTGACTGAACCTGAACAGCTTAGGTTCTCCGCCCTCCCCGGAACGGGAATCCGGATCCAGTTGCTCACGAAAATCGGGCTGCGGGACCAGATTGACTGTGATAGGCAGCCCCCATCATGAAAGTGAAAGCGGGATTCCTTGCATCCATTGTGGCAGTCATTCTCCTCGCGGCACTGGTGGTCTGGGGAACGGGGCGCATCGCGGACCTCGAACGCGAGGTCGCCTCGCTGAAGAAGGCCGCCACCGCGAAGAGCGGTCCTGGTGCAACCACGACGCGCGCGAGGCCCCTCTCGCCCTCCCCGAGGCTCGCCGGGAAGACCGAGGGCGGACGCCGCACCGTCAAGACCGATCCGGCCGGCGGGGAGGCTGCGGACGAGAAACCGGAGCGGAGCCGCGAGGAGGAGATCGGCGACTTGATTCGCGCCTTTAGCGAAAGTGAAGCGGGCACCGCTCTTCAGAATTGGGGGAACAAGGCCCGGGCCGAGCGCTTCTTCGGGCCGCTGATCGCAGAGTTCGGCTTTGCGGAGGAGGAGAAAGGGTACTTTCTCGATATCGTCGGGCCCACCGTCGGGGCGGAAGAGGCCTTGTGGACGAAGATGATGGCCAACAAGAACAAGGAGGACCGCTACGCCATCCTCGAGGAGTACGAAGCAGCTACAAAGAAACGAGACACTGAGTTGCAAGAGTTTCTCAACGACGAACAGGACTACCGCAGGTACACGGAATTCGAAGCACGGCGCGAAGAGTACGAGCAGATGCCCGCAATCAAAGCCGCCCTGTCGGAGGCCGGGGCACCCCTGACCGAGCAACAGGAAGCCGATCTGGTCGAAGCGATGCACGAGAGCCGGTCCGAAAGTGGAATCGGCCAGAACTGGGAGGGCCGCGGAGTGATGAATCAACTCGAACAACCCGGCATGGTGGAACGTCTCCAGACCGACTGGGCGACTCTTCAGTCCTCGATGGGCGGAAATGTCGACCGCGTCCTCGATCCCCCCCAGCGGGAGGCCTTCGACAAGCAACAGGCCGCCTCGCTGCAGGGGTTGACGATGGGCATCCGGTTCGCCGAAGCGGCCAGCGGCGGAGCGAGCGAGTAATACCAGTTCCAGGAAAAGACGGGACTCGCGCGCGCCGGACTTTTGGCCCGTGTCCGGCCGGCCCCCTTGCGGAGGCGGGAAGCGCCTTGCTTTGTCCGGGCGGCGCGGTCAGCCTTCCGCCCTCTCATGGAGCTTTCGTTTCCGATCACGCAAATCGCGCTCGACTATCCGACCAGCGGCGAGGCCCTTGAGATGGCCGCCATCGCGGTGGAAGCGGGCTTCGACTGGCTCGAGATCGGGACCCCCCTGATCACCCACCAGGGGCTCGCACCCATTGGGGAGATGGTCCGATCCTTCCCCGGGAAGACCGTCATCGCCGACTACAAGACGATGGATTCCGGCTCCAAGAACGTGCAGCGCACGAAGGACCAGGGAGGCCACCTGATGACGGTGTGCGCCAACGCCTCCGACGAAACCGTGCGTTCCGCGATCGACGAAGGCGGGAAGCTGAAGATCGGCGTGGTGGTCGATACGATCGGCGCCAAGGACCAGCCCGGCCGGGCCCGGCAATGCCACAATTGGGGGGCGGACTTGATCATGCTGCACTACAGCGCCGACGAGTGGCGGTCCGACGACACGCGCGACTCGACGCAATGGCTGCCGGGGGTGCTGGAAGTCGTGCCCGGACCCGTCGGAGTTGCGACTTTCGGCGTGGAAGACGCGGTGCGTGCCGCGAAAATGGGAGCGGCGTATTTCGTGATCGGTCATCCCCTCACCGACGGCGACGATCCGCTCGGCGAATTGACGCGTTACGTCGACGAGGTGAAATGTAACTACCATCCGAGAAACTAGCGATGTCTGACCTGGCGGTCGTCAATTTCGCTGCGGAACCCGGCAGCGTCGAACTGCGCGAAATCCCGGAACCGGCCATCGGCCCGGACGAGGTCCTGCTCGAGGTCGAAGCAGTCGGGGTGTGCGGCAGCGACTTGCACATGTGGCAGGGCGGCATCAGCTGGACCATGAACTATCCCATGGTGCTGGGACACGAATTTTGCGGCGTGATCCGCGAGGTCGGGTCCCATGTCACCGGCTGGAAGGTGGGCGACCGCGCCGTGAGCGAAACCTCGGCTGTCATCGACCCCAACAGCCCCCTGAGCCGGCGTGGACTCTACAACCTCGACCCATCCCGGCAGGGCTACGGAGCGATGGTGGATGGCGCCATGCGGCGTCACGTGCCGGTCCCGCAGCGTATCCTGCATCGCCTTCCCGACCAGGTCCCTTTCGCCCACGCCGCACTGACCGAGCCGTGTTGCGTGGCCTACAATGCGGTCATCAACAACGGACAGGTGAAGCCCGGCGACCGGGTGTTGGTGATCGGCCCCGGACCGATCGGAATCTACTCCGGCCTCATGGCAAAGTTCGCCGGTGCCGAAGTGGCGGTGGCCGGCTTGCCGGGCGACGCGGCCCGCCTCGACATCGCGAAGGACTACGGCTGCACCCCCCTCACCGATGGCGTGAAAGAATGGGCCCAGGAACGCGACGGCCTGGGCTGCGACGGCGTCGTCGATGCCGCCGGCGCCTCCGCCGCCTTGAAATTGGCCGTCGAGGTGGTGCGCCCCGCCGGCTGGATCAGCAAAGTCGGCTGGGGACCGCAGCCCCTCGGCTTCAGCCTCGACCCGCTAGTGCAGAAAAACGTCACCCTGCAGGGAAGTTTCAGCCACAACTGGCCCATCTGGGAAGCGGTCATCGCCATGATGGCGAGCGGGCAACTGGATGTCGGCCCCACCATCGGCGGCACCTGGGGACTGCCCGACTGGCACGAGGCCTTCGAAACGATGCACTCCTGCAAGATCGTGAAGGCCGTGCTGACGCCCTAGGAAAGTTCAACGTTCAAGGTTCAAGGTTCAAAGTTGATTCCACACGCCCTCACGCCAACTTTGAACCTTGCCCTTGAAATTCGAAACTGCCCGTAGTCACTGGTTCAACATCTCATCGTGCTTCATCCCGCTGGGCGGGAGGTCACAGGCCCGCACCGCCTGCAGGGCGGCCGCCGCCCCGGCGAAGCGCTCCACGTCATTGTCCTCCCACTCTATGTTGAGGGCGCCGTCATAGCCGATGCGGTTCAGTTCGATGATGATTTCCTCGGTCTTGACGGCATCGCGCGCGCTGCCCGCAGTCGTGAAATTCCACCCGTTCTCGGGGTGTCCCATCGGCCGGTGTCCACCGAGCCGTCCGGCGCGGGTGTAGCCGTCCGCAACCCACACGCCCTTGAGATGCACGGAGTGGATGCGCTCCGCGAACTCGCGGATAAAGGCAGTCCCCGAGACGCCCTGCCACTCGAGGTGCGAGCAATCGAGGTTGAAGCCGATGACATCGGCATAGCCTGCGGCGTCGAGAAACTCGAGATAGTCACGCGCGGACTCCAGATCGCCCATGGCCCGCTCGCCCGGGTGACACTCGAGATCGAAGGTAACCTCCGCGGCGCGACAAGCCTCGAGAAAGGGGCCGAATCGCTCCGCGAGCAACTCGAGGCTTACCCGCCTCACATCGGGAATCTTATGGCCGCCGATCTCGGCCGGCAGCGGGGGAAACCCGAACCAGTGACTCCAGCAGTGCGCCGGAGAACCGACGAAGCCGGTGAGGGGCACCTTGCGTTCCTGCCGTTCGCCCAGCGCTCTTGCCAAGCGGACCGCTGCCAACATTTGAGCTTCGGCCCCCTCGTGCAGGAGTTGTCCCACCTCCTCCGGAACGTGGTAGGGATCGGTGTGCGGCGGGTCGTGGCCCGCAGCCCGCCAGGAAACGTAAGCTTCCTGCGCCTCGCCACCGACGAAGGGAATCGTCTTCGCGCTCGGCTCGTCGCCGAGGGCCTGCCCCTGCAGGTGCACCGAGAGCGCAAAGATTTCCAACCCGGCCGCGCGCACCTTGTGCAACCACTCGTCCGCGAGGGTCCCGGCGCCTGCTTCATCACTGCAGCGCGCCAGGTCGATCAACCAACTGCCTTCCTCGTAACCGTCAAAACCCGTCTCCGAAAGAAACTTGATCCAATCGTCATGCGGAACGTCCCCGAACTGGCCCCGCACCAGCCCAATCTGGTGGTGCGAGTCCTTCCCGCGGCGGTGCCCGGCTGTCTGGCAGTGACCCATGCCGAACCTCTAGCAGCTTTTTCACGTCTTGCGAAGGCGCCAGAATCGGGCCGGATCGGCCGCCCGGGCGAAGAGGATCCAGTCAATGCCTCATCGGAGAGCTCCGAAAAACGGCTTGGTTCCAGTCACCGACATCCTAGCCTACCCAGTCGAATCCCACATGAGTAGAAATCCCAAGAAAAATTCGAAAGGAAAACGGTATACCGAAGCGGAGAGGAACAAGATCCTGAACCATGTCGAGCGAGTTAACAAATCACGCGGACGCGGCGGGATCGCCTCCGCCTCGAATAAATTTGGTGTCACCGCCCTGACGATCAGCAATTGGCTCCGGTCCAATGAACCCCTCGCACTTTCGATGCGTCCTGCGAACCGGAACTCGACCTCCATCGAAACCCTTCGTCGCCTTGCCGAAATTCACAACGAAATCGCCAAGCGGGAACGCGAATTGATCCCGCTTCGAAAGGAGTTCGAGAAGTTGAAGAGGAGCCTCTGAGGGGCAAGTGGGCCCCCGGGAACTGGGCGTTCAGGACACTAGCACCGCCTTCCCGCCACCCACCGCCTGGCAGCGGCGTTGACCCGGCGGCAAGCAGGCCTCTCTTCCGCTCCGGTGAGATGACAACCGACACACCCGGGGTTCGCGAGTGACCCCCGTAACACGCTCCGGTACCAGCCGGCATCCACGGAGCAGACCTCCGCACCGCGGCGCCGCGGCGCAAGGCGGGCCGTATCGGCGAGCAGGACCGGCTTGCCGGTCAATTCGTACCACGCTCGAAGATTACCGACCGGGTCTTGAAAGTCCTGGAACGAGAGGACATCAACCCGTGCCAGGGCTTCCTCATAGATCTCACGAGGAAGGGGCGAACTCGCCACGTAGCGGTCACCCAGGATCAAGTGGTGGCCGTCGTATCGCCGAATCGCCTCGGCGGTCGCTTGATAATACCGGCGCGCCAGCGAGCGCAACTCCCGCCGGCCTGCTTTCGACCTCAACCTCGCACCGTCGAAGAGGGGCCCGCGCCACTCGGAAACTGGCTCATCATGAATCCAGCACGGACCGTCGTTGTAGTGGTAGCCGATGAGATCCCGCTCTCCCGCGAGCGGCCGGCAGTGCTCCCTCGCGACGTGGTCGCACCACTCTTCGAAATCCGTTTTCAGATAGTCGCACTGCACCTCGCGATCGTTCCAACGCCCGGCACCCGAAAAGGGCACCACATAACAAAAAGGGCGTCCCTCGCCTGCCCGGCCGGTCCCGCAGGAATTGAACCCGCCGCCTTCCAGGGAGTCCCGGTCTTGCGCGTCGATCCACTCCCGGGCATCGCGTCCGTAATGCCGCTGCCAGTGCCGAATCTCCAGCTCGGACACCTCTTCAGGTCCCGAGGTGTTCAGGCCCAGGGAGAAAAACCGCGGGTGTTGCGGGGAAGTGAGCCACCAGTGACCGGATTCCCGGCGGAGCGAGAAGAAGCCTTCGTGGTGCGACTCGGATCGTCCCAATCCCGCAGCCGAGACCGCCGTCGCGGTGGATAGCAGAGTGAATTTTCGTCGATTCATGATATCAGTAACAGGTTCGCGCGTTGCTCCCTCCACCGCTGTTCGTGTGTTCAGAATCAAAGGAAATCGAAGCCGCGGGGGCAAGCCGCCATTATCTGACCAACCTATGTGGTTAGGTAATGAATTGAGCCTCAAGCCCCTCATCGGGCCGGATTCAGGCCGATTCCCGGGCGAGATAGGGGTTGAATTTTTTTCCCTGCGCCCCGCCTCGGCGAAACGCGATCCGCACGCCCCCTCGCTGGGCACTGGCGGACGACGGTTGTCCCCGTCTGCGACGATGAACCAGGCCGCCCTTCCGGATCAGGCGATCAGGTCGTGCCAAACGTGGCCGTGCACATCGGTGAGGCGAATATTGCGGCCGGCGTGCAGGTAGGTGAGGTATTCGTGATCGATCCCGAGCAGGTGCAGCACCGTGGCCCACAGGTCGTAGACGCCAGTGACCTTGTCGACGGCGTGGTAACCCAACTCGTCGGTGGCGCCGTAGACGCTCCCGCCATTCACCCCGCCCCCGGCCATCCAGATCGAGAACCCGAACGGATTGTGATCGCGCCCGTTGGATCCCTGCGAAAAGGGCGTGCGCCCAAACTCGCCGGACCACACGATGATGGTCTCGTCGAGCAAACCCCGTTGCTTGAGATCCACGATGAGGGCCGCCATGCCCTGGTCGACCTGGTGCGCCATGGTGCGGTGACCGCGCTCGAGGTCGCTGTGCTGGTCCCACGGATTGGGGCCGTTGCCCGCCCCGATGCCCTCGTTCAGACAACTCAACTCCACGAAGCGCACTCCCCGCTCCACCAGGCGGCGCGCAATGAGGCACTGCATGCCATACTTGGCCTTGGTTTTCTTCCCGTCATCCAACCCGTAAAGTTTCCTGGTTGCCGCACTTTCGCCGGAGATATCGACGAGTTCGGGCATGGCAGCCTGCATGCGGTAGGCGGTCTCGTAATTGCGCACCGCGGCCTCCACCTGCTCGTCGCCTCCGGTCTGCGCCGAGAACTGGCGATCGAGCGAATTGATGAAGCTCAGGCGTTGCCGCTGCAGGGAATCGCGTTCCTTCGGAACGATGTTTGCGACCGGCTCCTGCTGATCGACCCTGGCGATCGAGGCCTGGTGGTGAGCGGGAAGAAACCCGTTGCTGAAGAGGCCCACCCCTCCGTGCGGGATGGACGCCCCGCCGCTCTGCAGCACCATGAAGCCTGGCAGATCCCGGTTCTCGCTGCCCAGGCCGTAACTCATCCACGCCCCGGCGCTGGGATGACCAATGAAGGGAAAGCCGGTGTGAAAAAAGTAGTTCCCCTGCGCGTGCTCGTTCACCGGGCTGGTCATGGAGCGCACCACCGCCAGTTCGTCCGGGCACCACTCACGCAGTTTCGGGAACATGGAGCTGATCTCAATCCCGCTCTCCCCGCACTTCTTGAAATCGAAGGGACTCGCCAAAATGTTGCCGTTGTTGTTGAACTGGGTGCGCTCCACCTTCACCGGCATGGGCTTGCCGTGCAGCTCCTTGAGCTTCGGCTTCGGATCGAAGCAATCGACCTGGGAGACCCCGCCCGACATGTAGCAGAAGATGACGTTCTTGGCTTTGGGCACAAAATGGGGCGTCGGGCGGGAAGACGCCGCGGGCGCGCCGTAAGCCTTGTCCGCCATCAGGACCGAGAGCGCCAGCAGCCCGAAACCGTTCGAGCAGGTGCTCAACATTTGGCGGCGCGTGATGAAACGGAAGTTTTCAGTAGTTGGTTGTCCCAGCATCGTTGGTGAGGGGTCTGGTGTCGCGGCCGGTCGGACTCGTCTGACAGGTCCGCAACAAGATTATCGAATATAAATAAATTCCTTCAAGTTGAAGAGAGCGTGCGCGTAGTCCGCCCACTCGTTGTTGGGCCGGTCCGGCTTCTTGGGGCCTTCCAGCTTCTTCTTGAGTTTCTCCCGCTCTGCCAGGAGGTCAGCACGTTCTTTCCGTTCCGCTTCGCTCATGGCAGCGAGGAGATCCTGCTCCGAAATGAAATTCGCATTTTTGGACGCTGAGGCCATGATTTCCTCCGCGCTCAGGGCGCGGTCGTAGAGACGGGCTTCGAAGATCCTGCCGTTCAGCCCCAGGTTCCCGCCCGGCTCGCCGTGACGGCACCCGAACAACACATTCGCGTCCCCCGCCGCGAATCCCTTGGAGACGGACTTGTAGGGCTTTCCGTAGGGCTGCCCCTGCCGGTAGGCCGTCACGGTTCCGTCCGCAGCATAGGTGATGGCGAGGTGGATCTGTGCGCTCTGCGCTGTGTCTTCTTCCTTGCCCTCGAAGGGCTTGGTTCGCTTGTGGCCCTCGCTGCCGGCCATCCAGCGGCGCTTCTGCACTTCGGCGTAAACGATGGAATCGAATTGGACCCCTCGGGGAGTCTGCACCGTCATCACTCCTCCCCCTCCCTGCTCGAGCGAGTCGAGCTGGACCCAGGCCTCGAGGGTCTTGGCCCGCAGCGGTTGCCGTAGCTTTGGGGTGGAGCCGAAGCCCGTCTTGCCATCCACCACGAGGGCGCCATCCGCGACCCCGGCGCCGCCGTGCAGTTTTACATGCAACACCCCGACGCGGTCTTCACCGTTTCCCTCGAAATCCCAGAGCGCGATCGGGGCTGGTCCCGCCTTCTTCTCGCCCGGCTTGATCCCGCGCACCGCCAACACGCGCTCCCGGGCCTCCTCCTCAAGTTCGGCCAGCTTGGCCCGGCTCTCCTTGAGCTCATCTTCAAAGGCTCCGCGCTCCCCGCCCCTCGAGCTTCGCAGCTCCGCCATGGCCTTCACAAATTCCAGGGCACGCCCCACTTCCTCGGAGGTGGGCGGACGCCCCATCGCCTGCGTGAACATGCGCGCGGCCTTCGCCTCGTCGATGCCTTTCACCCGGCCTGCCCAGCGCTCCGCCAGACCGATCACGAAATCCGAGTTCAGCATGGTCAGCGACTGCGCCGGCACGTTCGTGACTTCGCGCCGCCCCACCGTGCTGGCAGGAACCGGCGCGTCGAAGGCCGTGAGAAAGGGGTCGAGGTCGTTGCGCTTGACACGCATGTAGACGCTGCGGCGGGGGGCCGCCCCCTTGATGGGTCCGCCGAACATCTTGTCCTCCAACTCCCCGGTCACGGCCAGGAGGCTGTCTCGAATGGCCTCCGCCTCGAGACGCTGCACCCGGAAGTGCGAAAGCAGTTTGTTCCCCGGATCTTTCTCCTTCGCGCCCGCCGAGGGCACGCTGGAGCGCTTCCAGGTCTCCGAGGTGACGAGGTGACGAATCGCTTTCTTGATCGACCAGCCGTTCTCGGCCATGCGCACCGCGAGATCATCCAGCAATTCGGGGTGGCTCGGCTTCTCGCCCAGGCGGCCGAAGTTGTCGGTGGTGGACACGATCCCGCGTCCGAAGAGGTGGTGCCAAAGACGATTCGCGATGACGCGGGCCGTGAAGGGGTTGTCGGGCCGCAGAAGATCTTCCGCCAGTTCGCGCCGCCCGCTACCGGTCGTGCGGTAGGGTTTGCCGTCGATGGCCTCGAGAAAGCGCCGCGGAACTTTCTCCCCGGGCTTCTTGTGGTTCCCGCGTTCGAAGAGGGGCTGGTCGAAGCTGTCCGCTTCCCAGACGCCGGGGACCCGCGTGGGAACCACAATCTCAGCTTCCAGCTTCCGGTATTCGTCGAGCAGGGGCTTCACCCCGGGGATTTCGTCCGCCTTGTTCGGGAGGAGGCCCTTCACCATCAGCTCCTGCAACAACATGGCCTGGCCGTCGCTGGCCTCATCCTTCCGCCAACTCGCAACCGCTTCCTGCGTGGCGGTTCCGTAGACCTTCGCCAGCGATTCGGAATCGGCCGGCGTGCCGCGGCCCACGACATCCAGCAGCGGTTCGACCCAATCCAGCAGCCCTCCCGGGGGGCCGGGTTCGCCGCGCTTCACGATCACGACCTCGCGAATGCCGAACCACGAGCGATCCTTGTTCGTGGCGAGGGTAGCCTGCTCCGGACCGGTGGTCACTTCGAGGTGAATGTGATCGCCCTCCCAGTAGTCGAGCGACCACTTTTGCCATTTCCAATCTTTTTCCTTCAATCGCCCGACCGGATAGACGGTCCCGTTGCGGGGGTAGTTCTGCACCGCGTAGCGGATCATGGCGTCTTCACCGCCCATCACCCGCGCCCAGAGTTCGGATTTCACATCCAGCATCGAGCGCGGCGAGAGGGCCACTCCGGGGTCCTTCGGTGAAATCAGGTGCGAGTAAACCCCGGCCGGATAGATCCCCTGGATGACCCCGTCTCCGCCGAGCGAAATCGCAAAGGCGCCCGCCCGCGCCCTCTTGCCCGCGCTCGGGCCGTAGGTGGTGCCCCCGCTGTCGTCATCGGCCAGGTTCCAATCGTGCCGGTATTTTCGTTCGCGATGCGCCCGCAGTTCGCCCTGCTTCGCTTCCCAGGCTTCGAGGGCCTTCTTCAATTCTTCCGGTTTCCCGGGATGCTTCGCCGCCACGTGCACGGGGTAGAGGACGTTTTCGGGTTTGCCCGCCTTCTCGATCCGCTCCCCTTCCGGCTTGCTCAGGTCTTTCGTCAGGCTCTCCGCCGACTTCAGCCACTGCGCGGCCACCGCCGCCCTGATCTGTTCCTTCAGCTCCTGCAGGCGGGCCCGGCGCTTTTCGTCCTCCTCGCCCGGGGCATTGACCGTCACTGTCCCCGGCTTGGTCGAGGCCAGAATACCGTAGAGTGCGTAGTAGTCCTTCTGGCTGATGGCATCGAACTTGTGATCGTGACAACGCGCGCACGAGACGGTCAGCGCCATGAAGGCTTTGGTCAGAACGCTGATCTGGTCGTCGGTGAAGCGCACCTGTTCATCGAGGGCGTCGGTGGGCGCGAATCCGTGAAACACCATGCGCAGGTGCGCAGTCCCGAACATCGATTCGTTGATCCCCTCGCTGATGCGGGGCCTTTCCAGCAAGTCCCCCGCCACGTGCTCGCGGACCAGCTGGTCGTAGGGAACATCCGCGTTGAGGGCACGGATCAGGTAGTCGCGATACCGCCAGGACTTCGGGATGTCGGGATCGCCTTCGCTGCCGTGCGAGTCCGCGTAGCGCAACCAGTCCATCCAGTGCCGGGCCCAGCGCTCGCCAAACTGCGGCGAAACAAGGTAGCGGTCCACCAGCCTCTCGTAGGCCTCCGCGCCGGGATCCTTCACGAAGGCCTCGCTCTCTTCTGGGGTCGGGGGCAATCCCCGCAGGGCAAAACTGAGCCGCCGGATCAGGGTTCGCCGGTCCGCGGTTCCCGCCGCCTGCAAACCCCCTTTCGCCAATCCGGCCTCGATGAAGCGGTCCACCGGGTGGGGCGACTTCCCGGCCGGAACCTCCGGTTTCTTGACGGGTTGAAAACTCCACCACGACTTGCGTCTTTCCATCACGGCCGCCCAGTCGGTGTCCTTCGCGATCTCTTCCTCACTCGACGGTTTGTCGCGCGGATCGGCTGCACCCATCTCAATCCACTTCGCGAAGTCCGCGATAATCCGGTCCTCCAGCTTGGCGCGGGCCTTCGGCATCTTGAGGTCTTCATCGTGATGGCGAATCGCCGCCATGAGCAGGCTCTTGCCCGGGTTGCCGGGCACGATGACCGGGCCCGATTCGCCACCCTTCAACATGGCCGCCCGATGATCGAGGGCCAGCCCCCTCTTCGTCTTGCCGCCGGTGCGGTGGCACTCGTAGCAATCCTGCGCCAAGACGGGCCGGATCCTGGACTCAAAATACTCGACCGCTTCCGGAGAGAGGACCGCCCCTCCGGCCCCGGCCGGGCAGAGCAATCCGAAAATCAGAGAGGCGGCGCAGAACCGTTTTTGTTTCACAACTCGATCAGGGTGCTGCCGTTTTGCGCGGAGTTCAGACATGCATCAAGAATACGCTGAGTTTTCAGGGAAGCTTCCGGCCAGAATGGATCGGGTTTCCCGCCCAGGGCGAGGTCCGCGAAGTTCCGGAAGAGCTTGGTTTCCTGCGCGTTAGGATCGTTCCCGCCGGCCTCCGTCACGAAATGCCGCATGAAGTGCTTCTCCATCGTGAATTTGCACCCCTCGATCGAGAACCTGGGATTCGCAACTTGAAATTCCAGCTCGCCGTCCGGGTAAGGCAGCACCAGGTCGTCGAGCTCGAGGTACCCGTTGTCGCCGCTCACGTGCAACCACTGCTGGTGATTGGTCAGGAAGGAATTGTAGAAAGTCGCCGAGATCCCATTGTCGAAGAAGAGCTCCGCGCTCAGCTCGGTCGGCACCTGGCTCGGGCTGTCCTCGCGCGAAGCGCTCGAGAGCATCGTGGCACGCAAGGAATTGGGCATTTCGTAGTTCATCACGAAGAGGGTGGCTCGGATCGTGTACCAGCCCAGATCACCCAGGGCCCCGGCCGGCTCCAGGTCACTGTTGAGCCGGATGTTGGCCGCCAGAAACTCCGGCGGGGCACAGAAGCTGAAGGCCGAGGCGATCCGGGTGATTCTCCCGACGTTCTTCGGATCGTCCAGGGCCTGGCGCAGGAGCGGCAAGCGATCGCTGTGCACGTACATGATGCCGTCCATGAACTGCACGTTGTTGGCGGCGCAGGCCTCCGTCATCTCCTCCAGGTCCCCCGCTGTCGGCGCGCAGGGTTTCTCGCACATCACGTGCTTGCCCGCCTTGGCAGCTGCAATCACCCACTCCTTGCGAACCCCGGTCGGCAGCGGAATGTAAACGGCATCGACATCGTCCGCCACGATGATCTCCTCGTAGCTCCCCATCGCACGCGGCGCCTCGTCGAAGGGAACCTCGCCCTGGCACCCGTCGATAAACTGCTGCGCCTTGGCCACATCGCGACTCGCCACCGCCGTGACCACCCCGTTTCCGGAGTTCTTGATCGCCTCCCAATTCTTCCGCGCAATGCCCGCGGTACTGAGGATCCCCCACCGGAGTGTGACTGCCATGCGCGGCATTTAGAGGCGGTGGTGGCGCATTTCAAGCGCCATGCCCAGGAAATGCCTACGCGGGCCCGGCGCTTCCGTCTTCGCCCCGCATCGCTGTGACGGTTGAAAGGCGCGGCCACGGTCACGTCAGCGGGAAGCCGCTGGTCTCCTCCCCGCCCATGACCCACTTTCCAATTCGTCCTGTCTTGTAGCCCGCGCCTTTCAACAACTCGGGCCCCGTCACATCCTCCGGCTTGAAGCGGTAATCTGCATTCGACCAGATCGGGGTGTGCCCAATGTGATTTCCCGCCTGCCAGGGGGTCTGCCTCGCGGCCACGGCCGGATGCGCTCTCAAGCTCGTCAACCAACCTCGCTTGATCAGGGTGGCAGGATGGGCTAGAAGCCATCTGCTCATGTTTGTCCCGCGATGGCCGACCTTCTTCCTGGTGTTTCTCCTGGGCGTGAACCGAATTCCCGCTGCTGAGGATTCAATTGCAGTGACCGTGCTCGGAACCCTGCGCACCGGCCTCGTCGCCATCGGCGGCGAGACCACCGGCACCACCATCACCGCGAAGGGAATCACCTGGGAACTGGACTTCGGCAAAAATAAGGCGCTGCGCAGCGCCGCGCAAAAGCTCCATGCCAGCAAGGTCAGGGTGAAGGGAACGCTGGCACGACGAAAGGGCGTTGAAATCAAGGAACGATGGATTGTCACCGTCTCTCACCTGCAACCCGCCAACGAGGCCGGCGCAGGCGGAAAGGAGAACCCCGGCCTGCGCGCAACCGGGGGCCGCCCCGACTCTCGCATCAGGATAAGCGGAACGGCGGTGCGGAAGGTGGTCACAATCACCAGCAATACGGGCATCGGCTCCGCTACCCTCACCAGGGCGTCGGAACCGTGGCCTGAGACAATGTTGGTCCGCCTGCACCTGCGGGGGCTGGAATCGTTCCGGGTCAGCGCCAATGAACTGGTCGTCGAGTGGGCAGTATCGAGCACTCGAAAAAAAGAATGCACGGTCTCGCTGCGAAAGGACGGCATCGAAACCGCATTGGGAAAGGACAGTCCTTTTTTCGCCGAGGTGCGGGTCGCGGGCGGCGGCGGGAAGATCCCGCTCGAAGAGGGCCACTTCGAGATCGCATTGCCCGAAAAATTGTTCGAGGCGAATCCGGATCACATCACGATGAAGTGGATCGACTTCTACCGCGATTGAGGAAGGCGCCCGCGGCCGGCCGATCAGCGGCTACTTCATCGGCGAGTAGTCGATCGGCCTCAAGAGCTCGGACTTCACGCCGCCCTTCACGAGAATGGGGCCTTTTTCCTCGGAGGCCTTGCGGGCGGCCTGCCAGGCGGGGTCCTTGCGGAAGGCTGCCCAGGAAGCGTTGCGCGCCTCCCCATCCTTATGGGCAATCACGTAAGTCAGGACAGCGCCGGCGCCTTTCTGGTCCTTCATCAGGTCAAGGTAGAGAATGTTCGTCATGCCCTGCTTGGCAAAGAGGCTGCAGGTATGATCGCGGAA
>Ga0310121_10000833_pt1 | contig 32915 bp, 23 predicted proteins | sample CB27_Tmax_986_MG_FD_203504 | JGI IMG/M metagenome (GOLD analysis project Ga0310121, IMG submission 203504) | Marine microbial communities from Western Arctic Ocean, Canada - CB27_Tmax_986 | ecosystem: Environmental > Aquatic > Marine > Oceanic | place: Canada: Western Arctic Ocean | collected... | reverse complement strand
TATATCCCATCTGGGAAATGTCAACAAACCTTTCGGAGTTACCCCCCCCCCGCTTTATGGGTGCTTTAAATGACTGATGTTATGAGCCCCGTTTGATACGGGGACCGGCGATGAATCCAGAAAAAAAAGATGTTTTTTTATTCTTATAGGGCGGTCGGTGAATCGAGGCAGCCACCTGGACCATCGACGCCCGATTCCGTCTGACGCAAGCCTGTTGATTGAACGACAACTCCGGAGTTACAGTAGCAGTGCTGCCATATCGCTCAGCCCTACCGCACTATCCGCCGTTCCTCGCCATGAGCGGCCGCGGACGGGAAACGGGTAGCCGGCCGCGCCTGATCCTCATTGGCGATAAATGGACTTAAGGGAACCTTCAAGAGTCCGGTTTTGCAGTCGTCCCTACGGGACTTCAATTCATTATCGGCTTGATTTCCCGCCACTTGCGTGGCGGACTGAAAGCAATCGTCCCTGCCGGGACTGAGTTTTTAGCGGCACCCTTAACTTGATGGAGGAAAACTTGATGACCCATAGACCATGTCTTCATATTCCGCACGACAATCAACATAGGATCGGCGCGGGGACATTGCTTGCCTTCCTGCTGATTTCTTGGACATTGGGGCCGCCAATCGCGGGGGCCGGGCCGGATACGCCGCTTGATTTCGCCGATTACGCGACGATCGAGGGCACCAGCAACGGCGAGCCGATCTATTCGCTTGGCAACATCACGTATATTTACGGCGTGAGCCCCGACCTGATGCCCGGCGCCGAGATTCAAGCCGACAACAATCATCCCAAGACCAAGATCAAGCCCAAGAAATCATGGGAGATCAAGAGCAACCTGTTTGGCGCTTACCCGCCCAATCCCTCGGTGCGGACCAAGGAAAACGACAGCCAGCCGCTGCTGCCGATTCACCTCATCGACGGCGACCCCGACACGGCCTGGTGTAGCTACGGCGGCTTCGCGCCTGACGTCCGTGAAGAGTGGATCCGCATCGATTTGCCACGCGAGACCACCATCTCGTCGGTCGGGCTGGTTTGCAGCCGGCGGTTCGCGCTGGGCAACGCCACCGGCTACGTCCTCGGCACGACCGATTATCGCGCGGGTAAGCTTACCGACTGGATGGGCTTCCATCGCTGGGGCGGGCGAGCGTTGCCGCGTGAACTCAAAATCCAGGTCAGCCGCGACGCCTGGCACTGGGAAACGGTTTATGAGACTCACGACCTGGAAGGAAACGAGCAGGGGACGACCGACATCTCTTTCGACGCGCGGCCGGCCAAGCAGATCCTGATCACGGCCAACAACTTCAAACGCCTGCTTGACAAGTACGTCGGCTACGCCTTCTCGATCGGCGAGGTCGAGGTGCGCGATCCCCAGGGCGCCAACCTCGCGCTCGTCTCGCGCGGGGCGGGCGTGACTGTCTCCTCAACCAGCTTTCTGATGAACCACGACCGGCTGACCCAGCAGCTCTGCTATCTGCCGGTGATCTACGACCTGGGCCTCAAGTGGCTCAACATCACCGCCGACGAGGGCATGCAATGCTGGAACAACGTCGAACGCGTCAAGGGCCGGCTTGAGGTCGATCCCGAATTCGACCAGTTCGTGACCGACCTCAAGCGCGCCGGGATCAACATCCTGATGAGCCTCGATGTCAAGGTCAACCCGATCTACGTGGGGCGCAAGCAGGACTGGACGCGTTCGCGCCATGCCGAGATCAACAACAGTTACTACGACCTGTCGGGCTGGGCCTGGGAGTATCCCGAAGCCCAGGACGCCTACCTGCGCTACGTTCGGTTCATCGTCAATCACTTCAAGGACCGCGTCAGTTTCTGGGGGGTCGGCTCCGACTGGCCGGGCAATCCCGACGTCTACAAAAAACTGATTCGCACGGTGAAGGAGATCGATCCGGACGCGGGCGTCATGGGCGGCGGCGAGGCGGGCACGGCAATGTTAAGCAAGGCCAAAGGCGAGATTGAAGAAGACGTCTACCCTAGTCATCTCAGCACGGGGGCGCTGGGATTGCTTGCCAGCCGCGTCGATTCCGGTTTCAGCCTCGATCACCTCAAACAGTTCTTTCCCCAGGCCCGGCGTGAAATCCAGGAATATCGCAACAACGGGTATGACGGCCACATCAATTACAGTTTCATGACCTGGTCGATCTATCCGCCCGGCGCGCGCCAGCCCGGCCAGAAAAGCTGGGAGGCCGTAAAGGACGAATTCGGCTTTACCGATTTCCGTTATCACGGCGAATCAGAGATGGTCCGCGCCAAACTGGTCGCGCAGAGCTTCGTCGGCTGCGCCGGTTTGAACGCCCTCGCGCTTTACTGCAATCCATACTTCAATTCCAGCGCGGTCGGCCAGTCGCTCTTTCGCGTTCCCGAGCCAGGCCAGGTCCTCCACCCGATGCAGCCCGACGCCGGCTATTACACGCTGCGCACGATCTGCACCGTCATGGACGGCTGGCGCGGCGAGGAATTCCCGGTTGAAATCAAGGCCGAGCGCGAGTTGGAACGCTTTACCTATCGGCATGATGACGGCGGCCGGATGATCGCCGCCTGGATCCCCGGCGAAACGACCGACGATCTGGTCGAGACCCGCGCCGACGTAATCCTCCCCGACGTGCCGAACGCCCGCAAAGTCTGGGGCATCGACCTGCTCAACGGCACGCGCCAGGAATTGAATTACACCATGGAGCGGGATTCGGTCATCCTGCACAATATCCTGATCAAGGATTATCCAACGTTGATCCAGATCGAGCCTTGATGCGATGTGAACAACCAGAAAAACGCGTTAATCCTCCAAATTCTTATCACACAAAGACGCAAAGGACGCAAAGCAACTGACCATGAATTATCTTTGCGAACTTTGCGCCTTTGTGTAAAACATTGCTTTTTCGATGGTAAAGATGCGGGAGGCAAGCACCAACCGGACGTCGCCGTCCCGGCAGATGAAACGCCATCCCCTGTTTTCATTAAATCTCGCGCAGAAGATTGACCAGAAACCCGCCGATGCGGTCCGCGTCGTCGCCGGTATGGTGATAGACGGCCTCGATGACGCGCGAGCCGATGTAGGTGGACTTTCTGAGGCGGAAGATCTGTTCGGCTTGCTTGCCTTCAAACGATTTACCCAGCGCCCCGGCCTCGAAGTCCATCCGCATCCGGACCAGTTCGGTCAGTTCCTTTCGTTTCGCGTTGGCGTACTCGACGCGGGCGCAGACGCCGCCCTTGCGCAAGAGAGAGCGCAGGTTGCGCGAGATCACCTTGCCGTCCATCATCGCGTTGTAGAGGTCTTCGGTGCTACACGTGACGGTTTCCCAATCGGGGTTGGGTTCGCGCGCGCGGGCCAAGCGCCGGGCGGTGGTCACGTCGGCGCGTCGCGTCGCCCCGTGCTCGTCGTAGTAGTCTTGATCGTCGGCCTCGGGGCAGATGTTCGCGAAGCAGAAGACAACCAAATCGGCGTCCTTGCAGTCCAACTCGAAATTGGGCAGGGGGCTTTCGATCAATTCGACGCGCCCGGCGGCCCGCTTTCCCAGTTCCTCCACGCGCTCTTCGGCGTCATCGAGCATCAAGCGCGAGCCGTCGATCCCGATCACCTTGGCCTTGGGGAAACGGCGCACCAAGCGGGCCAGCAGGCGACCCGAGCCGCACGCGTAATCGATAATAAGTCGCGGATCGCCGGGGACGTTTTCCTTGAGATGATTCGCGATGGCGCGGTAAGCCCGCGCGTGCTTCTTATCGGAAGAGAGCTTGAGCCACCATTTGCCGACCTTCTTGTTATAGGTTTTGTGGCCGCCGGTCAGTTCCTTTTCGAAGTCGATGCCGCTTTCACTTTTTTTCTTGGTCATGATTTATCTCGCTTAGAATACAATTGCTTGTCGATCATCTTCCCGATCGAACTCGCCGTCTTCAATTTCATCGTCGAAGGATTCACCCGGCCAGCGCGCGAATCCCCGAATGGGCGAGCGGCCTTCCCAGTAGGGGTAGTGCGGGCCGACGGGCTGAATCAGCGGGACGATCGCGTTGCCGTCGCAGGGCTCAACCGGGGCCTTGCCGCGGGCGAACGGGACGGCGCGGTAAGTATCATGGTCACTGTAGCCGCACACTTCGCTGACACGCTTGCCCGTCTCGCCGCAGACGTTGGCGGTCTCGATCCCGTCGGGCTGATCGAAGCCCATGGTCCAGTCCTCGCGCGTGGCGATGATCTCTTCAAAGAGCTTGGCCCATATTTCACCGGCCAACTTGCCGCCGGTCATCTTCGGCCCCATCGGCAGGGGCGGATCGAAACCCACCTGCACAACGATGACCAGGTCGGGCGTGAACCCGCAAAACCACGCGTCGCGGCAATCATTGGTCGTGCCGGTTTTGCCGCAAATGGGGGGATAGGGAGGTGAGTCGAACTTGTTGCCGATCGAATAACGGCCCGTGCCGCTCTTAACGACCTGGCGCAGCAGATACTGGGTCTGGTGGGCGGCGATGGGATCGACGATTTGCTCCTCGCGGCGCTTAATCGGAACTTTGACGCGGCCCCTGGTATCGACCGCGTTGCGGAAGAACTGGGGGCGGATGCCCACGCCCAGGTTGGCGAAGACCTGATAGGCGGCGGCCATTTGCAGCGGCGAGCAGTCGATCGTCCCCAGGCACGAGGAAAGCTCCACCGGGATGTCCCAGTGCTTGCGCTCGTCGGTGTAATCGAAACGATGGACCAATTCAAGGGCCTTCTTCATGCCCAGGGCTTCATAGAGGCGAATCGTCACGATATTGCGCGAGTGCTGGAGGGCTTCGATCAGGGTCGTTGGTCCGTAGACGGTTTTCTTATGGTAATTGACGGGGCGATAGGGACCGGCGAAGGTGGGGTACTCCACCCACTGGTCGACGATCATGTCGGAGGGTGAGAAACCACTTTCGAAGGCGGCGGAGTAGAAAAACGGTTTGAAACAAGAACCGACCTGCCGGCCACCGTGGATCGCGTTGTTCCATCCCATTTTCTGATCATAGAAGTTGCTGCCGCCCACCAGTCCCAGGACATCCCCGGTATAGGTGTCGAGCACCACGATGCTGCCCTGGATCGGTTTTTGGATGCCGATTTCCCCCGCGAAGTCGTTGCCCTCCATCGCGCCGACCCTGACGTCCACGCGGCCGTCTTCCTTCAGAACCTTATCCGGTTCATAGAACGGGGGGTCTTCCGGGATCGGGACCCTTCCCCGATACGGGCCGAGCCGCACGTGGGCGGTTGGGGTGGTCGCTTCGCGGTCGATCCGCGTGATCGTCATCAGCCGTGTTTCGCCGGGCCGCAGCAGGCCGTTCCAGTCCTTTTTCTGCGCGCGCGCGCGGGCCGCGTTGGTCGCTCGCCACTTACGTTCAACGTCAATGAGTCCCTCGCGCAGCGCCCAGCGGCAGGCATCTTGAATGGCGGGGTCGAGCGTGGAGGTGACCCGCAGGCCTCCCTGGCGCAGACCTTGCGCGCTCAGTCCATAGTACGCCCGCAAGTCGTGCCACAGGGCACTGATGAAATAGGGGTAGCGGCTGGTCATGCCCACCCCGGGTCGAGTTTGGACCGGTTCGGCTTTGCCCTCTTCGCACTGTTCCGCGGTGATCATTCCCAGCTTGAGCATCCGCGCGAGGACGTCGTCGCGCCGGCTGAGAGCGCGTTGGGGGTTGCGGCGGGGGTTCTCGGTGCTGGGGGCCTTGATGATGCCCGCCAGCGTGGCGCATTCGCCGATGGTCAGCTCATCGAGTTCCTTGGCGTAATAGACCGCCGCCGCGGCGCAGACCCCGTATGCATTGTACCCGAAGAAGATGTGGTTCAAATAAAACTCGAGGATCTGGTTCTTGGTGTAGCGGCGTTCGATCTGCATGGAGCGGATGGCTTCATTGAACTTGCGCCGGTAACTCCTCTCGGTTGTCACGTCCTCGAGGATGTTGCGGGTAAGCTGCATCGTGATCGTGCTGGCGCCCTGGCGGATCGTCCCGGCCTTGTAGTTGGCCAAGAACGCGCGCCCCACGCCGATCAGGTCCACGCCCCAGTGGTCGTAGAAGCGGCTGTCCTCGATCGCGACAAACGCGTTGCGCAACGTCATCGGGATCTCGCGCAGGGGGACGACCTGGCGGTTTTGGTCCTTGAACTCGCCGATGGCCAGTCCGCCGGTCCGGTCGTAAATGCTTGTGGCCTCGGGGGGGTCGTAGTCTTCGAGTTCCTCGATGGGAGAGAGACTGTTCATGTAAGCGATGAACGCGCCGATGCTGAGGGCGGCCCCCAGCGTCATGAACAACGCCCCGCCAACAAAGGCAACGCGCCAAAACCGGAACCGCCCGCGGCGGCGGCGGCGAGCCACGGAACCTGGAGAGTCAGGCGTCACAATGCTTCACTCACTCTCGATCGAATCGATCTCGCAACCATCATGAATCGTATTGGGGAGCCCCGCTGCATGCTTTGTTTGTCGGCGTCGATTCGGGAGATTCGCGGGCCTCTCAATGCCGCGCCATCCCAACCACCTCCTGAAGACCGCTCCACATGCTACCCACCGCCAACAGATCAAGCGCCGAGGTGACCTGGTTCGCTTCGTGCAACTCGTCGATCAGCGACAATGACCCGATCCGCCGACCGTCGTACTTCTTGTTCAGCGCCGCGAAGAGTTGATCGGCGCTCACGGTCGTGGCCGGGTCGCCGGTTGTGGCGCTGAGCTCGGCGACGCTCTCGAGGACGCTCCAGTAGCGCGACCCCGCCTCTTCTTGGGGACTTGTCTTCTTCAGAATTTCCCTCACGGCCAGTCCCAAGAGCCAGCGATATTCGTCCACGCTCATGCGGGCCTCCTCGAGGGCGGCCAGCTGCTCGTCGAGCAGCGCCTCGAGGGCCGGCGTGAGGCCCAACAGCCCGGTCGCCATCGAGATCAACTCGTTTTGCGAGGTCACCCCCAGCGCCTTGCGGATCACCCGTTCGGTTTCGGGCGTCATCTTGGCCAGCAGCCGTCGGCGGACTTCGAACATCTCGGACCAGCGGGCGGAACTGACGCTTTGATCGACGGCGGAGGCGTCGAACGCGAAGGACTCATTGTTGCGGGCGTAGTGTTCCTTGGCGTGTTTTTGCAGTTCCATGAGCCTGGACATTTTCATCTTGTAGAACACCGCGGTTCCCAGGATGGTCACGATGAAGACGATCACGACCATGAACCCGGCGATCAGAAACGGCCGAAACGCCCGCCTGCGATAGCTCGTATCATCCGCGTGAATGGTTTGATCGGTCTGGTCCATGGATTCATCCTGCCCAAGATGGTGACCCCGTCATGTTAGCTTAGCCCGCGCGCGTTGGCAAAAGTGAAAATATGGTGGGCCGGGCGTTGTGGGGTCGTTAGGATGTCCGGCGAGGAGAGACGCGGCGATGCCCGAGCTGCCGGAGGTGGAAACGATCGTGCGCCAGTTGACGCCCCGGCTCAGTGGTCGGCGGGTGCTGCGCATGGAGGTCCTCGACCCACTTTTGGGGACGCTGGAGACCGAGCTGATCGAGGGTCGCCTCATCGGAGGCCTGCGACGCGTGGGGAAGCAGGTGGGCCTAGCCCTGGTGGCGCCGCGACGGGCCGTCCCGTCCCACGGCCTGTCACCCGATCGGCTCGAGCGAGAGGCGAGCTGGCTTCTGATCCACCTGCGCATGACCGGGCGGCTGACCTGGGAGAAAGACGCCGACGGGCCGACCACCCCGCCCACGCGGGCGCGATTGCGGTTGGATCGCGGGGCACTGCTGTTTCGCGACGTGCGAAGGCTCGGGACGCTACGGGTGTGCCGCAACTGGGCCGAAGCCCGGCCGGCCGGACTGGATCCGCTCGCGCCCGGCCTCGGCGCGCGGCGGCTCGGCCAACTGCTGGGCGGCTGTCCCACGCCGATCAAACCTTGGCTCATGCGCCAGGACCGGCTGGTGGGGCTGGGCAATATCTACGCCTCCGAGGCGCTCTTCGCCGCGCGAATCCACCCGGCGCGGCCCGTCGGCTCGCTCACGATGGCCGAAGTGACACGGTTGCATCGCCGGCTGCGGGCGATCCTGCGCCGAGCCATCGAGATGGGGGGGACGAGCTTCTCGACCTTCGAGAATGCCCTGGGACGGCCCGGCGCGTATCAGGAGCGGCTGGGGGTTTATGGCCGCGCCGGGCAGCCCTGCCCGCGGTGCAAAACGCCGATCGTTCGCTTCGTACAGCAACAGCGCAGTACATTCTTCTGCCCGCGCTGCCAGTCCGAGGAAGAAGGGTGCATCTCACGGAGCCGCGAGATGCGCCCCTGACAGCCGGGGGTACAAATCGAATCTGTCCTCTTGCTCGACCCCGCAGGGGTCGAATGTGATTAGCCGTGGGTGTCAACCCCTGGCTATTCACATTGCTCCCCTTCAGGGAGCCAGAGAACGGACCTGTGCTCCCAGCCCGTGTGTGCATCTCACGGATCCGTGAGATGCACACGAGGGAAAACCGGCATGTACATAGGAATTGATTCTTGGGCGGGGCACCATTAGGCTCTCTGCCCTCGAACTCGGGCATGTCGCCCACAGACTGATGGGAGGTTCCCGGATGGGAAGCAAGGTTTCCTGCGTCCTCATCGCGCTTCTAGGTCCGATATGCCTGGTCGGTTGCGCATACGCGCCCGTTGAGCTGCCGACCTATACGGTGCGGGGGGATGTTTTTGAGGCCACTCCTCCGGCTCCGGTCCAGATCGCGCCCGCGGACGCCTCCTCGCCGGTGGTCGAGGACGAGGTCAAGATCGAGCCCGAAAAGTCGGTCGGATATGAAAACCTGACGCCCGAGATCACCGAGCTTTACGACGCCGCGCCGCTGCCGTTGGCCTTGGGCGACGTGGTCGTCGAGACGTTGGCCAACAACCGCGCCATCAGCATCGAGGGCTATACGCTGCGCGTCGGGGAATACGAGATTCCCGTGCAGAAGGGTATCTACGATCTGGTGCTGCGTTCGACCGCCGAATTCCAGCGCGTCGAGGAGGAGCGCAGCAGCGCCGGGGTCGGCGCCAATAGTTTCGGTAGCGAGCGTTTCCGCACGTTCCTGGCGGGCGTCAGTCAGTTGCTGCCCTCGGGGGCGACAGTGGATCTGGGTTACAGCATCGTGCGTTCGACGGCCTTGGTCGGCGGTCTGGATTTCGACTTTGCGTTTGCGGCGCCGACCGCTTCGAGCCCCTTCGGCACGTTCATCCCGGTCCTTTCCAGCAGTTCTTCGACCGATGTCAACTATAGCCATGTCTTCAGCGCGGCGATCGTGCAGCCGTTGCTGCGGGGGTTTGGCCCCAAGGTGACCAACGCCGGCATTCGGATTGCTCAACTGGAACGTCGGGGCGCGGCGGCCGACTTCCAGACCGCCGTCGAACAGACGTTGGTGACGACGCTCAACACCTACTGGGAACTGATCGGCGCGATCGAGAACTATAAGGTGCAGGTGATCACCTACAGCGCGGCACTGGACCTGCTGCGCATCAACAAGGCGAAATACGAGGCGCAGGTCATGCCGTTGACCGACGTGCTGCAGGCCGAGGCGGCGGTCGAGGAACGGCGCGAATTCATTATCGTCGCGCGGCAGGACGTGCGCGACTTGGAGGATGAACTCAAGCGGCTGATTTTTTTGCAAGAGGATGCTCCGCTGTGGGACGCGCAGATCGCCCCGACCCAGGCCTTCGCCTGGCGCGAGATCGAGGCCGACCTGGATGAGACCGTTGAGGTGGCGCTGGGGATGCGCTCGGAGATGCGGCGGGCGCAAAGCAACATCGGGCAGGCCAAAGTCAACGTGACGGTGGCCGAGAACAATATCCTGCCCCGACTGGACCTGGTGGGCGAAATCCAATCGAGCGGCCTGGACGGCGACGGGACCGGGGCCTACCGCACCGGCAAGGACGGGGATTTCGTGAGCTACCGGGCGGCGCTGGAGTTCACCTACCCGCTGCAGAACCGCGCCGCGCGCTACCGCCGGCGCCAGGCGCAATCGGCACTGGAGCAGACCGAGGAGTCCTTGCGCGATTTGGTCGACCGCATTACGCTGGAGGTGCGCGAGGCGACCCGCGAGCTGCGGACCACGCGCGAGCGCATCGACGTCACCCAGGCGCGGGTGCGCAGCCAACAGGCCCTGCTCGACAGTGAAATGAAACGCTATGAGGTGGGCATCGCAACGGCCTTCGAGGTGCTTGATTTTCAGGACACCCTGGCCGACGCGCAGTCCAACCACCTGCGGGCGGTGGTCGACTACAACGAGGCGGCCATCGCCCTGGAGCGGGCGCGCGGGACGCTGCTGGAGACCTACGGTGTCCAAGTCCAACAAGCCGACCTCAAACCTCCCGAACCACCGGTCACTTTCCCCATCGGGTTCGACTAATCCACAACGCATCCCCCGCCGCGGGCCCATGGGGTCCACGCAAACCTGACTGATTCATGCGATTGCATCTACCGCTTGAAATTCCATGCAGCAGACGCGCGCCCGAACAGTGGGACCAGGTTCGGGGGCGGCGGTCCGCGCGTTGGAAAAGCCCGGCCGATGGGGCGGTGCTCGGGCTCCTGCTGGTCTGGGTGGCACTTTTTGCGTCGGCCGCCGGGCCGGTTTGGGCAAAGTCCACGCCTCCGCCCAAGACCATCGAGCAATGGGAGAGCCGGGTCAGACGGGCCGAAGACCGCTACGGCGAGAAGTGGGGGGTGGCCGTCGCCGACTTGCAAAGCGATCAGATCGTCTATCGCTACCAACCGGAGCGGCAACTGATCCCGGCATCCAATCGCAAGCTGATCGTCTTGGGGATGGCCCTGCATTTCCTTGGGCCGGATTACATTTACCGCACCAACTTCGGCCTCGGCCGGCCCCATGAGGGCGAGAAGGCGCACTACCACGGCGACCTGATCGTGCGGGCGAGCGGCGACCCGTCGATCGGTTTTCCCAACCGTGACGGGACGCAGGAGAATCCGCTGGACCTCTTTGGCGGCTGGGCGCGCAAGCTCGGTGAGACCGGGATCGCTTTCGTTCACGGCGACCTGGTGATCGACGCAACGGCCTTCGGGGCCGACCAGAACTGCTTTCCCGCGGTGTGGGAGAGCTACCACCGCAAACACGCCTATGCCCCGGCGCCGTCGGCCCTGGCGGCGTGTCAGAACCTGCTGCGCATTACCGTGAAACCCGCGAAGAGTCAGGGCGGGGCCGGGCGGCTAAGCATTTTCCCTTCGAGCAAGGGGCTGGAGATCGACAACAAGACGCGTTCGTACTGGGAAGGGGCCAAAGGCGTTTCGGCGGACTTTAGCGAGGGACGGGAAGATCTGGTGGTGACGGGACGGGTGCGGATCAAGGCCCGACCCGAGGTGGTCGTGACCCCGATCCCCCGGCCGATCGACTACCTCGGCACCCTCCTGCTGCGCGCGCTTGAGGAGCAAGGCATCGAGTTGACCGGCGGCCTGCGCATCGAGACCGTGCACGCGCCGGGCGGGCCGTCCCTCGAAATCGCCCAGTTGCTTGAGACGCGCCGATCACCCACGCTCGACCTGATGCTAATCAACATGATGCGCCGCAGCAATAACTTCCAGGCCGAGCAAATCTGGCGTTCGGCGGCGGCGAGGGTCACCGGCTCGGGCGGTCTGGCCGAAGCCCGCCGCGTGGAGCAGAGTTGGTACCGCCGAATCGGCCATCCCTGGATCGAACCCGGATACGATGGGTCCGGACTCTCGCGCCGCAACCGCGTGTCGGCCAACGAACTGATGTTGGTCGCCAAATACCTGTATTATTCGACGTACCGCGATTTCGTGCTCCAGACCATGCCCGTCTCGGGCCGCCGCGGAACGTTGCGTAAGCGCTCGTTCTTCAAGGCCGGCCGACGCGTTTCGGCCAAGACCGGCACCCTCTCGGGTGCCAGCGCGCTGACCGGTTACATCCACGACCGTCAGGGTCATCCGCGCTATGTCTTCTCGGTGATCGGCAACGCCAAACGCGACACCCACGGCCGGATGAGCATACGCGTCAATCATCTGATGAAGATATTGATTCGGCGGATGGACGCCGGGATGGGGCCGTTTGGCGGAGGCGATGGGGCCCGGTCCAGCGCAAAGGGCACCAGCGGGGATGGTGGGCGTGCGCGGATGAAACGGGCCAAGCCCGGCATCAAGCGAAAGCTTTAGCGCATTTGGACGCGTGACTGAATTGGGCCGCGTTGAAAGCCTATCAGGGTCGAGGGGCCTAATAGTCCATCGAATCAAGGGCTTTCATGTCCGCCTTAACCGCTTCGGAGGAAGCCTTGAGGGCCTCCCGTTCGGCGTCGCTCAGCTTCATCTCGTAGATCTGCTCGATGCCGCCGGTCCCCAGCTTCACCGGCACGCCCACGTAACAGCCGCTGATCCCGTATGGTCCCTCAAGGAAGGCCGCGCAGGGCATCACGCGCTTGGAATCGAGCAGGATCGATTCGACCATCTCGACGGCGGCGGCGGCCGGGGCGTAGAAGGCGCTTCCGGTCTTGAGCAGGGCCACGATCTCCCCTCCGCCCTTGCGCGTGCGCTGGACGATCGCGTCGATCTTGCCGGGGTCGAGCAATTGATCGAGCGGGATGCCGGAGACGGTGGTGGTGCTGGTGATCGGCACCATCGAATCGCCGTGACCGCCCAGCACCATCGCCATCACGTCGCCCGGATGCACGTCGAGCGCGTCGGCGATGAAGGCCCGCATGCGCGTGGTGTCGAGCACGCCGGCCATGCCGAACACGCGCTCCTTGGCGAAGCCGGTCCTCTGGAGCGCCACCCAGCACATGATGTCGAGAGGGTTGGAAACGACGACGACGATGGCACCGGGCGCGTGTTGCTTGATGTTGTCGCCCGCCGAGCCGACGATTTTGGCGTTCATCCCCAGCAGGTCGCTGCGGCTCATGCCGGGCTTGCGCGGCAGACCGGCGGTGACCACGACGACGTCCGAGCCAGCGATGTCTTTGTAGTCGTTGGTGCCCTCGATTCGGCCGTGATAGCCGTGGATGGGCCCTGTCTCGAGCATGTCTAGCCCCTTGCCTTGGGGCATTCCCTCGACGATATCGACCAGAACGACGTCGCCCAGGTGTTTCTCGGCCAGAAACAGGGCCGTGGTTGCGCCGACGTTGCCGCCGCCGATGACCGATATCTTCTTTCTCATGGCTCCGTTACCGTCTTATAAGGTATCAATGCACGGCCGGGAATGATGTTGCAAGCCGTGCAACATTTTTTTATGCGCGGCAAAGCGCACTTAGATCAAAACGGTATGCATTGCCCGGCGGGCTGTCAAGATGTAGTGAACCATCTTGCAATGGAGGAGCGGTAGCCGATTGCGCGGGGAATTACAAGGGGAATTACAAACAGTCCCGAATATCGGGCAGCATGCGGCGGAAGAGCAGCAGACCGGCGGCCAGGCACAAGGTGGGGAAGAGGACGACGATGGCCCAATCCAGACCCGTCGCGGGCGCGGCGACCAGGCCGAACAGCCGTTGGGTTCCCGTGATGAACCGTTCGAGCGGGTTGAAGAGCAGGATGTTCCTGCCCAACCATTCGAGCGCGCTCAACTCGTCGGCGGACTGGTCCGGTTGGGCAACGACATGGCGCGGATAAACGATGGGATTGAACCAGAAGAGCAATTGCATGGCGATCGTGATGATCTGGGCGGTGTCGCGGAAAAAGACGTTCAGTCCCGATAGAATCAGACCCAATCCGAGCCCCGCGACCCCCAGCAGCAACATGAATCCAAACCCGCCCAATGCCCCGACCGGCACCGGATACCCCAGCCCCTTCAGAATCGCCAGCAGGCAGAGAAAACCGACCCCGTGGACCAGCAGGGCGTTGAAAAACAGGGTTGTGAACAGGACGATCGGCGGGAAGGAGACTTTTTTCAGGAAATTTCCGTTTTCGATCAGGACAGCGACAGATCGCGTCAGAACGTCGGAGAAGAGCAGCCAGGGAATCAGGCCCGCGCACAGGTGGACGCCATAGGTCAGGTCGCCGTAATCGATGATCCCCTCGGCCTGTCCAAACTTGTTTTTCATGATCGATGAGAAGACGATCATGTAGATGGCGATCATCATCAGCGGATGGATCAGGTTCCACAGGCCGCCCAGCGTGGAGCCAGCGTAGCGCACCTTGAGGTCGCGCCGCACCAGCAGCCAGAAGAATTCGCGATGGGATGGATCGAAAACCACGTTTCCCCGCTCCCGCTCGGCCCCCGGGGGCCCATGGAGGTCAAGCAAGGTAGCAAAACGGCGCATAAAGGTCATTGGATTCGAGCAGGGCGGTGAGATCTGGGAATCAATAAACGATTTTTGAATTTCAGGTTTGGGCGGGGTAGGGTTGATGCACGCCGCGCGCTTGCGGGGTCGGCTCGCACCGTCGCCTAAGTGCTATGGCGCGCCGGGTTCTCGATGGCTCAACGATGGTGATAGGTCAATGTTGATCACGTTCTTCAAACGCAACAGCATCTTGCTGGTCTATTCGGGCGTATTCATACTGCTCGTCGCGCTGGTGCTGTTTGAACTCGACAAGGGCTATTATCAACCGGCCAAAAAGACCATCATCACCGACAATTCCTATCGATTCCTGACCAAAGAGACGCGCGACGCTCGCGTGGAGATCATCAAGTCCGCCGAAACCTGGTTCAACGACCGTTCGGAGGCCTCGCGCCAGGAGTTGGAGCGCAAGATCGACGAACTCCTCAACCAAGGGAATATCTTATTCCGCATCGCCGCCCAACCCAAAATCCAAGACCCGGGCCAAGAAACGCCGCGGTCCGGCCGCAAACGGGGGGACGAGAGTTATCTGGTGGACCGCCGCGATCCCGAGAAGGTCAGGGAACATAACCGCTTTTCCAATTCACTCTTCCTCCGCGATTTCAAAGTGAAATCGGCCATCCCGATCGAGCGCCTGAGCGACGGGTTGGTGCAAGGACTGGTCTATGTGTTCTTCACCACCCCACTGGGGGATCCCGAGATCGAGGAACTGACGCGCAAGTACCGCTGGTACGCGGCGTTTATCGTGTTGGTCATGACGCTGCTGGCGGTGGCGCTGGCGCGCAGTCTGCTCCTGCCGCTACGCAACGTGATGAACTCGATCGAGGAATCGACACCCGCGCAGACCAAGTTCATCCACAACGCCCGCTCGCGTCTGGCGGTCCTCTATAACCGCATGGCGCTGGACGCCGTGATCGCGCGCCTGCAGGGGCAACTGCGCGAGGAGATTGCGCGCCGCCCGCAGATGACCGGTTGGGAGGTGGTCCAGTTCATCTGCGAGGCGTTCCGCGTCCAGATCAACGCCGCGTTGGTGGCGTGCCTCGAAATGGTCGCCGAGGGCCCCGGCCGGTTGCGCCCCACAGGCCAGCGGGTCCTGGCGGGGCGACCTGACTGGACCGGAAAGGCAGAAGACCTGGCCGGACTGATCGACCAGTCGATGCCGCGCGACGGGCGAGTCGAGGTCACGCTGCCGCTGGAGGAAGTCGGCCTGCTGGGCGAGGCGCTCGCCCGCCTGCTCGTCGATCCCGAACGCACCGGCATCCGCTATCTGTTCACCTTGGCGGACGACTCGAAGATGAACGTCCAGTCGTTCACGTCGCTGCAAACGATGATGGCGCGCCTGACGGAGTTGGTCGAAGCGGGGCTTCAGACGCTGACGTTGCGCAATCGGCTGCTGGTGCAGGAACGCGGACGGGCCAGCATCAGCCTATCGCGCAACCTGGGCCACGACCTGACCAACATCATCGCCACCAGCAAGCTGGAACTGATGGCGCTGGACCGGCTGATGGGTTCGGGCGACCTGCCCGAGGAGGGACCCAAACGCGAGATGCTGCTCGAGTCGCTGCAGGGCATGTTGCGTTCGGTCACGTTCATGCAGGAGACGGTCAACCTGTATCGGGCCTATGCGTTCCTGCAGCACCCCGTGCTCGAGACGCACGACGGCAACCAACTGATCTCCGACACGCTGGACCTGTTTGGGCTGTCGATCTCGGCCAAGATCCGGCTCCTGCGCGAGCTGGACCCCAAAGCGCCGCGCTGCGTGGTCGATCCGCGCTTGATCAAGCTGGCGCTGTTCAATCAGTTCCAGAACGCGCTGGAGGCGATCCGCAAGAAGGACCCCGAGCAGACGGCCGGCGGCTGGATCAAGGTGATCACAACCGCCTCGCGCGAGGGGGGGCTGCGCATGGCGATCGAGGACAGCGGCACGGGTATCCTCAACAGCGCCGGCCAACCCGCCGAGCCCCACGAGATCGAGAAGATCTTCGAACTCGGTTACACGAGCTACCGCGCCAGCGGCTCGCGCGGCGAGGGGCTGGGCCTGAACTGGGTGCGCACGATCATCCAGGACCTGCACGGCGGCTCGATCTTCGCCGAAAACGCCGATGGCGGCGGCGCCCGGCTCGTCATGATCTTCCCCCCCATCGACCAAGCCCCCGACCTCGAAAGCACCGAGGCCAAGGCCGCCGAATACATGCGCCGCATCCAGGGGCAGGCCACCCCAGGCGGCGACGCCGACGCGGGTTAAGCAAGGCCGGGCGCCCGGCCCGATTCACCGCCCGATGTCGACAAGCAACTGGTACGGCGGGATGGCCAAGCCGGCGCGGACCGTCGTGGTGGCGGTGGTCAGGCCGCCATCGGGCAGGGCGTAATACAGCTTGCCGGTCTCCAGGTTAGGATGAATGCTCGAAACCCCGTGAAGGATGACCGGGACGTGAGAAGTGGAAAACAAACCAAAATCGGCGATCCCCAAGGGGATGAGCTCCCCACCGGGGAACGGGTGACCGAAAAGCAGCTTGCCGAAGCTGGAATCGTCATCATCGGAGTAGGTGATGAGATACTTATCATTCGAAACGGCTGAATACCCGAATGCCGAATATGATCCACACTTATAGACCACCTTCGGCCCAAAGGAAATGGCGTTACCGGAGACCTGACCCATGACGGCCGTGCCCGCGTCATTATTGCTCCCGTCCTCGTAGAAAACGATGAATTCTTCTTCGGCTATGACGGCGATGTCATAGACGAATGTGGAACCATGGTGAAAAACAAACACTGGGCCGAAAGTTAAATCAGTTCCATTGATTTCCACGATCTTCGCGCTGCCGAAAGATGAATTGATAGAATCTCTGAATGCGATAATACATTTCGTCGGGGTTAATGAAGCGACACGGAACCAAGTTCTGGCCTCGTGAAAGGGCTTTTTCGGTCCGAAAGAGAAGCCTGAGTCGGACACTTCAGCAACGATGGCATTACTGATCTCCACATTCTCCCCAGCGCTATAGAGTATGAGAAATCGGGAATCCGTCAGTCGTGCAATATTAGAGGCCCACGTCCTCTCAGACTCGAAAACATCGGCGGGCGTGAAGGTGATGGAATCACCGGCGATCCGGCCAAGCATCACCTTGCCCGGTCGGGGCGGGTCCGAATCCAACTCATGATGCACCAAGGCGAACTCCGTATCGGTTAAAATGACCACCCCTAAGCCTGAAAGAACTCCATCTCCAGTGGCCAGAACGGTTGGAGGCCCGAACGTGATCTGATCGTTCGAGATCGTCCCAACCTTGCTCTGTTGGGTATCCTCGTTGTTGAGGTCACGATATAGCAACAGGAAGCTCGATTCATTGAGAACCTAAAGTATAATGTTTATGGTTCGGTCGTTGCGAAAAGTGAGTGGGGCCGAGAACGAGACTCCGTCGTCACCGATCGTGGCGATGATAATCGCCCCTATTTCCGGCCAGCCCGTCGTGTAGGCAATGACAACACGATCTTCGGAGAGAACTGCGGTTTTAATCTCGCCCGTGTTCCCTTGATGAAAAACGATCTCCGGCGAAAACGGGCTACCCGACCCGCGCCGGACCCGGCCTTGGGGCGTCAGCGAGACGACGTCGCCCGGCAGGATGGGCTCTCCCGCTTCAATCGGGAAAAGCTCCGTGATCTTCTGGGCGCGGTCGGACTGGATGGCCCATGGGACCGACGTGACGGAGACGCGCGGGAGGTAGACCTCTTCGGGTTCGAAGCCATCGGCGTCCAGGTCGATCTCGACCTGCAGGTAGATGTTGTCGAAATTGAGGAAGAGGTTGGGCGGGAAGTCCGTCTTGCTTCCCAGGTCGGCGTTGAGCAAGCCGGCGAGGACGTCGGGCGCGAATTCGGAATCGTGCAGTTCCGTCCACAGCTTATCGCCTTCGGTCGGGTCGTCCCACAGCGAAAACCGAATGGGATATTTCCCGTCGGGCGTGACGGCCTGGCCCTGATACGAGATCGTCCCCGGACCGGCCGCCAGCGCCGCCGAGGATAACCAAACGAGGAGGCACGCGACGGAAAGCTTCACGGTCCGCGTGACACGTTGGTGGGCAATGGCCCCAATTCGAGATTGCGGTTTGTTTATTTCAGGTACCACCTTCACGGTATCATTGATACGCTCGCCATTGACCGGCGCGGCTATGGCGCATCCTCGGGCGGCCGACCCCATGGTAAACCCTTGATCCATTGGCCGAATCGGAAACGCTGATCGCGGGTTGGCCCAGGGTGCTGATAAGGACATTGCCGCCCGCATCAATTCCGATTCGGGCTCCGGTCGCCAACGTGTCTCGGGCGATCGTGCCGTGCGGGGATGGTGGACCCGTGCGGCCGGGGTTGCCCATCATCAGCCACCCGCATACCAGGCAGCCGATGACCACCAGTGTTCGCCGCATGGTCCGGGGAGATGGTTTCCGTTCTCTCATGATACTGCCGGGGATGGCCCGTCGGTTCGATCCAACGCCGAACCGGCGCCTTCTCCCGCGCGAATCCTTCCTCTCCCTCACTGGGAGGTCAATTGAACCGCCCGGCGACCCAAGTCCGAGGAATCAGGCGCCCCTGCTATAAAGCCCCAGTATCGGGAGGTTTGGTTGGCGAAAAAATTCGTTTTGCCCCCATTTTTTTCGGATCGTTGTCATATCTGCACTTAACCCTCTTCGCGGCCATCAATCGGGCCTTTTCGCCAACCGGTTTCTTTCCCATTCCTCAAAACCGGCATTTCAGCAACACCCACACGGCCTGAAAGAAATCGGGCAGGCCGATCTTCTTGCCCTGCTCCCAGGTGCGGGCCTCGAAGTGGACGGGGAGTTCGAGGATGCGTTCGCCGCGGCGCAGGACCTTGGCGGTGACCTCGGGGCAGAACTCGAAGCGGTGGCAGGTCAGCGCGATAGCTTCGATCACCTCGCGGCGGAAGATCTTGTAGGCGGTCGCCTCGTCGGTGACGCGTTGGCCGTAGAGGACGCTGACCATCCAGGCCAGCAGGTGGTTGGCGACGCGGTTGGCCGGCTTCATGTCCTTGATCGAGCCGAGGAAGCGCGAGCCGTAGACGACATTGGCCCGGCCCTGGATGATCGGCTCGAGCAGGCGCGGGAGATCCTCAGGCCGGTATTCCAGGTCTGCGTCCTGGATCAGCACGACGTCGCCCTGGGCGCGGGTCAGGCCGGTGCGGATGGCGGCGCCTTTGCCCTGGTTGCGGTCGTGACGCAGCAGGACGGTCTCGGGCCGGTCTTGCTGCTCGGCCTCGAGGAAATCCCACGTGCCGTCGGTCGAGTGGTCGTCAACCAGGATCAGTTGCTTGCGAAAATCGAGAGCGCGCACGCGGCCGACGACCTCGCGGATCAGCTCGCGCTCGTTGTAGATCGGCATGATGATCGAGATGAGGGGGTCGTCGAGCGGTTGGAGCGGCAGAGGGCCGGGGGTCTCAGGAGCCATGGGACGAAATCCTCCAAGCGCCCGCGGCAGGTTCGCATCATTCAATTGGGCGGTCCTCGATGGTTGCCCAGAGGCGGCGGGGTTGACAAGCGGAAAGCGAATCGAGGGACGCTTGGGGGCGATGGCGAGGTTGGGCCGCGAGTGTTTGGATTTGACCGACGGACCTGGAGGAACTTAGACTGTGCGTGGAGACGCGATGAGGCGGGATGAAGAGGAGCCGACACATGGATTTCCGCGTAACGCTCGACCGAGACGAGGATGGAGTGTGGATTATCGAATGCCCCTCGATCCCTGGGTGCGTCAGCCAGGGTCAGACCAAAGAGGATGCCCTGGAGAACATCAAGGAAGCGATTGCGCTATGCCTTGAAGTCCGCGCCGAGCGCAGAGGTTTCCATGCATGAGAATAGGATACCGCTGGCCGAGCGGCTTCGACGTGAATCGCATCGGATTTGCGCCTTGATCCTTAATTCAGAATTCGAGTGGATCGACATCGCGATCCAGATCAACCAGATGCGCGAGATGTGCGAGAGCGAGGCACCGGAGAAGGCCGAGTTGTTCGAGGCGCTCTACGTGGGCCGGTTCAATCGGCTGTGGGAACAGTGGCGCGCGTGATGCGGTTCAAGGATCCATCCGGAAGGCGCGTTTCGGCGCCGGTCCAAGATTCTAATGGGAATCTCTAAAAAATCTGGCTTGCAGTCGTCCCCACGGGACTGAATTTTAGAGGCGCCTTAATGACGCAACAGATTGAAACCTTGGGGGCGAAGTCGCGATGCCGGGATGAATTGCGCTGGCGTGGTTGATCGTGACTGCGACCCTATCATTCCGCCCTTCAATCCGCTAACCTCTCAAAACTCGCTCGCCCGGATCGTCGGTTTTGAAGAAACGCAGAATCATACTCGCCTATCGCAGCCTGATCATTAAGCTTTACTGCCTGGTCCGCTTCCTGATCATACGCATCAACATCCTCGAGAAGATCGAGCAGCCGCTGAACGATTACAGCGCGGGCCGGGTTCTGGACGTGGGTTGCGGGTTCGGGCTGTTCGCGTTCTACAACGCGACGCGCCACCGCGACCTGACGATCGACGGGGTCGATATCAACGCGCGCCGCATCGCGGAGGCCGAAGAGGTCCGCCGGCGGCTGGGGATCGAGAATGTCCGTTTCGAGGTTCGGGACGTCCGGCAATTGGAAAGCGGCGGCGAGCGTTATAAAGTCATCTATATGCTCGATATCCTGCACCACATCCCGGTGCTCTCGAAGTATCGGCTGCTGCGGACCTGCAACCTGCTGCTCGATCCCGATGGCATCTTGATCATCAAGGACATCCACACCGCGTCGCGCCACAAACTCATCTTCACCTGGCTGCTGGACAAGCTCGTCGACTTCCGCGCCCCGCTCACCTACCAACACTACGATAAGATCGAGCGCATCTTGGGTTTCTGCGGCTTCAAGACCGTGCGCGAGGACGTCATCGACGATGTCCTCCCGTATCCGCACATGATCCTTGTATGTCAAAAGGACCAGGGTTATCATTCCCCGCTTCAACGTCCGCAATGAAACAGGAATGCGAAGGATGATCATCCCACCCGAATTGGCCCCGCCCACCCGCGTCTTGCTGGGTCCCGGACCGAGCGACGTTGACTCGCGGGTGCTGCGCGCGATGGCCACTCCGCTCCTGGGCCACCTCGATCCCGAGTTTCTCAAGATCATGGATGAGGTCCAGGAGATGCTGCGCGAGGTTTTCCGCACGCGCAACCCATTGACCTTCCCGGTCTCGGCTACCGGTAGCGCGGGGATGGAGGCGGTGCTGGTGAACCTGCTCGAACCGGGCGATGAGGCGGTGGTCTGCGTCCATGGCGTGTTCGGCAACCGGATGAGCGACATCGTCGAGCGATGCGGCGCGCGGCTGGCGCGGGTCGACGCCCCCTGGGGTTCGCACGTCGATCCGGAACAGGTGCGGGACGCGCTCAAAGGGCGCAAGCCGAAACTGGTGGCGATCGTCCACGCCGAAACCTCGACCGGCGTCTTGCAGCCGCTCGAAGAGATCGGCGAGCTGGTCCGCGCGGCCGGCCCGTTGTTTGTCGTCGATGCCGTCACCTCGCTGGGCGGCGTGGACGTGCGCGTGGACGACTGGGGGATCGACGCGATTTATAGCGGCACGCAGAAGTGCCTGAGCGCCCCGCCCGGCCTCGCTCCGGTCTCGTTCAGCCCTCGCGCCGTCGAGGCCGTCACCGCTCGCAAGACGAAGCCGCAAAGCTGGTACCTCGACACCACGATGATCATGAACTACTGGGGCGGGAGCCGCGCCTACCATCACACCGCGCCGATCTCGTCGATCTACGCGATCCACGAGGCCCTGCGCCTGGTCCTGCTCGAAGGCCTGGAGGCGCGTTTCACGCGGCACCGGCGCAACCACGAACTCCTGCGCGAGGGGTTGGAAGGCCTCGGCTTCGAGTTCGTCGTCGCCCCCGAGTACCGCCTGCCGCAGCTCAACACCGTCCGCCTCCCCGAGGGTCTCGAAGACGCCCCCACGCGCCGCCGGCTCCTGGATGAGCACAGCATCGAGGTGGGCGGCGGGCTCGGTGAGTTCGCCGGCAAGGTCTGGCGCGTCGGCCTGATGGGCTGCAGCAGCGACGAGAAGCATGTCAACCTGCTCCTGTCGGCGCTGCGCGGGATCATGAAACAGTAAGCCCCACCCCATGAACCCACCCCGGGGCCTTTCGACCAAAAGCAACTAGACAGCCGTCGCAAAACGGGTTGAAATCTTTCTTTGCGCCTATTCAACCTTTTCGCGGGTAATCCAGACGACCGTGAACTCCCCGACCGACCTGCCACGATTCGAAAACGACCTGCGCCAGCGCGTGCGCGGCGGGGTGATGATGGATCGCGTCTCGCGCGGCATCTACGCGACCGACGCCAGCAATTACCAGATCATGCCGGTGGCGGTCTGCACGCCGCTCGACGCCGACGACGTGGCCGCCGCCCTGGACGTCGCCCGCGAGCACGGCGTCACGATCCTGCCGCGCGGCGGGGGCACCAGCCTGGCGGGCCAAACCGTCGGCGCCTCGCTCGTCCTCGATTTTTCCAAACACATGAACCGCATCCTGGAGCTGAACGTCGAGGAGCACTGGGCGCGGGTCGAGCCGGGCCTGGTGCGCGACGAATTCAACGCGCAACTTGCCTCCCACGGCCTCCATTTCGCCCCCGACCCGGCCACGGCCAACCGCGCCAATGTCGGCGGGATGGTCGGCAACAACACCTCGGGGATGCGAAGCATCATCTACGGCAAGACGATCGATCATGTGTTGGAGGCCGTGGTCCTGCTGGCCGACGGGACGAGGATTCACCTTAGAGAACTCGACCCCGAGGCATACGCTGAGCGCGCCACGGGCGACGGTCGCGAGGCCGAAATCCTGGCCGGCGCGCGCCGGATCATCGAGGCCAACCACGACGAGATCGAGCAGCGGTTCCCGAAAGTCATGCGCCGGGTGGGGGGGTATCCGCTCGATGAATTCATCCACGCCGACAACTGGAACCTCGCCAAGCTGATCGTCGGGAGCGAAGGGACGCTCGCCGCGACGCTAGAGGTCAAGGTCCGGCTGGAACCTCTCCCCAAGCACATCGCCGTGAGCGTTGTTCAGTTCGGCAACTTGATCGAGACGATCCGCGCGGTCAAGCCGATCCTCGACTACGGACCCTCGGCCGTCGAAATTATCGACCGTGAGACGATTGAACTGGCGCGCAAGAACCTCGCCTCGCGGCCGTTGTGCACGTTCATCGAGGGCGACCCCGCCGCCGTGCTGATCGTCGAGTTCTTCGGCGACACCGAGGACGAGGCCAGGGGCAAGGCCGAACGCATGATCCAAGGGCTGCGGGCCGAGGGGTTGGGCTACGCCTGGCCCCTCTGGACCGACCCGCGCCAGATCAGCAACGTCTGGGGGGTGCGCAAGAGCGGCTTGGGCCTGATGCTGGGGATGAAAGGCGACCGCAAACCGACGCCGTTCATCGAGGACGCCTGCATCCCGGTCGAGGACCTCCCCGAATACATCGACAAGGTCCTGCAGATCTGCCGGCGGCTGGAGACGAAGGTGGCGATGTACGCCCACGCCAGCGTCGGCGTGATCCACGTGCGGCCGATCCTCGATCTGCGCCGCGAGGGCGACATCGAGCGGATGAAGACCATCGCCGAGGAGACCTTCGGGCTCGTGCAACACTACAAGGGCTCGTGGAGCAGCGAGCACGGCGATGGGCTGGTCCGCAGCCCCTGGATGGAACGCTTCTACGGCCCGCGCATCTACCAGGCCTTTCGCGAGATCAAGCAGCTCTTCGACCCGGACTGGCGGATGAATCCGGGCAAGATCATCGACTCGCCGCCGATGGACCAGGCCCTGCGCTTCGGGACGACCTACCGCACGCCGGACTTCCCGACCGTTTATCACTTCCGCGAGGATGGGGGTTTCGCCTCCGCCGTGCACATGTGTTCGGGCGTGGGGGCCTGCCGCAAAACGCTGGGCGGGACGATGTGCCCCAGTTACATGGTCACCCGCGACGAGGAACACACCACGCGCGGCCGGGCCAACGCGCTACGGCTGGCGATGAGCGGCCAGTTTGGACCAGGCGGCCTGACCGACCCCCGCCTCTATGACGCGTTCGACCTCTGCCTGTCCTGCAAGGGCTGCAAGGCCGAGTGCCCGAGCAACGTCGACCTGGCCAAGCTCAGGGGCGAGTTCCTCCGCATTTATCGCGAGAAACAAGGGGTGAAAATGCGCGACCGGATGGTCCTGCGCTCACCGGCGATGGCGGCGCGCCTGTCGGGTCGCGCGGCACCGCTGATCAACGCGCTGATGAGCTCTGCAGCGGCGCGCCGGCTTCTGGATGCGACCGTCGGCCTCGATCGCCGCCGCCGGCCGCCGCGTTATGCGGCCCAATCCTTTTCGCGATGGAGTGAACAGAGGAAGGAATCCGACAACGGGGACGGGCGGCGCGTCGTCCTGTTCGTCGATACTTACACCAACTATCACGAGCCGCACATCGGGAAGGCCGCGACGGAGCTGCTTGAATCTTGCGGTTATCATGTCATCATGGCCTTGGTGGGTTGTTGTCAACGCCCGGCCATCTCGCACGGTTTCCTGCGCGAGGCCAAGGCCGCGGGAGAGGTCACGATGCGCACGCTGGACTCATACGTCGGCCAGGGATTGCCGATCGTCGCGCTCGAGCCTAGTTGCGCTTCGGCCCTGACCGACGACCTGCCCGATCTGCTCGATGACGCGGACCTGGGGCGGCGCGTGGCCGAAAACGTCATGATGATCGACGTGTTCCTGGACCGCGAGGTCCAGGCCGGGCGGCTCGACGGCGCGTTTGACTCGACCTCGCGCTCCGTCCTGATCCACGGCCATTGTCATCAGAAGGCCCTCTATGGCACCGACGCGATGAAACGCCTGCTGGGGCGGATCGAGGGGCTTGAGGTGAGCGAGGTGGATTCGGGGTGCTGCGGCATGGCGGGCAGTTTCGGTTACGAGAAGGAGCATTACGATCTCTCGCGCAAGATGGCCGAACGCCGCCTGATACCCGCCGTCCGCGAGCGCGCCCCAGGGACGACAGTCGTGGCCTGCGGATTCAGTTGCCGCCACCAGATCGCCGACTTCGCGGGGGTCAAGGCACTGCACTGGGTCGAGGCGTTACGCGGCGCGAGCGGTGGGGCCGAATGATCCAATGAGCCAGGGGTCATCAGGAATGGAAACCGAACTCCAAGAGAAGACCGAACGCTGGGCCCCGGAATTCGCCCACCTCGCCTCGGAGGTCGAGCGGTGCGGCTGGCGTCCGGCCCCGGTCCCCGCCCCTCCGGGAGAGCTTCGTTTCAGAACGTTTCAAGGCGAGCAGTTGGCCGACCGGGGGCTGTACGCAAACGACGCCGACCGGTGCCTGCTCGTGATCGGCCTGGAGCAAGTCACGCTTCCGGACGACGAAGACCTCTTCCCGCGTTTCTTGAACTTGTCGCTGGAGGCGCGCATGGCGATCTTGTTCGCCCGCGGGGATGTTCGGGCGGATTGGCTGCTGCTGCTCACGAAAGGGCGGTTGGACCTGCATCGCTTGCCCGAAGAAGGCCGCGAACACCGCGCCATGGACGCCACGGAGTTTCAAGCGGGTCTCCTCCCCCAACTGGCCGGCCTCGCGCGCGGGCGGGATGAAACCGTCCGCACGGGCCCCAGTCAATTGCCCGGCGCCGAGTCATTGCGGGGCTGGATGCAGCACTGGACGCTGCAACTGGCACCCGTGCTCGAACTGCCGCCCGACGGCGCCGAGAAAATCCTGTGGAGATGGATCCTCATGCTCCAGTTTGCCCGGCGCGGCAAGACCTCGGAGGCGACGGACGGCTGGGGCCTTGATTGCGCGCCGACCAATGGGAACGGCGTCATCCTCTCCTACGACGCGCAGAGCGCCACCGAGGACCTCATCCGCGCGCTCGAGAATTTCGGCGAGACGTTCTATTCCTGTTTGTTCGTGCGGCCCGATGATGCGCTCTTGGACCGCTTGCGGGGGCTGGAGGAGAGTTCGATCCTCGACCGCCTGCGCGCCGAGTTGTTGATGCAGACGCAAGATCGCTTCGAGCCGGAAACGGTGGCGTGGCTCTTCACCGACCTGGCCCGCGAACAGCAGGGTTGGCGCCACGAGGTCGCGGGCGTGGAGCCGGTGCGCCGCCGCCTGCGGCACGAGGGCTGGACCGTTTACCGATCGCTGACCTGCGACCTGGAGCGTGACGGATTGACCTTTACGTTGCGCGACGCCGCCCGCCTGGCCCATTACCTGAACGACCAGATGGTCTTCACGCAGAAGCGACGCGAGGAGCATCCCAGCGATCCCGTGAACCAACCCGACCTGTTCAAGCAAACCCTGCGCGGCGTGGCGCCGAACGGGCGGCTTGATGATCCGGTCAACTATATGTTTGCCGAGGCGTTGCGCATCGTGAACGTCCCGGCACCGCAGCGCTTCGGCGTGGGCGTCGTGCTTCTGCTCCAGGCGATGGCGCTCGCGGAACGGTTGGATTGGCCGCTGCGAGGGATCGACAAGTTGGATGAAGTTTTTTCCGAGGCCCCACTTGGGTTCGATGCTTGACCGATCCGCCACTGATTTTCACCGGCGAGAATGCCGCGCGAGTTGAATGAGACTGGGAAACACGCGTCGAGTCATGGGCATTCCCGACTGGAACGACTCGTGTTGGTTTACTACGTGGTCGCGGCGTCCTGTTTCGCGTTGTCGACGCCCGTCTTCGAAGCGCCCGATGAGCCTTATCATCTCGACCACGTCAATTACCTGATCCGGAACCGTTCTCTGCCCAACCAATTCAACCCGGACCGGCGGGTGGAGCGGGAAGGACACCAGCCTCCGCTCTATTACATGGTCGGCACATGCGTCGGTTCGGTCCTTAATGGAGGACGGCCGATTGAGACGGCGCTGAAAACGAATTCACTCCATAAGGAGCATGGCGGTTCACTCGAAGATGTTGCGTTCTACGAGCACGGGACCGGGAAAGCCTTCGCGGATAGGGGCGATCAGGTCGCTTTTTTCGGCCTCAGGTTTATGGGAGTGGTCTTTGGCCTGATCAACCTCATATTTATTATTAGGATTTCACGCCTGCTCGGACTCGGCGGCGGCTGGGCCATCGCCCCGGCCCTGTTTGTCGCGACGCTTCCCCAGCACCTGTTCAACATCGCAACAATCAACAACGATAACCTGGCGATGATGCTCTCAAGCATGACGATCTATTTTGTTCTCGGGTTATGGAAAAAGCCCGAGCGGATAACCTTCTTTCTGTTGGCCGGTTTGTTCCTGGGCCTCGGACTTTGCACGAAGAAAACAACGCTGTTCATCATGCCGGTCGCTTTTGTTCTTCTTGCCTGTCTGATCCTGAGAGCGAAAACACGGCGGCCCCTTGTGGTCCGAAACACGATGGCCTTCGTCGCCATCGTCGTCGCGACGAGCGGATGGTATTTCATTAGGAATTGGACATTGTACGGCGACCCGCTGGGTTCGGCGATGGAAAAGCAGACCCTTGCGGCTTTAACTTGGGAGCCGACGCTCTTATCGAACTATTTCCTCTGGTCGTTCTGGTACATCTTGTTCGGCTCGTTCGTCGGTATCTTCGGCTGGATGCAGATTAAAATGCCGATCTTGATTTATGGGGCGTATGCCGCGCTCTTCGCCGTCTGTGGTTTGGGCCTGCTCTTCAACGCGATTGGCGAGAGGAAGGGCCGCGAGGATAAACCGTGGCCGGCACTGTTTATCCTCGCGTGTCTCGCCGGCGTCGTGATTTACAACCTGAGCTTCCGCCAGCCCCAGGGCCGGTTTCTATTCCCGGTCCTCGGCCCGATCGCGGTCCTACTGACCATGGGGTTTCAGGAAATCTCGAAGCGTGCTTCAATCCACCTCGGTCCGAAGACTTGCCTCGCTCTTGCGGGCGCGTGCTTCTTGGTTGTCGACCTGGTCGCGCTGTGGCAAATCCACGCCTTCTATCATTAACGCTACCAGACGAAGCTCTCGTTGGAGACGAAGCGCGTCACTTTGCGGGTCGGGACTTCCAGCGCGCAATACTTCTCGTGGTTTTCCACGATCTGCAACCCCGCGTCCGGCGTGATGTTCACAATCGTGTTGCCCCTCAGTTCGACTTCGCACTCGTGCCGCCAGGGTTCGTTCTTATTGGTGTCAATGAGATCCTCCATGCCCTTGACGACGGTCTTCAAGACACGCGTTCGCATCGGGAACTCGACGGTGATCCTATCCCCCGCCGCCGCTCCGCCGAGGTTGATATAGCCGTGGTTCCAGGTGAAATCCCGCCCCGCGCCATTCACGCTGCACGCGACCTGGTTCCAGTTGGTCCACTCGGGGATGCGAACGGAGATCGACTCCTTGGCCTGCTTCATAGCGATTTCAACCTTACCCTCAAACGGGAGATAGCTGTTGATGTCCGCCCACGGTGAAGCCCGATTCATCAGCAAATTCACCTTCAACGCGTCGCCTTCGGATTCAATGATGTTGTTCCAAATATAATAGATTGTGCGCGAGGCATTCCCGGTGCAGCAGCCAATGGCCCGGTCGCGCGCCTTGAGCGAATGCAAGAACCCACCCCTACAGCGTTCGGCGCCGTCCTTGAACTGACGATTATCCACCGGCAGATCGTCCTTCCATTCATACGGCAGGGCATTGATGCGATCGACTTCGCGTTGCATAACCTGCACGTTCACAAACGTGTTGCGGACCCATCCGTCGACTTCCTCCCAGTAGTTGCCCTCGCCCCCCTGCGAGAGCATGATGCCCAGGTTGATGATGTCCGCGATGAAGCACGTATCGGTCGGGTCGCTGAGCAAAATGCCCGTCTGATTCGGATCGGCTTGTTCGACGATCCAATCGAAGCCGCGTTTGGCCCACTTGGTCATCTCCTTGTCCTCGGCCGCCAGCGCGTAGGCCAGATTCGAGACGAGCGAATGCGTGACGTGCGTGAAATGGTCCGCCAGGAAACGCCCCGTGTCTTCGTCCAGCATCTTGCCGTAGATGTGCAGGTAACGCGCTAGCCCGCCGCCCAAATCCATGGCCAACTCCCCATCGATCAGCCGATCCCAGTTCGCGCAGCCCTGAGGCGTGAAACCGACGATATAGGCGGCCGGCGTGCCGGTCATCCCCTGCTCCACGTCATAGAGGACGTGATCGCCGAGCGGGACGATGGGGCCTTTGGTCGGGTCCTTGTCCCAGGGCGTATAGCCGCGGCTGAGCCGGAAGTAATACGTGCCGTCCTTCTTTAGCACCATCTCCCTCAGTCGGCGCATCTTGCGTTCGCCCAGCTCGCGCCACATTGGGTCCTTGGTATGTTGATACCAGACCGAATAGGCCAGGAGTTGGCGTCCCTCGCCGAAGATGTCGGCGTACGGTTTGCCGATGCCGCGCGTGAAGTCCTCGAAGAAACTCCACGGCCGCCCATCGATCGGCTGATAACAGAGCCCGTCCTTGCCCGTCACGTGGATCAGGCTGCCCATCAATTTACCGTCGACGTCGATGTTGTGGGTGCTCCCCGTCATCACGCGCAGCATCGGCAAGGCTTCGAGCCACTTCGCGTTGATGTTGAGCAACCCCCCGTGGCCCATTTCGAAGTGCGGCGGGTTGTGGGTTATTTTCATCAAGAAGTATTGCTCGTAGTCCCATTCAGGCTCCAGCGCGCGGGTCAAGACGTTGATCGCGGCATGGGCATGATCGGTCAGGTCGACCGTATCGGGCACCTCGACCTCATAATACTCTCCCGGATAGGACGCCACGGCGATCTCCCGCGGCAACGACGTGTCCAGATACTCCTCTTCCTGAGCCAATGTCGCCGTTTGATGCATAACGCCAATGACAACGATTAACTGGAGTGCGATGGCACCCCTCTTCATGAATCTCATGCCGAGCCTCCTCGATTGGTGATTTGTTTTAGTCTCCGGCCTTCAGAGCCGGATGACATAGTTTCATAAGTCTAATAGAATCAATCTTCTATGGATTCGATATTGGCAATGTTTCCGAATTCCTTCCGAGCATCACCCTTAATATGCGAACCTCGCCATCCGTTCATGGCACCCGAAACCGACCGCAATTCACTGAGATCAATCCGCCTGTAGTGAGTGCCCAACATATCGCCACTCGAATGCCCCAAGTATGCTTTCAACAACCTGTCCGGCACTCCGAGGCGACCAGCCATCGTTGCAAAGCTTGCACGCAACCGATGGGCGGGAACTTTTGCCAGTCTGGGCATCCCTAGGTCAAGGGCCACCCTTCGCAACGTTCGGCACCAGCGTGAGACGATGGCGCACTTGACCCAAAGGTTCCCCCTGCAGTTGGTAAACAGCTCCCCACTTGCCGGCCTGACCGCTTGACGGGCCAATGCTGCTCGCAGAGCCTGGGCCACCTCGTTGCATATCGGGATGGTCCTGTAGGAATCACGGGTCTTAGGCTTATGATGGCCGGTATCAGCTACCGTAACCGTTCCAGCATCCAGATTGACATCTTGAGCACGTAACGCCATCGCCTCAAACACACGCAATCCCACCAGTGCCTGAAGGCAAGCAATCGGCCACAGGTCCGGAGCATTGGTCTTCATCCAGTCCAGTAACGCCATGACCTCTTCTGCTTCAAGGCATTCAATTTCCCGCCTTGGGGCTGGTGCTTGAATGGTCTTCGGCATAGGCCGAAGCAGATCAGGCCAGTTTTCGGCTACGTAACGCCACGCCAGCTTGATTGGCGCTACGTCGAGCCGAACGCTGTCGAAGGCTAATCCTGCCTGCTCACGGCTTACGACGTAAGCTTGCACCATCGCAGGCTTGAGCTGGTCCCACGTCTTCACCGCTGGGTAATGCACCCCAAGCCACCTCACGAACTTCATACCGCGTTGTGCCCTATCTCGCCGCGTTGCATCAAGGGTGTTTCGCAACTCAATCGTCTGGGCAGTAAGATGTTCGGCCATAGCCCGAATCTCATCCCTGCTCAGCCCCGACACCCGCCGCTTGGCTTCGAGTCCGGTCGGCGGATCCGTATAACGAAGCTCCCAGAACGAACGACCCGCCTTAGGCGTCCGCCCTTCTTTAACGGATACGATCCCAATCTTGAATCGCGCCGGTTTCTTCACGTTCACTTGCACCTCCTTCCCGGGCCGGCTTGCCGAGAACGGGCGTCGAGCCGGTTGCGGGCCCGAGGAGGAAGTGACTGCGTTATGTTGCATGGGCGTGGCCTCTGATGGAGTATATAGTAGATCAATTTACGGTGTTTAGATAGTCAATTTGTAGGGGTATGCATATACATTTACTGACTTCTTGCGGGGTCAAAATCGGTATTTATAGGGGTGAACATGCACATTTACTGACTACGACCTGTCATAATTTCACGTAAGGGGGCCAGCGAACTGTCATCATTCCGACCCTGCCTGCGACTTTTTCCGTTGTTCTTCTCCGGCAGCGCAGGCGCATCGACCTGGTGCCCACCCAGGCGTGGCGCTTCCTCAATCGCGTCGATCAGGTCTTGCCCCCACCACGCGCAGCGAAACCGCTTGGCCGGCTTGATTCGCGATATAAAGCCGTCCGCGTTAATGCCGAGCGGTTTGAGCATCTCGATCAGCTCTTCACGGGTGTAGAAAGTGTGGGGATCGATCTTGGTCATCGCTGCTTTCTCAAATAATCCACGGGTCCGGTTCAATCTCTTCCGGCTCTCCAGCATCCGTAGGTGGCTCCACGTCCAGCAGTTCTTCTGAAAGAGGATACAACCAGCGTCGCTGCCGGCCGGGCAGGGCAGCTGGAAGTAGGTGTCGTGCTCCTCGACCGCGTCCATGAGTGCGACAGCGGAGAGGGTTGCGGGCGGCCTGGATGCCGTCTCTCCACCCGTCGTCGTGGTGCTATCTCCCTCGTTCAATAAATCCATTTCGTTACCTCGCAACGTCCTGCGTCTCATCACAAGGGGTTGATTGCGTCGCCGTTCTGAAACTGCGACGAAACCCCCACGGGCACAGCTCTGTCATGGGCCTCGTGGTCACTAGGATGCGGTGATGCTTTCGAAGATCAGGTTTTGTCACCGTCGCAGCCGTTTTCACGCTGGCGCAGCAAGCGAATGCGTGGTCGAGATAGGGCAACCTGTTCAGTTGTCGGGTTGTCGGGTAAATCAGGGGGGGGGTAACAGATATGATTTTTCCTCCGGAATAGGTGTGAAATCCATATTGTTTATATATGAATAATTTCTCTAGAACACATCTTAGAGACCACTCGACTAACCCGACAACGCCCTACCCCGAAATCTTCCCGAACTGATACCATTGGACTTACGGACCCAACACGTTGTCGGGTGCCTACCCGACACGACCCGACAAACCCGACAACCATTTCAGCACTCCTCCTTGGGGCGGATAAGCCAGGTTCCACCAAGGTTTTGTAGCCAGCTGCGCTCGGCCAACTCCTCAAGAACAGGATCGAGATCGGCGGTCCGCGTAAGCCCCGCAACGCCGCTTCGGCATATGTCCCGTGGCTTCAAGGCGTCTTGAGAGAATTTCTCGCGGTTTTTCACGATCCATTGCCAGACCTTTTACGCTTTGGAGGCGAGCGCATCGTCCGCCAGAATTATCTCCGCGCGCTGGGCATGGGCCGTGAAGCACTCGGCGATCTTGATCGCTCGCTCGACTTCATGATCAGTTATTTCCTGATGCCAGTCTCCATCGGCGACGTGAAGCAACAACGCGATT